>Ga0123355_10002618_pt1 | contig 25543 bp, 21 predicted proteins | sample TergutEmb28metaG_3_FD_89872 | JGI IMG/M metagenome (GOLD analysis project Ga0123355, IMG submission 89872) | Embiratermes neotenicus P1 segment gut microbial communities from Petit-Saut dam, French Guiana - Emb289 P1 | ecosystem: Host-associated > Arthropoda: Insects > Digestive system > Gut ...
GAAAAGGCAAAACAAAAGCGCGTAAGGAGACGAAAAAATCTCGTCATCATCCTACGCGCTAAAATTTTCCAATATGTATTTTGAAAATTTTCAGCTTACACTAAGCAAACATGCCAAACAGCAATTGCTAAATTGTTAACATTAGCAAGCTAACATCAGCAAAAAGCTAAAGCTATACCACAAATAAAACAAGAACATCTATATCATGATATCTTGAAGAAGGTATACGGATATAGTATACTTGTGTCTGCTATGGTGGCAGGTTTAAGCCTGTGCGTGTAGGTGATGGTGGTAATCCCCTACGTGCCCGTGATTGATCGGTCAAAATCAATCGCGGTTCCGTGGCCTTTTTTTATTGTTTTTTGAATCAATTACTTTTTAAATCAATTACTTATCTTGCTATGATGGAATTTTGTTGTTGCCATTTTCGTATACCACAATATCACATAATTTTAAATATTTCAACTAGACTTCTTGCATAATCGGATAATACCGGATTAAGTCAGAAATTTTTATTTTTAATCTATAAATGTGCAATTCACAAGTCAGAATTTTCCAAGTGACATTTTAAATTTAGCATATCAAACGTCATTTTTCGACAAATTGTGCGCATAAGTTGACAAAAATTTCTTTATAGTGTAACTTGACATTGTTACAGTGCTTAATTTTTGATGGCTCAAGGATGATTGATTGAAATTTGAAGGAATGAAGGAGGGCGGAAGCATATAGCAACTACATATCGATATCTTTTGGTTGTTTGGGTTTAGCCTGTAAAAAAATTATAAATTTAGCAAAGGAGCTAAAAATACTATGAAAAAATTTAAAAAAGTAACTGCAATTATTTTAACTTTAATTGTAACTATGTCATGGGGCATTTTCCCGGTTGCTGCTTATCCTTCAAATGAGCTTAATGATGATGAAGTTGCAGAAGGGTATTATTACAGCGAAATCCTTGAAGATCCTTATCATGCCGAAGATGTCTATATTGATTTTTATGACCTCAATATAGTTGATGTTTTTGAGTCGTTTGATTCATATTTGGATTTTCTGTTCTTAGAAGATGATTACCTTTTTGAAGCATTTCAAAATGCACAGCACTTAATGAATGTACAGGCGGACGCGGTAGCTGCATACAGTTTATTAATGGAAGATTTCCTAAGAGAAGTTGACGGTAATTTAGACTTTGTGTATCCCGATGACTACGCCGGGGCTTATGTAGATTACGACACTCTTGTTATACAATTGACAGATATCAGTGATGAGAGTACAGCTTTTTACAGGGCTTTAGTTGGCTCTGATGCCCCTATAAGGTTTAAACAAGTGAACTTTTCCCTAAATCAGTTAATTGCTTTTGGTGAGGTTTTTGTATACGCTATAGACGCCCCCATAGTGTCATTTGGGTTTGATACTATGAATAATGTATACAGTATAGTTTTGGATCAAAGCAGCTCTGACAGTGTTCAAATGGTTGAAAGTTTACAAGGTACTTTAAGGTTTTTGCCTATTCCTATTTCACTAGAATTGAGTGAACCGGTTGAGTTTCAGGCTAATCCAATGTGGGGTGGGACGACATTGACTAATAGTGCCGGAAGTCTTTCGTCAGGTGTTACCGGCACTGCTGGTGTAATGGAACCTGTTTTGCTTACTTCCGGTCATGTGTTTGGAGGTTTATCTGCCGGGGCAATTGTCCGCAGAAACAATCAAGAGATAGGCAGGTTAGTAACTTATAGGGCTGGTACAGGATCAGTTGGAAGTCCTGGTACAACTCATGGAGATTGGGGAATAGTAAGATTAAATAGTACCGGATTCATAACAAATGAAATGAGATGTAGAGGTCGTATAAACTCTGCTTTTTCAACTGGTGGCCCCCCGGTTGGCTCAACCATTAATGGAACTGGTGCCTTGACACATTGGACAGCTACGGTAAGTGCAGTAAATCAAAGTGTACAGCATAGCGAACCCGGCCTAAGCCTAGGTCTTGTAACAGGATTGACCCGAACTGTTATTAATGGAACTAGTCCTCAGAATGGTGATAGTGGAAGTCCAATATGGCAACGTAGCGGCAACACAACTACCTTTGCTGGCGTACACGCTGCTCGTAGAGGGCGTTTATGGGGTTTATTAGGCGAATATGGATATTTTTCTCCATTTTCTTGGGCAAGACCTCATATTAGCCCATGGATGTCAAATAATAATCCAGGCTAAGAAAGTTAAAACTATATAATAGACCATTATCGAAAATCAGGTGGATGTGTTTTCGTCTGCCTGGTTTTTTATCAATGTTGGGGGGATAGAAATGAAATATAAACAAATTATATTTGTCTTTATCATAGTAATAGTATGTATAGCTACAATTATTCTTCACATGTTTTACTTTTACAGAAATCCTTCTCTACCAAACTGGTATATAAGATATTTGGAATCATCTCAAAGCCTAATAGAAATGCAAATACCAACTGAAAGCTTAACTAGAGATCATTTATATTTCAGATTAATTAATAATACAGATTGTTTGTATGTTTATGGTTGGGGACATCAATTTTTTATCAGGGATAGACACCGATGGAGACCTGTAGCACCAGAGGGAATTGGAATTGATCGTTTCTTTTTCTTTGATATTGGTTTGGTTTTACATCCAAATTCGTACTCTGATATTGGTAAAAATTTAGCAAACTATAGCTGCTTGCCCTATGGTGAGTATGCAATAATCAAAGAAGTTACCCATTATGTTGATAGAACTAGATTAAACGTAGTAGGACGGTTTACCTTGGAGCCTGATAGCTAAAATCAATATTTTGGAGGGCGGATAATGAAGCAAATTTTGATTGTCTCTACTATAATTTTAGTATGTATAGCTACAATTTTCATTCATTTACTGTATCTTAATAGAATCGTTCTTTTACCAAACTGGTGGATAAGATATTTAGAATCATCTCAAAATTTAATAGAAATGCAAATACCAACCGAAAAATTAACTAAAGATCATTTATATTATAAACTAATTAATAATTCAGATTATTCGTATGGTTATGGTTGGGGTCATAAATTTTTTATTAGAGATGGACTTATCTGGAGACTTGTAACACATGAGGGAATTGGAATTAGCAGTTTTATTTCTTGGGATAGTCCTGTTATTTTGCATTCAAACTCGTATGTCGATGTTAGAAAAAATTTATCATCTTTTGACCATTTGCCATACGGTGAATATGTAATAATCAAAGATATTTTTAAGTCTTTCTATAGGACTAGATTAATAGCAGTAGGACGGTTTACCTTGGAATCTGACAGCTAAAATCAATATTTTGGAGGGCGGATAATGAAACAAATTTTAAATTTCTTTTTTATAGTGTTAGTAAGCATAGTTATAGTTTTTCTTTATATAGTGTACGCTTATGGCAATTATTCTCTACCAAACTGGCAAATACGATATTGGGAATTATCTCAAGATTTTATAGAAATACAAATACCAACTGAAACTTTAACCAGAGATCATTTATATTTTAAACTAATTAATAATACAGATTACTTGTACATCTATGGATCGACGAATCAATTTTTTATTAGAGATGGAATACGCTGGAGGACTGTAACACATGAGGGAATTGGAATAAGTGGTTTCATTTTTTGGGATGGTAGGACGTCGGTTTTACATCCAAACTCATATTCTAAAATTGGCAAAAATTTAGCATTTTTTGACTTTCATTTGCCATATGGTGAATATGCAATAATCAAAGATGTTCATAGTTCTTATCATGAAACTCGGTTTAATGTAGTAGGACGGTTTACCTTGGAATCTGACAGCTAAAATCAATATTTTGGAGGGCGGATAATGAAGCAAATTTTAAATTTCTTTTTTATAGTGTTAGTAAGCATAGTTATAGTTTTTCTTTATATAGTGTACACTTACGGCAGTTATTCTCTACCAAACTGGCAAATAAGATATTGGGAATTATCTCAAAATTTTATAGAAATACAAATACCAACTGAAAGTTTAACCAGAGATCATTTATATTTTAAGCTAATTAATAATACAGATTACTTGTACTTATATGGATCGACGAATCAATTTTTTATTAGAGATGGAATACGCTGGAGGACTGTAACACATAGGGGAATTGGAGCAAACGATTTTGTTTTTTTGGGGGCCGGCTTTTTCTCTACATCCAAACTCATATTCTAAAATTGGCAAAAATTTAGCATTTTTTGACTTTCATTTGCCATATGGTGAATATGCAATAATCAAAGATGTTCATAGTCCTTATCATGAAACTCAGTTTAATGTAGTAGGGCGGTTTATATTAAGCCCCGATAGCTAAAATCAATATTTTGGAGTGCAGATGATAATGAAACAAATTTTGATTGTCTCTACTATAATTTTAGTATGTATAGCTACAATTTTCATTCATTTACTGTATCTTAATAGAATCGTTCTTTCACCATCTTCCACAGGATTTTTCAAGTGTTATTTTCTATATATTTTATGCTACAAGGTTTGTCGTTAGAAAATTGGACATAGAAGTTAAATAATTAGTTAATTACATTCATTTGACAAGAAGCATTCACTATGATATACTCGTTAAAGTAAATAGCCCGAGTGGCGGAATGGCAGACGCGGTGGATTCAAAATCCACTGATGGCAACATCGTGGGGGTTCAAGTCCCTTCTCGGGCATTTAATGTCACAATCGTGAACCAATCCCAAGTGGTTAGGTTCAAAAGGCAAAAAACAGGCTACTATTAAAGTAGCCTGTTTTTGTTTTCCCCTACTGCAATTAACACGAAAGCCCCAAACATATAAGCTGTTTGGGGCTTTTTGCACTTGTATCAACTAAGGCAAGCCGCCGGATAAACAAAAAGCATTTAAAATGCTAAATATCCCACCAAGCATAAAATAGCAGTTGTTACGCAAAAGAAAGCAACCACCTTTGTTTCGGGCCAACCGGATAATTCAAAGCTATGATGAATGGGAGCCATTTTAAAGAAACGCTTGCCACCGGTCAATTTGAAATAACCCACCTGAATTATAACAGAAAGAACTTCTACTACATATACTAAGGCAACAATTCCTAACCATAAGGGCATTCCTAAAATAACTGCCGCGCCCGCTACAAACCCACCCAAGGCCAACGACCCGGTATCACCCATAAATACCTTAGCAGGGTATGAATTAAACAGCAAAAAACCAAGCAAACTACCTACAGCAGCACCTGTTATAGGTAATATCGGGCTATGATGTGCCCACGCTACAAACAGAAAGAAGGCTACTATAATCACTGTCACACCTGCGGCTAAACCATCCAAACCATCAGTAAAGTTTGCACCATTTACTGCACCTAAAATTACAAAACATATTAAAGGTATATACCATATACCCAAATCCAAATAAACATGTGGAATAAAAGGTATAATGATATAAGTGGAAAACCCGGGCAAAGTAAAACAATAAATCACAAAAACTACAGTTACTATTACTTGAGCTAACATTTTCTGGTAGGCTCGTAGTCCCATAGATCTCTTTTTAGTGATTTTGATAAAATCATCCAAAAATCCTATAAGTCCAAAACTTAAAGTAAGCATAACTAAAGCTACGCCTTCACGGTTGCCATGTAAAAATAACAACGCTGCCAGCAAAAAACTGATAATAATCATAATGCCGCCCATAGTGGGCGTTCCTGCTTTTCGGATATGATCTTTTGGGCCATCGTCACGCACATATTGTCCAAATTTAAGCTTTACCAGATAAGGAATCAAAATTGGACATAATACAATATTGGCCACAAACGCGATTAGTATTGCATATATTGCTGTACTTAGTGGATAATCCATAAGTTCTCCTACTTTTTAATTATTTCTTCTGCTACTTTTTCCAGTGACATACCTCTTGAAGCCTTAATTAATACTGTATCCCCTTGTCTTAAATGATTTTTCCATTCAGATAAAAAATCTTCTTTAGTCAAAAAGTGCAAAGCCTTACCTTGCAATACTTTAGGCGAGTTGTAAAAAGCTTCATGCATATACTTTGAAAGTGGCCCAATAGTAATAAGCAAGTCCATTTCTTTAGCAGCAATGTACTGACCCACTTCTTTATGCAAAAATTCTGCATGATCTCCAAGTTCAAACATGTCTCCAAAAATACATACTTTACGCCCTGCACTATCATTTAAGCTGTCTGTCATCATATCTACAGCCGCTTTCATAGAAGAAGGGCTGGCATTATATGAGTCATTCACTATTGTCATTCCATTTACTTCTACTATAGCCATACGATGATTAGAAGGCGTAAATTCTTTAATCCCTTCTGCAATTTTTCCGGGATCAATCTCTAGTTCTAATCCTACAGCAAAGGACATTAGGGCATTCATTATCATATGATCACCCGGTAATGGAATGTGTACTTGGATACTTCCTCCTTCTTGCATTTTTTCGCCGTGGGCTTTAAAATTCCAAAAAATAATGCACTTTGTACCTTTAAGCCCCAGATACTCTGTTACTGTAGCGGCTATCCAAGAATTATTTTTGTCTCCTAAATCGCTACGAGCTGAAATCGCCGTAACTGTACCATCCAAAATATCAGGTCGTCTATACCCATATATAGTTTTTCCAGCATTAGGAACTTGGGGCAATGTTGATAACAGAGGATCATCACCATTTAAAATGACTGTTCCATTCTCTTTCATTCCTTCAAATATTTCTGATTTTGCTTTAAGTATTCCTTCCCGACTCCCCAAATTTTCAATATGTGCGTCACCAATATTAGTAATCAGGCAGATACTCGGCTTTCCTATGTGGCTTAATACGCTGATTTCTCCAAAGTGGTTCATACCCATTTCCAAAACTATTACTTCATGATCACGTTTCCGGCTTAACAGTGTCAAAGGCAATCCTATATCATTGTTAAAATTACCTTGAGTTTTTAGCGTATTATATTTTTTTGACACCACCGAAGCGATCATATCTTTTGTAGTAGTCTTGCCTGCACTGCCGGTTATAGCAACCACCGACCCTGTGAAATGGCTACGCTCATATACAGCCAAATCCATCAAGGCTTGACGGGTTGAAGTTACTTTTATCAATGGATATGGCTCATTTTGCGGCTCACGTTCTGTTAATGCACATACCGCGCCTTTAGCAATAGCACCTTCGATGTAGTCATGGCCGTCAAAAGAATCACCTGATATTGGGATAAACAGGCTCCCCGAAACATCACCTCTGCTATCTGTAGAGACTGTATTTACAGCTAAATCCTTTTTTCCTCCATAAAGAACCCCTCCCGTAGCTTTGCATATTGCTTCTAAAGTATAGTTTAACAAGCCGCTAACGCCTCCTTAGCTATTTCTACATCATCAAAATGCAGGGTTTGATCACCAATAATTTGATAATCTTCATGACCCTTACCTGCTATGATGAGGGCATCCCCGGACTTGAGCATAGCCACACCTTTAAAGATGGCATCGCGCCTATCCACAAAAGTATCATATGAACAGCTGGTATCTTTTACGCCTTCCTCTATCCGGTCAATAATTGCCTTTGGCGGCTCTGATCTGGGATTATCCGAAGTTAAAATACAATGATCTGATAACTCCCCGGCGATACGTCCCATAATAGGGCGTTTTTCTTTATCTCTATCGCCACCGCAACCAAATAAGGTTATTACTTGCCCTGTGGTAAAAGCCCGTACTGCATTGATGATATTAACCAATCCATCCGGGCTGTGAGCATAATCTACCAATACATGAAAGCCTTTATCATTGGGAACGGATTGTATCCGTCCCGGTACACCTTCAAAAGCCGCCAATCCTGATTTTATATGCTCAACACTGATTCCTACAGCTAAAGCTGCACCAATAGCCGCTAAGGCATTGTAGATGTTAAACTTGCCTTTAACAGGCAAATAAAAATTTTCTAACACCCCTTCAATTTCAATATCAAAAGATGAACCCTCCGGCATGTGCTTAATATGTAAAGCGCGTATATCGCAATCACTGTCTATGCCGTAAGTAATCCATTTTTCACAATTGCCGATAGTCATTATTTGAGGGCTATACTTATCATCACCATTAACTACACCATATCGACACTGGCCAAAAAGTTTAGCCTTAGCCGCCAAATAATTTTCCATAGTACCATGAAAGTCCAAATGGTCTTGTGTTAGATTAGTGAACATAGCCGCTTCAAAGAAAAGCCCTTCCATCTTGTGCAAGGCTAATGCATGGGAAGATACCTCCATAACTACATCTTGCCCGCCATTATCAAGCATATGCTGAAAGATCTGTTGTAATTCCGGCGGGTCAGGAGTAGTGGATGTGGCAAACGGGATATTTAATTTTTTGCCTTTTATGCTGATGCCAACAGTACCTATTAATCCCGGGTCGCCTATCCGGCGCAAAACTGATTCCATTATATAAGTAACAGAGGTTTTGCCGTTGGTTCCGGTTACACCAAAAAGACGCAATTTATCTGCGGGACGCCCATAAAAATTGGCAGCAATATAAGATAAGCTTTTGCGGGCATCCAAGACCTTGCAAACTGTCAAATTAGGTGGATAAAATTCTTGCTCACGATCAATGACCACTACTGATGCACCCTTCTGAGCGACATTTTCAATAAAGGTATGTCCATCCACTTGCAACCCACGCAAGCAGATAAACATCCCTTTTTCTTTTACTTGACGAGAGTCAAGGGCAATTGATTCTATGTTATCATTCAACGCACTTTGTTGTACAATTTCATAGTCTATACCCTGCATAATCACATCAAACTTCATAGCTTATCACCTCAAGAATTCCCTGTTTGAACACGCAATAAAATGTTTTGGCCTTGGTTAACTAAATCTCCGGGCATAGGGAATTGATCAATTACAGTATCTCCATCTCCTGTGATGTTAAAACCTAAAGAGAGATCATCCAGGATTTTTGCTACCTCTTCTTTGCTTTGTCCTCTAAAATCGGGAAGTGTCACGGGAGCTACCCCTTCCGTTGCTTGCTCTTCAAGGTTAAATTGTTGCTGAATATTAAGGTATGGCAGAGTGTTTTTAAGAAGCTCCTCCATTACAGGCCCTGCTACCAAGCCGCCATAGTATGCACCTTTAGGCTCGTCAATAAGTACCAAAGCAATTACTTGTGGATCTTCTGCCGGAGCAAATGCCAAAATAGAAGCTATGTACTTTCCACTGCCTCTGGGCAATTTTTGGCTGGTAGCTGTCTTTCCTCCTACCCTAAAGCCCGGTATATAAGTCCGTCTGCCTGTACCTTCATATACTACTGATTCCAGCAAAAATTTCAAAGTTTCAGATGTATCTTGAGAAACAATTTGCGGGCCTCTTTCGGCTCTGAATTCTTGGACAATTTGCCCGTTTTCATCAATAAACCTAGCACCTACATGGGGCGTTATCAGATAACCGCCATTAATAGTAGCTGATACTGAACGCAAAAGTTGCAAAGGAGTTATGGTTAAACTTTGACCAAATGCCATAGTTGCAAGCTCTACCGGCCCAATTTTATCTGCGGCATACATTATGCCTACAGCTTCACCCGGCAAGTCAATGCCGGTCTTTTCATTAAATCCAAAGCGAATAAGATAATCGTGAAATGTCTCTGCCCCCAAAAGCTCTCCTATTACCATAAAAACCGGGTTACATGACTGCTGTATCCCCTGCGCAAAATTAATAGCTCCATGCGAACGTGGTGAACGCCAACAACGTATAGGACGACCCCCTACTACCATAGATCCTGTACATACAAAAGGAGTTTGGGTTGTAAGAACGCCTTCTTCCAGTCCGGCAGCACTGGTTATTATTTTGAAAGTTGAGCCCGGTTCAAAGGTATCGTTAATAGCAAAATTGCGCCACATCTGGTTTAATGCATTCATGCGTTGTTCACTTGTTAAGTTATCCCATTCTGCTGCAAGCCCCGGGTTTTGAATGGTAAAGGGTTCGTTTAAATCAAAGTTTGGGCTGTTGGCCAAAGCATAAATTTCACCTGTTTGAGGGTTCATCAAAATAATAACGCCACGCAATGCCTCTTTTTCTGTTACTACCTTTGCAATGGTCTGCTCAGCATATTGTTGAAGCACTACGTCTATAGTGGTGACAAGATTATAGCCCGCTACAGGTGGGATGCGATATTGCCGCCCCCCTCTAATTTCTCGACCTGCTACATCTGTCTCTGTCAAGATACGTCCCGGTGTACCCTTTAAATACTCTTGATATTTTGATTCCAGTCCGATTATACCTTGGTTATCCCTACCTACAAAACCAATCACCTGTGCAGCCAAATTTTCAAACGGATATACCCTTAAAATATCTTCATCCACCATTACACCGGGCAGATTAAGCGCACGTATAGAATTAGCTAATTCCATATCCACTTTCTGCTTAATGCGCATTAATGCTACCCGAGTATTAACTTTTTCAAAAACCTCGTCAAAATCCATATCTAATTTTTCGGAAAGTGCAAGGGCTACTTGGTTAGGATCTCTAACTTGCGCACGTACCACACTTATACTAGCCACAGTTTCTGTTACTGCCAATCCTACCATATTTCGGTCTAAAATAGCCCCTCTTTGGGGCGTGATCAGGCGGTCTCTTGTCTGTTGTTCATAAGCTCTGGCTTGTAAATATTCTCCTTGCACAGCTTGTATGTAAAGTACACGTAATGCCAGCAAAAACAATGCAACCATCATAACCAGCATTACGATAAATACTTTACGCTTAAAAATAAATGAGGGTTTTTTGTCAAATTCGTCCACAGCAATGACTCCTTAAAAATTGTTTGGTATAGTTTATACCAAATTGTGGAAAATATGACTTCCTCTAGCTAAATCCTTTACTTTAATCTTCTATTCTTGACCGCAACCTAACATGTGTATCTCTTTGTATATGCACCCCTGCCGCCGGAAATTGCCTATATATAACCCAGTTTTCTGTAAATTCACTTCCGTCAGAAAGCTCTATCAGAGGGGAGCCTTCAACTGGTTCCGCACTCCAATCTCTTGAACCCATAGGGCCTGATGTAATAACAATCGGCCTTAATCCTGCTGCACTAATTAAATTAACAGCTTGTTCCTCCGGCAATCCTTGTACACTAGGCATAAATGTTAAATCTTCCAAATTGTCAATGTTATTGTCCAAATGTACAATGATTGGAATCCCCCTTGGCACAGGCCGTCCCGCTGGTGGGATGTGAGATTCCACTATTGAACCCTGTCCTACTATTGAAAAATCAACACCCATATTATTTAGTCTACGTGTAACCTCACGCAGTTCCATGCCAATAAAGTTATCCATAACATCGCCACCCGGATTTAAAAGCATTCCGGAATCCTGCTCCAAATCATCAGGGGGTAAATGTTTGTGTCGGATTATGTCTTGAAAAACATCTCTAACCATAGGTGCAGCAGAGGCACCAGCCATCAACATGTTATCTTCCGGATTAAAAATAACAGCCATAGCTAAAAATTGCGGATTTTCTACAGGCATATAAGCAAGAAAAGAGTTTACTACCTGACCATCAGGCCCACGAACACCTTGTTGACCTGTGCCGGTTTTCCCCCCCATACTATGACCATCAATAATTGCCCTGCGACCCGTGCCATAAGTGGTGACAACAGAGTGCAAAGCTGTTCTCAACCAATCTGACGTTTCTTGAGAAATAACATTACGGACTACTGTACGGCTGTTATCGCGAACAATATTACCGTCATTATCTACAATTTGAGATACTACATAAGGCCGTAATACATATCCACCATTAATAATTGCCGCAAAAGAATTAATTGCCTGGATAGATGTATTATTAAATCCTTGGCCAAATGAACTTGTTGCAAGTTCAACCGGCCTTCTAAGGTCTGCTAAGGTATACATAACAGCAGAGGAAGAGACTGCTTCTTCTCCCGGTAAATCTATGTTAGTACGTTCACCAAACCCAAAATCCTTGAGAAATTTATAAAAGGTATCGGAACCCATTTCTCGTGCAATATGAATTGTTGCAATATTGCATGAAATTTGTAATGCTCTCTCCAAGCTTATGTCAACACCACATCCATTACGATTATGACAATGGATGACCCAATCAGCTACATTAAGCCTTCCATGGCAAGTAAAACGAGACGAGGTATCAATAGCCCCTGATTCTAAGGCCGCTGCCACTACAATAGGCTTAAAGATAGAGCCCGGCTCAAATGACTGGGTTAAAAATAAGTTTCTCCAGAGGCTAAACATTTGCTCATGTTGTTCTTCCTGGCTTTTATAATCCCAGATGTAAGCTATACGCGGGTCTGTAAAATAGGTTGGATTACCGGGGGCATAAAGGGAAAAAGAGGGCCACTGAGCCATAGCCAAAATCTCACCGGTTTGAGGTTGCATGACAACAATACCAACATATCTTGGATTATATCTTTGTGCCGCATCATTTACTACTCTTTGGGCTATCCGTTGGATATTAGCATCTAAAGTAGTTACTAGATTATAACCATGCCTAGGTTGAATAGTTTCTGTAAAACCTCCTGCATCTGATGATTGAAATGATCTAAATATTCGACCCGGTTCTCCGTTCATTTCAGACCTATACTGATGTTCCAACCCCCAAGCAGAATCACCCCTAACAAGCCCCAACACTTGAGGAGCCATAAATGGTTCCGGAAACAGTCGTCGGGTTCTGTGTTCTGTATATACATGACGTATTGGTGCAAGTTGATTAGCCAAATCCATTGATACATTATTAGCTATAACTCGCCATCGGGTAGATCTAACTAATGTGCCGTCTGCATTGGTATCGAAAAATCCCCAAAGTGTTTCCATAGGTATATCAAGAATTCTATGCACTTCAGCTAAAATTGCTTCTTGAGGATTAGGATTATTGTTAGTTGGTGTCAAAGCATGGATAATATTCACATCTAATGCTACAGTAAAAACCGGCTCAGTATCAACTAAAGGCAAGCGGTTACGATCAAATATAGCACCCCTCTGTGGAGGAATATCACGCTCTACATTACTTTGACGTCTAATAAATTGTCTGGTGGCATAGCGTTCAAACTCGGCACCATAAGTAATTGTTATGTAGCCTATTCTTAAAAGAAGCGCGCTAATACATATAGTGAAAAAAACACCTATTAAAACCATACGTGTATTGCGTCTTGCTTTTATATGCTTTGAATTATTTTTTCTTCTCACTTTTGCCATGTGCTATACCCCCAACCAATTTCTTATATACCTCAGAGCTGATTGCCACATACCTTGTGACCGGGTTTGGCTTGGTTCATCACTTTGAACTACATAACTTTGACGAGATACATCAATGAATACTATTTGAGATTCATCAGGCAACGCCATATGAAGCCTTTCTCTTGCTATGCGCTCTACATCATACAACTGTAAGTTTCTGGCAACGGATGCCCGCATAGCAGCATTTTCATCCTGTTTTTGATGCAAAGCGGTTCTTTGCCTCTCTATTTGATTTCTCATATCTTGCAAATATGCAGAAGAAAAAGCAGTGCCTACTCCAAGTGCAAAAATTAAAAATACAGTAAAAGTTATCGGAAAAGATATTCTATTATTCATTGAATCAAAGTAAACATATTTAGATGCTCTTGGTTTGCTTTTCCTTTGGCGATTTTGAGATTTTTTAGCATTTTGTTTTTTTTGAGGATTCCTTCTTCTTGGATGTGGTCTTGAATTTGGTGGTGGTAATGGCTGTGGCTGCAATTTCCTTGCAGAATTTGATGATGCACTCATATTTGTTCACCTAGCCTTTCTGCTATACGCAATTTAGCACTATGCGCCCTTGGGTTTAATGCCAACTCTTCAGGATCTGACGTCAGAGGCTTTTTAGTTATTATAGACAGCGTGGGCTTTTTTCTACAGACACAATAAGGTAGCTTTCGTGAGCATTCGCATGGGTCTGCTTTTTGTTTAAAAGATCGTTTCACTATTCTATCTTCCAATGAATGAAAAGTAATAATGCAGATACGCCCTTTTGGCTTTAAAAGAGTTGTCATATCATCTATGGTTTGAGCCAAGTCAATTAATTCTTCGTTAACCGCAATACGAATTGCTTGAAAGGTGCGCATAGCGGCCGAACCCGGGTTTATATGTCCACCGGGTACTGCATTAGCAATAATTTGAGTTAACTGCAATGTTGTTTTAATAGGGCGATTCTTACAGATTGCTCTAACTATGCGTTTTACATATCGCTCTTCACCATAATTGGAAATAATTTTGATAAGATCTCCTTCCAGATAGCCATTAACCACATCATAGGCGGAAACGGTTGATCTATCATCCATACGCATATCTAAAGGTGCATCATATCTATATGAAAATCCTCGCTCTGGTGTATCAAGCTGATATGAGGACACTCCCAGGTCTAATAAAAAGCCATCTACCAGAGGTATAGATAAATTATCTAATATCTGTTTTACATTCTCATGCTTATCCCTTATTAAAATAAAAGAGGATCCAATTTTAGGAGACTCGCTTTTAAGGCGTCTTTCTCCTGCGCTAATAGCATCACCATCCCTGTCTATACCAATCAGCAAGCCATTAGACCCAAGTCTTTGTACAATTGCAGCACTATGACCCCCGCCTCCTAATGTACCATCTACATATATACCATTTTGCTTTATGTTAAGACCCTCTAAGCATTTATCTAATAAGACAGGTTGATGAATAAATTCGCTCAAAACTACACTTCCATTTCTGTATTACTTTTTTGTACATCCCAACAACTTCCAGTCATTGACAGTTGCTATAATTGAGAGTACACTAGTTGTGGTTGTCAATAAATAACAAAGTCATAAAAAGAGAAGGAGGCAGTCTTATGAAATCTATTAAGATATATCTGGACACAATTGATAAGGTAAAAGGTTTCGTTAACGTGGTATCGGTTTGCGATGGCGACTTTGACTTATCTTCCGGCAGATATGTGGTGGATGCTAAATCCATAATGGGCATCTTCAGCTTGGATCTAAGCAAAACATTAACACTCAATATCCATAGCGAGGAAGTTGCCGACCGCATAATACCCCAGTTGAAGGCATTTGAAGCACAATAATTAGACATGCCCTCCCTCCCCCTACTACTTTAGTAGGGGGATATTTTTTTAAAATTTTTTCAAAAATTATTTTACAATTCCCTTTAAATAAGGCTGGCGTTCCAATACACCTAAAAGCATAGCTACAAAATATGTCATAACAGTGGTGGTTGCTATCGTCTGCATTGCCCGTGGCAACCATACTACTGAAAAAGGTAAAAGTTGCCATGATGTGAAAATAGTATAACGAAAAACTATAGTATTTATGGTAGAAACTAACACTGCTGCTGTCATCATCGAAAGAAGCAGAGACATAGTTTTAACCTCTGTTTTACCTTTTAACAAAAATTTATTTACTACCCAATCTACTCCAATAAGCAATAAACCAAAAATACCGCTTCCAACCATAGCTGTGGTTACAAACATGATAAACTCGCCCAAGCCTTCTGCCGGGTCTCTGGTATTAATGGAGCGGGTAATAGCCATACGGCTAATAGCAGACATGTTGGCTGTGTCTATAGAATCATAATCAATAGTACGAACCGTTTGCCCTTGTGCATTTTCAGATAATTCTAATGTAAATGGCTCATAAAATGTGCGCCCTACCCCATCAGAGTTAAGCGTAAATATATTATAGGTTCCTATTGTTAGCAAAAGTACAGAAATAACTAAAACTAAGTTACGCATTAAAAATGTGCTTTTGCCTCTGATAATCATCCATATTCCACCTCTGACAAATCCTCCTAAAGCAGCAGATAAAGTCAGTTGTGGCAAAAATGTTCCGGAGGGGCTTATTTGAAAGCCAATAAAGTCTGTAAGCCCGGAAACAATAGCACCATAGATAGGGCCAAATAAAATTGCAGGCATGGCAGAAAATATGCCATGCACGCTAATTCGTATCCCACTTTCTCCAAAAATAGGAACATACATCCTAAACAGTGTACGGATAACCAAAGCTAGGCTCAAAAACATCGCTGATATAACCATACGTCTTAGATGTACAGATGTCATGGGTTCATTTTGTTTGCCAAATATTGTCAAGGAAAACAAAACCTTTCTATTTTTATGGAAGGCATAACACTAGCCCAACCATCATCATTTACCACGGTTAACTCTTTGGAGATAACTTCCACGTTGGTAAATGCCTCCAAGATATTTTGAGTAAAGCGCATGGTAGTTACAGGCTTTGTTATCTGTCCATCTTCTATTAGAAATGTACCATTACGAGTAAGACCGGTTAGCTGTAAAGTGCATGGATTAACAAAGTTTGTATAATGAAAATCTGAAATATATAATCCTCTGGTTGTACTTTTAATCACTTCTTCCTGTGTGGAATCTCCACCTAACATTATAGTGTGAAGAGAAGCTCCACCATTGCCTTTGTTTGAATATGCATGGCCTTTTTGCTCTGCTCCTAAAAGATGTGCTGTCTTATTGTCATATAATAGATTTTTTACCACACCCTTTTCAATAAGAGGTATAGTTTGACGTTTGTTTCCTTCGTAATCAAAGTACCATGGGAATACACGTGAATCATTAACATCATCATAAATATTAATATTTTCACCAAGCTTTGGAGCGTTAGACAAGCTACTGTTACAAAAACTAAGACCATCTGCCACTCGCTTTGCGTTAAGAGACCACCCCAAGAAAGCAACTAAATTACCTACAGCCATAGGTGATAAGACAACCGTATATTCTCCACCATTCAATGTTACCAAGTTTGATGTATCTGAACCTAGAGTTGCCCAATGTTTTGCATGAGAAAATGCCTCTTTGATGTTCAATTGATTTGCTTGATGGGATATACATTCACCGCCTCCGTCTGCATTGGATGGTTTATGCGTAACTACTGTATTAAACTGAACATTGTCTAAGGAGGCAAAGAGAACTTCATCGCTATAACTATTACCATAGGCCGAAATTTTATTTTCTAGCACTAAAGCACCGGCAGCAGTAAAATCTGTTTCAAAGTCCTTGATACCTTCTTTTATAGTCTCTGCCCGTCCTTTTGCATCATAAATTAACCTTAACTCTTTATCACTTTCTGTTGTATGTAAAGAAGGTTTTCCCCATGAAGCAAATTCGTAGTTACCCTGCGGACTAATAGCAAGAAGGCTTTCTGCATCCTTAACCAGGCGTTGTAAGCCCTCATCATTTAAGACATTAGTGCCACAAGTGGCTTCTTTACGTCCGTCATGAAGAGTCAAGGACATATTAATATCTGATTTATTTGTATTTTGGCTGATCTCAGAATTAGCAAAACGGGTTACGTTTTGCCGGGTGCCTTCAATATTGATTACACTACAATATTTGTCAGATGTTAGTTTTTTAACTTTTTCGATCAGCGTACAGGCTAAATCTTTATCCATTAGCAATTAACCTCACTTTTCTAAATCTAGCAGGCTGTGAAGCATGTCCAACTCGCATAATTTGCATTGGCTGACCTTTTCCACAATTTGGAGTACCAACCATCTGACGATGCTCTTGATTGCATACTCCGTCACAATTTCCCCAAAATTCTGTAGTTCGCCCTGTATATATTGGGTTTTTAAATATCCGTCCTGTTAATTTACCGTTTTCTATTTCTCTGGCAATTTCGCAAGCAAACTGAAAATTAATACGCTTGTCATCTATGCTCCAGCTTTTATTTTCTTCCAGCAAAAAGCCGTATTCTATTCCGGAAATAAGATTATCTAAGGTAAATCCTCCGGGTTGCATATTGATGTTAGTCATGCGAACGATAGGTAAGTTCTCCCAACCGTCAGATAGCCCCATTCCATGGGAGTTCTGGTTTACTACTGAAGCGTTATCTCTGGATGATTGAAAGTTTTTGAAGATTCCTTTTTCTATCAAAGTAATATTTTGAGCCGGAACCCCCTCGTCATCGTAAGCAAATGTGCCTAATCCTCTATCTCCCATGGCATCAGTAGCATCCGCTACTATTGTAACATGCTCAGAGCCATATTTTAGATTACTTGTTGCATCATCAGGAGACAAAAAACTTGCCCCTGCAAATGCCGCTTCACTACCCAAAACTCGGTCTAATTCTGTTGGGTGTCCTATACTTTCATGTATCTGCAAGTGCATTTGTGTTGGCATTAATATCAAATCAAATTCTCCGCTTGGACAGTCTTTTGCCTTAGAAAGAGCAACGGCCTCTTTTGCAATAATTTCTGCGTGTTTCGGAAGATTTAATTCAAGAATTGCTTCATAACCTGCTTTTAAAATATTTCCATAACTACGGGTTTGAGTGTCTGTATCAGACGAAGCTCGTGCTATAGCTTCTATACCGCCACCGGAATTATAAAAAGTTTGAGTTATATAACTGCCCTCAATATCAGCAAAAATAACTTCTTCTTTACGAAAGTCCAAAGTGGCTTCACAGTAAGATACGCCCTCTTCCTTAGACATTATTGTGCTACAATTCATGAGTAGCTCAATTTTTTCTTCAAAAGGAACGCTAAAAGGATCACTTTTAATTTGAGTACTATAATTGGCTGTAACTACGTCTTTAGGCGCAAGTGTGGTTTTGCTGCGTATAAGCATAGAACTTGCAACAGCAGTGTCATAAGCAAGCCGGACTGTATTTTTGATACTGTCCATATCATCCAAATCTGAAGTAGCAGCAAATCCCATGGCTCCATCTGCGTATACTCTGATACCCATACCCCTGCTACGATTAGTAGAAAGATCAGTTACTTGTCCATTTTCGATCTTAATACTTTCGGTAAATATATCCTTTAGACGGATATCTCCATACTCTGCATCCAGCTCTTTCATAAACGAGAGAGCTTCCATAATTTTACTATCCATTACAAATCTCCTAACCTAAAAATTTCTTCATTTGAATATGATACAACATTCGTTCATAGATCGGAATACTTCTCCGGAAAAAATTTATCGACAAAGTTTTAGAAAGTCAGTAAGTCAAGAGCATAGGCTAACGCATCACCATCATAAAAAATATCAGGTGTTATTCCTACATTATGGATAGATTCACTGCCCGGGCCTTCTACCAGTAGTACCGAAGCTCGTATAGCGGAACCTCCTATTAAAGGAATGGTTACTTGGCCAATGCCCTTACCAAAGGTAGTAGTACCTATACTGGTTACATTTGGCAAGTTACCTTGCAAGGCTAAAATTAATCCTTCTGCTGCACTGGCGGTACGTTCGTTTTGCAGAATAATGATATGCTCAAAATTAAAATAAGGCACTCTTCTTCCTTCAATATGGCTGGTGAAAATAGGCCAACGGGTACGTTCATATCCTACAGAGGCACCATGCTCAACAAATAAATCTGCTATTCTATAAAAGTCTGCCAGCAAGCCGCCATAGTTTCCTCTAAGATCCAAAATTAAATAAGGAAATTGAGCAATTTCACTCCTGTTGTCATTAACAAAACGCCGAGTATATGAATGAATATTGGGTATAAACAAATAACCAACTTCGTCTGTAAGGGCTTCAAAATGAACCAGCCCGGCATCTTCTCTTTCAATCTCTCTGGAAACTCTAAACTGAGACGGGCTATATAAATAAGTATACCGATCTTGGTTTATTTCACGTATGCGCTGTGTAACTACTGCCATTACCATTCTGTCAAAATCTTGAAAATAATTTCCATGAAAATTTTCTTCTCCAAGGGCTTGCACGTATAGAGTGTCTAAAGCATCCGTAAAAATGTAGTGCTGAGAAATTAACATTTTGAATATCCAATAATCATAATTAACGTATAGCCCTACTCCGTGCAAAGCTAGCAAGATAAAAAATCCAAATCTGAAAAAATTGTATCCGCGTGTTTTTTTTCTATTATCTTTTCTTCGATTTTTATTTCCAAATTTAAGCCGTCTCATGAGAGACTCCTTTCCATTATCTTATCCCTTTACAGTTTCCCCAAATTCGGTATAATCAATATATCCCAATAGTCTTTCAACTGCAATGTATTTTTTATATCAGTTGTGCAAGGCTGCACAATCTGCTTCAACCGATCTCGTTTTGTTACCGGTTGTGCAAAGTGATGCAGTCGCTTTTGCCCATATTAAGCGGCATAAATCAGAAAGGATACTTCAATGTCAAAGCCTAAAGATACCCGTCTAATATCTCAAAACAAAAAAGCTTACCACGACTATTTTATAGAGGAAACTATACAAGCCGGTATCTCTCTTATAGGAACAGAGGTTAAGTCTATGAGGGCAGGCCGCTGCAACCTTAAAGAAAGCTATATTGTGTTTGAAGAAGGCTCTGCTTTTATTAGTGGTATGCACGTAAGCCCCTATGAATTTGGCAATGTTTTTAACCGAGATCCTGTGCGTAAAAGGCGATTGCTTTTGCACAAATCTCAGATAAATAAATTGCGAGGTGCTGTTACTAAAGAGGGGTATACGGTTGTACCTGTTAGGGTATACTTAGCCGGAAGCTTGATAAAAGTTGACATAGCCTTAGCAAAAGGTAAGAAACTTTACGATAAAAGAGATGATCTTGCCAAAAAAGCCCAGCGCAGAGAGGCTGAAAAAGAATTTAAAATTCGCAATTTATAAAACATTGCAAATTTGTCCCACTTACGGTATTATTGTCGGGAAATGATGTGAAATAATGCGTTGAATAATTCTCATGATTTTTTCCGTTTATGCCGATATAGAAGGGAAATGAGTTATGGCTGACATTGGGATTGATTTAGGCACAGCCTCTGTGCTTGTGTATATAAAGGGACAGGGGACTGTTTTGCAAGAGCCATCAGTAGTGGCTATTGATAAAAATACTGATACTATTTTAGCAGTAGGAGAAGAGGCTCGTAGTATGCTGGGGCGTACTCCGGGTAACATTGTAGCTATTCGTCCACTTCGCCAGGGTGTTATCTCAGATTATGGTATCACTGAAAAAATGCTGAAATACTTTATTAACAAAGCTTTGGGACGCCCTTTAATGCGCAAGCCACGCATTGCGGTTTGTGTGCCTTCAAGTGTAACTGAGGTAGAACGTCGTGCGGTAGAAGATGCCACTCGTCAGGCCGGTGCCCGTCAAGTATATGTTATAGAAGAGCCAATTGCGGCGGCTATTGGTGCCGGGATAGATATTGCCCGTGCTTGCGGTAGCATGATTGTAGATATTGGTGGTGGTACCACTGATGTAGCTGTTATTTCTTTGGGCGGTACCGTAGTAAGTACTTCTTTAAAAGTGGCTGGCGATAACTTTGATGAAGCTATCATTCGTTTTATGCGTAAAAAGCATAATGTGTTGATTGGAGAACGTTCTGCTGAGGAACTTAAAATTAATGTAGGTACAGCTTATCCACGTTCGGTTCCTACCGCTATGGATGTAAGAGGCCGCAATTTGATTACCGGACTTCCAAAAACAATCAATGTAACTTCAGATGAAATGCAGGATGCTTTATCAGAGCCTGTTACCAGTATAATTGAGTCTGTTTACATGGTATTGGAAAAAACTCCGCCGGAATTGGCATCTGACGTTGCTGACAGAGGTATTGTAATGACAGGCGGCGGTGCTTTACTGTATGGACTTGACAAGCTTATCAAAGAAAAAACCGGTATCAACACCATAGTAGCGGAAGACGCCGTATCTTGCGTGGCTATTGGTACCGGCAGATATATTGAGTATGTCTCTATGGGTAAAATCAACCCCAAAGATGTAGTTAACACAAACAGAGAATTAATGTGAGACAACTCTTAAAATTTAGATAATACGGGAAGGAGCATGTAGATGCTTCGTGGTTTGTATACTTCTGCTTTGGGTATGACTACCCAAATGCAGCGGATGGATGTAGTTTCTAACAATCTTGCTAATGTAAATACAACTGCCTTTAAAAGAGATTCTGTTGCTGCCCATGCTTTTTCTGATCGGCTGGCTCATCGGGTAGATGATCCGGCTGTTCAGGGCGTTTTAAGATTGTTTAGTACAAGACCTCCTGTTGGGCCAACTGCCGCAGGTGTGTTTATTGATGAAGTTTTTACAGATTTTGAATCCGGAGGGCTAAGAGCAACCGGCTCGCCTTTGGATGTAGCCTTAGTTGGCTCAGGCTTTTTTGCAGTAAATGTTACAAACACTGATGGCAGTGAGCAAGAAAAATTTAGCCGTAATGGTGCTTTTACCTTAGCAGCAGATGGTACCCTTGTTACTATAAACGGCAGTAGAGTTCAAAACCAAGGTGGCGGCAATATTGTTATCCCTAACGGTGTTATTACTATTGATGCAACAGGCCGGGTTTTCTCTAATGATGAGTACGTAGACACTATCAGGGTAGTTAATGTTGACAATCCTGAGTCCTTGCGTAAAACTCGTGGAAATTATTACACTGTCACTCCTGAGACTATGATGGTAGACTTTACAGGCCAGGTGCAACAAGGCTTTTTAGAAAATTCTAATGTATCAGCAGTTAGGGAGATGGTAGAGCTTGTGGCACTTTCCCGTGCTTATGAAGCCAATTCTCGTATGGTGCAAATCCATGATGAAACATTAGGCAGAGCTGTTAATGAAATTGCAAGAAGAGGATAATAGTAGCAGTTTTTAAAAATTCAGATAATAAATTTCAGAAAAGGGGTACATAAGTTATGATGAGATCACTGTGGACAGCGGCATCCGGTATGACCGCTCAACAGTTTTTTGTAGACAGCATATCCCACAACTTATCTAATGTTAACACCACCGGGTTTAAGCAAGGACGGGTAGAATTCCAATCCTTAATGTATCAAACTATGAGACGTGCAGATTTAGATCCTGCAAATATGACCGGGCGGCCTGTTAACCTTCAAGTAGGTTTGGGTGTGACTCCTGTAGCTGTATCAAAAATATTTACACAAGGAAATCTTCAGCGCACAGACAATATGTTGGACTTTGCTATTGAAGGTGACGGATTTTTTGCAGTACGCCGCAATGCAGATCCTGAAGAAATTTTCTTTACCAGAGATGGTTCTTTTAAACTTTCTCCATTAGAAGCCGGTGGCTTAATGCTTGCTACTTCTTTGGGTTATCCTGTATTAGATGTAAATGGTGATCCAATTATCTTTGATGAAGAGGTATCTTGGCACAATGTTACTATGTCTGATAGCGGAGCTTTCTTCAATATTAATGCAGATGGCGATATGGAAGCATTAGACTTTACGCTTCAAATTGTTCAATTTCCTAATCCTCAAGGGCTTGAAGCTATAGGAGCAAATCTCTTTATGCAAACACCTGCTTCCGGTGCGGCTTTATTGGAGGCTGAGGAAGATGTTAACCGTCCTAGCCGCGTATTTCAGGGTTTCCTTGAAATGTCTAATGTAGATGTAGCTCGTGAAATGGTAGACATGATTAGAGCGCACCGCGCTTATGATTTGAACGCCAGAGCTATCACAACTTCTGATGAAATGCTGCAACAAGCAAATCAGCTCAAGAGGTAGGTGATTAGTACATGATGATGGATATATCTCATATACAAAATATGGCTCAATTTTCTACTACTGAACAAATGAGCCGTCGTCTTACTCCTGCACAATATGGCATGAGCGAGAGAGAGTTACAAGATATTAAAGATGCGGCAGAGGCTTTTGAATCCTATTTTCTCCAGATAATGCTTAGGGAAATGCGCCGCACTATACCGGAAGATCAAGGCTTTATACCCACAAGTACAGCAGAGCGCATCTTTACAGAAATGCTTGACGAAGAAATGGCTAAAGATGTAGCACGTTCCGGTGGTATAGGCTTGTCTAAAATGATAATACAGCAATTAACCAGAGATTATGCTTCTAATATGCGATAAAACTTATTTACAATTTAATATTTATTAATCTTATCAAGAGTGGTGGAGGGATTAGGGCCCGATGAAACCCAGCAACCGGCTAGAGCTAAACTGTACGGTGCTAACTCCCCCGATGTATTTTGTCGGAAGATAAGAAGGTATAATAAAAGAAGGGCCCTGTGGGGTCTTTTTTTTATATTTTATGACAAAAAGTACAAATGTACTTGAAAAATATTCAAAAAATATAAAGGAGATTTTATCAATGAGATTATTTACATCAGAATCAGTAACAGAAGGACATCCGGACAAGATATGTGATCAAATATCAGATTCCATTCTTGATGCAATTTTGGCACAAGACCCTTTAGCACGAGTAGCTTGTGAAACATTGGCAAGTACAGGATTAATATTGGTAAGTGGCGAAATTACAACCAACTGCTATGTAGACATTGCAAGAATTGCACGTAATACTGTTTTGGACATTGGCTATAGCAGCGGAGAGTTTGGATTTGACGGCAATTCTTGTGCAGTGTTGGTTTCTGTGGGAACCCAATCCCAGGATATTGCTATGGGGGTAAATGCTGCCCATGACGATGCAGACCAAACCGGGGCAGGAGACCAGGGTATGATGTTTGGTTTTGCCTGTAATGAAACAGAAGAACTTATGCCTATGCCTATCACTTTAGCTCACAAATTGACCAGAAGGCTGTCAGAAGTACGCAAGAATGGCACTTTGCCATATCTTCGCCCGGATGGCAAAGCTCAGGTAACAGTATCCTATGAAAATGGCCGTCCTAAAAAAGTAATGGCTGTAGTAGTTTCCAGTCAACACAGTGCAGAAGTTAAACAAGAGGATATTGAGAATGATATAACTCAGCATGTAATTAAAACTGTAATTCCCGCAGAGTTATTAGACGAAAATGTAAAAATTTATGTAAATCCTACAGGTCGCTTTGTAGTAGGCGGTCCTGTTGGTGATTGTGGCTTAACAGGCCGTAAAATTATAGTGGATACCTATGGTGGCTATGCTGCTCATGGTGGTGGTGCATTTTCCGGCAAAGATCCTACTAAAGTGGATCGTTCAGCAGCTTATATGGCACGCCACATTGCTAAAAATGTTGTAGCGGCAGATCTTGCAGATTGTTGCGAAGTTGCAGTATCTTACGCTATTGGTGTTGCTCGCCCTACGTCTATAGCGGTTAACACACGAGGTACAGGAAAAATTACTGATGAAAAAATTGAAGCTTTAATTGAAGAGCATTTTGACTTGCGCCCGGCTTCAATTATTCGATATTTTGATCTACGCCGCCCAATCTACAAACAAACCGCAGCCTACGGCCATTTTGGCAGAATAGACTTGGATCTTCCATGGGAAAGAACTGATAAGGCAGATATATTAAGAAAAGCACTATAAGAAATCTAATACAAAATATAAAAGGCGCGAAAGTGGCATGAATCAGCCGCTTTTGCGCCTTTTAAAATTATCTGCGAATGTGTAAAAATCATGCCCCCAACCGGTACCGGTTGGGGGCGTTTTGCATGAGTGAATATGATCAAAGTTCGGTGAACGGTTTTTGTTCATCGAACTCACGGTGTTTTAGTACAAGTATGATGCATTTTATTCTTCAGAATTTTGCTGCATAAATGTGCGGCGTATATTAATAATTTCATGTGTATGCGTATTTCGTTTGTCTTGCGTACGTGCAAAAGATCGATGATTCCTATCAGAATCGGAATCATCGTCATCATCATTACGTGACTCAGGGCTTTGAAGCAGATGCAGCACC
>Ga0123355_10002619_pt1 | contig 25532 bp, 24 predicted proteins | sample TergutEmb28metaG_3_FD_89872 | JGI IMG/M metagenome (GOLD analysis project Ga0123355, IMG submission 89872) | Embiratermes neotenicus P1 segment gut microbial communities from Petit-Saut dam, French Guiana - Emb289 P1 | ecosystem: Host-associated > Arthropoda: Insects > Digestive system > Gut ...
CACAGTGCATTCGAAAACGTAGCCGCCACAATTTCCGGTGCGCAAGCAACCTACGAAGCAAAATTGCGTAAAGGCGAAAAAGTGCCTAACACAAAATTCATCGCAGTTGCTGGCGACGGCGGTACCTACGATATCGGCCTACAAGCACTTTCAGGCGCAATGGAGCGCGGACACGATATGGTTTATGTATGTTACGACAACGGCGCGTACATGAACACCGGTATCCAACGTTCAAGCTCTACACCAACTTATGCAGAAACATCTACAACTCCTGTTGGTTCTGTTAAGCCTGGTAAATTGCAACCTAAAAAAGATCTAACACTGATAATCATGGGTCACAACATCCCATATGTAGCGCAAACCCTGCCTTTGAAAAACTTCAAAGACATGAGCGAAAAATGCGAAAGAGCCATTTACACCAAAGGTGCGGCGTTCTTGAACGTTCTTGCTCCATGCCCACGCGGTTGGAGATATGAAACCCACAGGTTGATGGAAATGTGCGAGCTTGCAGTTGAAACTTGCGTATGGCCAATGTTTGAAATTGTTGAAGGTAAATTGACACTGAACTATATCCCTAAAGAGAAGAAGCCTGTTGAAATTTATCTGAAAGAACAAGGCAGATTCCGCCACATGTTTCAACCTGGTAACGAGCATTTGATTGCTGAATACCAAGGCCAAGTTGATAGACAGTGGGAATTGTTGCAGAATTTGAATGAGATAAAGTAATATGTACCCGTAGGGGCAGACCTTGTGTCTGCCCTTTTTTTGTGCAAAAAACATCTTGACTAAAACTTGTAAAACAGCATATACTGATATTGACCGAAGGCAATGCCGAGACACGTTGTATTACTCTGTCGGAGAGTAACCGTGAAGGTTCTACAGAGGTTTGTGGTAAGCCTTTCCCGACTAGGATAAAACCGAACCGTAAAAACCACTTTTATGTAAATTTGATGCGCCCCGATATTTAGGGGCGTATCTTACTTTTTAGGAGTTGCATCGTATGGATAAATTACTTGAAGCAGCAAGAGAGTATGCGAAGCTAATTAATATTGATTTTATTTATACATTGGAAAATGGTATAGTTCTTCAAGTCTATTTCATTCCAAGCTTTTTCTATCATCTGATAGGCTTGCAGAAGCTTGTAGATATCCCCTTGGTACAAAAAGGTCCACGAAATAACCCCGGTTACATATTTAGAAATATACTACGAGGTAAAATAACACTAACGGACATTCAAAAAAGCAGACATTTTTCAGAGATTGAAAGCAGAGTAAAGCACTTTTCTCAAATAAACATGCTTGTTGAGTTTGAGAGAATAATTGTGGATTTTGACTCGACACTCATTAACTCAAAAATGATAAATGCAGATTACATCCTTTTCAAAAAAAGCAATGACAATATGCATCTAAACCTCTTTCTTAAAACAGATGATAATAATAAGCAAGTTCCACTCACATTTATCTCTGATAGAACAGACTATTATACTCACCGACAGAAAATGATAGAAATTGTTTCTATAACCAAAGTTGTAAGAAGTTAATAGCGCATTAACAAATAAAATTTGTATGCAATTTTGTTATGTCTTTGGCATCTTTTTTAGCCCAAGTACGACGTCTGCCGAAACCTTGTAATACATACATAACGTAATAAGATGCCTTATTGGCAATTCATTCGCGCCACGCTCATACCGCGCATACATTGTTTGAGATGTGCCAAGCAACTCCGCAATGTACGCCTGTGTCAGGTCATTATCTTCTCGTAAACCGCGCAAATAATTTATATGATAATCCACGTACAGCAACTCCTACCTCGATTTTTGTAAGAGTAGCAAAGTAAACATAGTTACTATTGACTTTAGTAAATATATTTACTAAAATGTATCTAAGAATAATAAAATCATATTTGAAGGGTGATTTAAATGAGGCAAAGATTGCAAGGCGTGGTAGTGGGCATACTTTTAACAGTTCTATTACTATCCGCGACAATGGTGTACGCAAACAGTCGCGTAACACGGGAAATTACTTACGGCATTAATGTTATGCTAAACGGTGAGATGGTGCAGTTCGATTACGACAGCAGGCCATTTGTCATGGACGGTAGAACATTCCTGCCTTTAAGGACATTGGCAGAGTTAGTGGGCTTACCAGTAGATTTCGATCCTGCGACAAATACAGCGATAATTGGAAGTGCTACACAAACTCCTGCACCATCAGAAGTAGAAGTTATGCTGTTTAACCAACAACACGCCTCTGTTGGGAATGCTTCTGGTCTCAGAATAGAAGGTAATGCGCTATCAAACACAATCCAGTTGTGGGGACAGCATGGCGATGGTGCCAGCTTGCCGGATAACGGATGGATGACGAGTAATTATATCTCTTATTCATTAAATGGAACCGCAACGCGTTTTATGGCAACATTAAACCCACCAGGCACCAGAGGTCGCGCAGATGTAACCTACAGAGTTTATGGAGACGGGAGGCTTCTGTTCGAGTCATATGCCATGACAGCAAACGTACTGCCTGTTGATGTAAATATTGATGTAGCTGGCATTACAACATTACGTATTGAGGTTATACTTGTCACACGAACTCGCGTGCATCCATTTGAAGTTCTTGGGCAAAATACTAATCATCGTGGTATTGAAAATGCTCGCATAATCACTAATTAACTTGATGGCTACGAAAAATCAGTTCTAAATCATTTGCAAATTTATCGCAGAAACAAACAAAAAATCCTATAGGCCAAAACCAATAGGATTTTTTTCATTTACGTGTGGACTTAACCGCCGGTTTAAAAGAAAGCGGCGCAGTAGTACTAAACACATCAAAAACCCTGGACGAAATTAAAGCAGAACTGGGCGGTTACAAAGGTCATGAACACAGGTATCCAGCGTTCAAGCTCTACACCAACTTATGCAGAAACTTCAACAACACCAGTTGGTTCTGTTAAGCCTGGCAAATTGCAGCCTAAAAAAGATTTGACATTGATAATCATGGGTCACAACATCCCATATGTAGCGCAAACTCTGCCTTTGAAAAACTTCAAAGACATGAGCGAAAAATGCGAGAAGGCAATTTACACCAAAGGTGCGGCGTTCTTGAACGTTCTTGCTCCATGCCCACGTGGTTGGAGATACGAAACCCACAGGCTAATGGAAATGTGCGAACTAGCAGTTGAAACTTGCGTATGGCCAATGTTCGAAATTGTTGAAGGTAAATTGACACTGAACTATATCCCGAAAGAGAAGAAGCCAGTTGAAATTTATCTGAAAGAACAAGGCAGATTCCGTCACATGTTCCAACCTGGTAACGAGCATTTGATTGCTGAATACCAAGGCCAAGTTGATAGGCAGTGGGAATTGTTGCAGAACTTGAATGAGATAAAGTAATATGTATTTTGCGGGGCGGCCGAAAGGCCGCCTTTTTTTGAGCCTTTCTTTGTGCCAGACAAAAGCTGGCACATGGCTCCACCGCTCCTACATAGTCACAGGAACGCAAAACCGTCCATTCTTGCTTGCAATTTGTATCATATTATTCTCACATTAGGAAGTTATATTTTGCTACTGCTCATAAACGCTCACGGCTCAAATTCGTAGCGTGACGCAAAACCTAACAAATTATTTGACAATAGTATCAACTGCTCCTTGCGCACCGCCGCCGCAGAACACCGCGTTACGGTTTCAAAATTATTGCCCAAAAATTGCTGCGCAATAATTGGACAGTTTTACATTACGGCGGCTATAATTAGCCCAAGCAAGCTGTGGTCGTGTTTTGGCTGGACTTCGGAAAGGAATACAGCCATCCCCCTGATGGAGAAATTGATACAGAATTTGTTCCCGCCGAACCCAAGTACAGCACAATTAGCGCAAGAAAAAAATTCGAAGAAGATGCAGAAACTCCATATTTCAAACTTTAATATTGAGTTGTTTGTATTATATGGTAAAATTAATTGACGTAAACAAGCTGATACTAAATCCAATCTAAAACATTGCCTATTTTGCAATTTTACTTTGCAACGCCGTCGTCGTCGCTTCCTGGGATTTGCTGCGTAAAATCACAAAATAGTCAACATTTTAAATTGGAATTAGTATAAAATATAAAGGAGGTTGATCATTTATGATTACCAAAAACGAATACCGCAGCAAAGTACTTGGCTGCTGGATGGGCAAGAACATAGGCGGCACTTTAGGTGCGCCGTTTGAGTGGAAGCGCCAGGTAAACAACGTGAGCTTCTATACTCAAGAACTTGGCGGGAACCCACTGCCAAACGACGATTTGGACATACAACTGCTATGGCTTATCATGATGGAAGAGCAGGGCATAAACGTGAACTCTGCGCTTTTGGCAGAGTATTGGCAGCATTTTGTTGCGCCATACTGGGCAGAATATGGTACCGCAAAAGTAAATATGCAAGCGGGCCTTATGCCGCCTTTTTCCGGCATTCGCAACAACGACTTTAAAGACAGCTGCGGTGCGTTTATCCGTTCCGAAATTTGGGCCTGTATTGCCCCCGGCAACCCGCAGCTTGCGGTAAAATACGCCTACGAAGATGCATCCATAGACCATGGCGACGGCGAGGGCATGTACGCGGAAATTTTTGTTGCGGCAATACAATCTGCCGCTTTTGTAGAGAAAGATCCCGTAAAACTTATAGATATCGGGCTTTCGTATATTCCGGCCGAATGCGGTATTGCACAAGCCGTGCGCTGTGCACAAGATATGTACAACCAAGGCAAAACCTGGCTTGAAGCAAGAAACGAAATGCTTAAACAATATCGCGGCAGCGTATTTTTCTGCCACCCGTGGCATATATGTCAAGAAGATGTCGAAAGGGGTTTTGACACCGGCAAATTTGGTTGGGACGCGCCTTCCAACATTGGCATTTTGGTAATTGGCCTGCTGTACGGCGAGGGCGACTTCGAGAAAAGCCTTTGCGTGGCCGTAAACTGCGGCGAAGATACCGACTGTACAGGTGCTACAATTGGTGCGCTTTTCGGCATTATCCACGGCATAGAATCCATTCCCGAGAAATGGATTACACCAATTGGCCGCAGCATAAAAACCGCCTGCCTAAACCTTGGCGACCTAGGATATTTTGGTGATATGATTCCCAAAGACGTCGACAACTTAACCGACCGTACCGAAGTTATTATGCGCCAAGTCGCGGCACAGCACAATCTACCAATAAAAGAATTGTGCCTGCAACCGAAAAATCTGCCCGAACTTTATTCAGACGAAAAAACATATAAAAACATATGCACCCCTGCCCACAGGCATGTTCACCCATTTTATGATGTTGCGGTTGAATATGTAACCGGAGTATCTGTAGCCCCGGGTGACACCGCCAAAATTAAGATTACAATCACAAACAAGTTTCGCATACAAGCAAGCATGAACCTGCGCTGGTACGGTCCATGCGAATGGAAAATTAGCCCCACCCGTGAATGTAAAACTCATGTAGGGCAATCTCATTGGCCGGTTTATGATAATGTGCTGGACTTTGAACTTACCCCGCCTGAAAATGCCGCGGCAACCACCCGCTTTGCGGTTGAAATTACTGTAGACGGCAGGGCGACGGTTATATTAGTGCCTGTTATGCTATTTGTAGAGATGTAGGATGAAAAAAGGGGCTGGATCAGTATTTTGATCCAGCCCCTTTTTATCTATGCCAAATTATAGTCACAGGAATGTAAAACTGTCCAATTATTGCGCAGCAATCGACTTTACTGTGGCCTGCATAATCAGCTTTAACCCTGCAACTATATTCTCAAGTGACATAGACGGGGTGGTTGGCTTAGTAAGTGTTTGCACAGGCAAGTAAGGCACATGGACAAAACCTACTTTCATTTTGGGCTGTTTGGTTGCGGCGTAGTGTAAAACAGAGTACATAATATGATTGCATACAAATGTCCCTGCCGTATTTGATACAGAAGCAGGAATTTCTGCCTTATGCAAGTTATGAGTTATCGCCTTAATCGGCAGTGTGGAAAAATATGCTGCAGGGCCATTTTCGATAATTTGCTGGTCTGTGCGCACTATGCCATCGTTGTCTGGCGTGGTTGCGTCGTCAATATTTATTGCAATGCGTTCCACAGAAATATTGGAACGTCCACCGGCTTGTCCAACAGAGATAACAGCGTCGGGTTGTTCACGCTCTATAATGGGTAACAAAACGTCAAAACTTTTGCCGTATATGGTAGGCAGTTCTTGTTTTATTATTCCCACTTCATGAACTTCGTCAGGCAATAACATAACCGCAGAAAGGGCAGGGTTAATTTTTTCTCCGCCAAACGGGTCAAAGGCTGTAACAAGAATTTTTTTCATAGGGACTCCTTTTATTTTTTATTTGCTGCGCAATTAGGGTGTGTTCGGTAATTGGCTTGTACCGAAAAGGTGGGCAATGGAATTATCGAACACATCCTAATTGGACAGTTTTAGATTCCTGTAACTATAGTATAAATCGACACTTGATTATACCACACGTGAATCTAATTTACAGGTCTTACCATTCATTCTCCGTGATCTCTGTGTCTCTGTGAGGTATTTCATAAAAAATTTTCTCACAGAGGCACAGAGTCCACAGAGGAATTGACGTCGTTTTGTTGTCTCTGTATGGTATAGTGTTTCAAGAATGGGGGTATCGTTGTGTAATTTATCAAATTAGATTCACGTGGATTATACCATTATTTAGATTGACACTGGAGCATTATCACTATAGAATAATCTTCGCCATAAAGGCGTGTACCCGTAGCTCAGGGGATAGAGCGTCTGCCTCCGGAGCAGAAGGCCGTAGGTTCGATTCCTATCGGGTACGATTGAAAAAAGCCCTAAAACACTAGCGTTTATGGGCTTTTTTATGTTGAAATGCTTCTCTAGCATTGCCAAGGTTTTTTCCACTGTGCTTTCCTGCGACTATAGTTGTTGGGTTTGCCAAAACAAATTTAGGGTGTGTTCGATAATTCCATTGCACCACTTTTTCGGTAAAAATTGCACTATGCGTCGTCGCATAAAGCCTTATGTACCTTTGGGTACATGCGGCTTTACGCTCCTAGCCTAGCACAATTTTTATTAGAAAATTCGGCACAAGCGAATTATCGAACACACCCTAATTAACGGTTGTTATTGCACCTATAACATGCTGATACAATAAGCTGGCATTATTACGCCAATTTGCCTGTATCAACTTCGCTTGCTCTCTGGTATCGACAGAAACAGCAAGCTCTAAAAGAACGCGCCGGTCTTCATACACCCCGCATTTAACCTGGAAGTCGTTAGTCTCTACATTAGGGAAATAAGTTGCCGTAACTTCGTAGTCGCGTTTCACTTTACCACGGTTTTCTTCCACATATTGGTTAATCAATAGTCTTAGTGGACGCGGTATATGGCTTTCAAAATATTCCAGGCTAATTAACCCATTGTTGCTTACTGTATAGCGGGTAGTATTTGCGTCCTGTCCGTTTTCGACAGTGGTTTCTAAAAGATCCTGCTCTACCATGTCAGCCAATGTTTGCTCAAAAACATAATAATTCATAAAGTCCTTGCTCATAACAAAATCGGTTATTTGTGAACGTGACATGGAAAGTTCCATACGGTTTATCAGATATAAAATAAGCAGTTTGTTTTCTACGTCCTTGTATTCTATCGAAACAGACATTCTGAGACTCTCCGTTCTATTTAAATGGGGCACTGACCCAAATCACACCGTTCTGGTGAGTAAAACCTACCTACACCTTCCTATGAGAAAGCGCGTAGCCGCTTAAGAAGCTATACGCATGGATTTGCAACACCGTCTTGACGGTCGTTTTCCCGCTATTTTCCGCTACTTCTTCCTTGCGTGCCTTTGGGCACGCGGCGTCATCAGTAACGAAAACTATCGAAAAAACGCCTCGCCAATACGATATTGCAAACCATGCGTATAGCTTCTAAATTAATCTACCCGTCTAACAGATTCTATCCGCCCTGTAGGCAGAAAAACTCTATTAGAAAGAAGCGGAATATGGCCACCCGGTGCCATATGGTCATTCCCATTTATAAAAAAACCACGTGCTCGTTCACTGCCTACCGCTTCGAGGGTAATGAAGATTGTATACCGCTGTTCTATTGGAACACGTGAAACCGTACCATTTAAATGATGCATATACCCTAGTGCTTGCTCAACTTCTATATTGGTAACCCTGCCAATTGCATTACGTTCATGCTGACGAAACATTAAATCGCCTTCGCTAACCGCATCTACAATAACGTCGCGTATCCCTTCTACTTGTATCACTACTTCAAAAGGGGTGTTGGGTCGGATAATATCTGCTATATCTTCAATAGATCTGGTAATTATAAAGCCGGCAATTAAACCAATTACAGCAATTACCAGAACAATATCAACAATGCTTATGCGTCCTTTAATTCTTCCGTTGTTGTCTATCATTCAAGTCACCTCTAATCTAAAAATTCCAAATGAGTGATAAAGCCACTGCCTGAAAAATCCCGTGAACGAACAGATATTTGGCGGTTAATGGCAATGCGAACTTGGTTTACCTCAGTTTCAAAGTCACATACATTTGCTATGGTTTCGATAACAATATAGGTAAATTCCCGGCCTTCTACTAAACCACGCCTTACAATATGGTTCTCCAAATCATTTGCCTCGCGCCAAAAAGGAAGATTGTAGGTTTTTACAACATGCCCTAAATCCCTGTCTAGGACGCTGTCGACCACAACTATACCTGGCTCAATTTGTGCATAAAAACCTTCCGGGCGGTCAAGAAATTCCAGGGTAAACCTAATTGTTCTGCCGGTGGCGGCGTCTACTTGTCTTGGTATTGCAAACAGGTACAAACCATAAAGTAAAGCAACACATACCACAACCAACACAATGTCAAAAATATTAATTTTTCCGAACAAGCGATATTTTCTCATTTTTTTCCTCCTGTCGCCCATTATGGGCGTTTTATAGTCACATGAACCGACTAAGCATGAAAATACGTCCGCTCAGTTGGTGACTCACAGTCACCAACTGGTTTTCGTATTATGGGGTTTAGCGGGAACGCTTGCGTCTCATTTGTCATTCTATTAATCTTTTATATAAATCCGCAATATTGTTTGCCATCTTCTGAATGGTAAAACGTTCTGCAAAACGTTTTCGTGCACCATTTGACAGCGTACTGTACAGCGGGGGGTCTTCTTTTAGCCTTGTTATTGCGTCGTCTAGCTTGTCTGCCTCAAAGCTTGGTATGGTCAGGCCATTTATTTTGTCTTCCATTATATATCGGTTCATGTTTAAGGCAATTATTGGCTTGCCAATACTCATTCCCAAAAATAAAGGCTTATACATTTCGTATTGTGGCGGGCAAGTAATTACGTCTGCGATACTCAAAATATCTTCAGTATTGTTTACATCAGCAATGCGTACATTATTTAAATTTTCGGGCATTGTTCTGCTGTCACTGCCTAAAATAATGACTATTACGTTGTATGGCAATTCCTTTGCAGTGTTTAAAATAGTATCTGTGTGGGAATTGCCCAGGCAAGCAACAACAAAGTCTGTTTTAGTAATGTTAAGCTTGTTGCGGAGTTCAATTTGTGTTTTTTCGTCTTCGGCAAGCGGTTCGGTGCCATTAAATACCATGCGTATTTTTGTGGCCGATGTACCCGTTTTTATTAAAGACTCCCGGGCTTTGTCCGTTGTTGCTATAACAATATCGCTTAAATTACCAACAGTTAGTTTCGCAAAAAAATTAAGTTCCTCTACGTTGTGCTGGGAATGGACAAGTTTAAACTTACCCGCTTTGCTGGCAATTGTTCGTAACTCATGGGAATCGTGTGTGTGAATAATATCCGGCGAAATATTTTTGATCAATTTTTTTATTTCATTTGCATTACTGTAAGTTGTGCAGGGGATAGAATTAAGTTTTACACCGGTTGGGATCAGGACATGCAGATTAATATCAGTATATTTTTGCAAAGCTGATATTTGCTGGCTTTCGGTGCCCGTATTTTTGATCACATGCAATACATTAATATTTTTCATAGCTTAATAATTCCTTATAAAGTTGTTCTGTTTTGCTTACCATTTCTTCCACAGTAAACCGCAATTGATATATTTTGCGCGCGCCTGCAGATGTTTTTACATAAAGTTCAGTATCGTTTTGTAGTAGGCATATGGCGTTTTTTAACGCTTGCGGGTTGCGTGTGGGAACAAGCAGGCCGTTTTCTTTGTGGGAAATTACATACGGGTTGCCGCCGTAATTTGTGGCAATTGCGGGTTTGCCTACACTCATGCCCTGGATTAATGCAAGGGATGTTGCTTCCGTACCAAAGGATGCGGAAAGCTGTGCATCCATTACCGCCAAAAGTTCTTCTACCTCTGTTACGAAGCCAAGCAGGCGTACATTTGTTATGCCTTCGTTTTGTATGCGCGCTTCTAGGTGGGGGCGGTTTTCGCCGTCACCTGCCATTAATACAAGTGTATTTGGTAGGTCTTTTACGGCGTCAAGAACATCGTCCTGGCCTTTTACATGGGTAAGGCGCGCAATTTGTGCAAGTACAAAAGCATCTTTAGGGATGTTGTATTTTTCGCGTAGAACGGTGAGTTCGGTGGTGCCAAATTCCTTTGCGGGTGGCATTCCGTTATAAATAATGGCGAATTTTTCTTCCGCTGTGCCAATGGCTGTTAAATTATCCTTTGCCGCGGGGGATACCGCAATAATTTTATGGCTCAAGCGGTTGTTAATCATGCCAAAAACCTGACGAAACGGGAATCGCGTCTTCCACCGGGCAGGTTCGAAAACACTGTGGCGGGTGTGGACTATTTTACATTTCCCATACCGCCATGCGGCAATTCTGCCTGATAGGGCGGCATGTGTGTGTACAATGTCGGGTTGCAGGTTTTTCATTTCATTTAACAAAACCTGTACGGCTTTGCGGGAAAACGAACTTTCTGCAAGGAAAGGCAGCTCGATACAGTTTATGCCCTGGTCTACTAAAGCGGGTTTTATCTTGGCATTTATAGGCAGGGCAACAGATAATTCAAATTGGCCGCGGTTTATGCCGGTTTGTTTGTCCAGTAGAGCCAGCAAGAGATGTCCTGCGCCGCCTATATTGCTGTCGGTTAAAATATGCAAGATTTTAATCATAATAGTTTTTTATCAGTGGTGGTTGTTCATCTGGTTTTGGTATTTCCGCATTAACCTTTGTAAAGGCCAAGCTAATTCCAATAAACAGATAAAAGGTTAAAGCAACACGGAAATTGTAAAACACAAAGTCTGTAATGCCTTGGAACAAGAAACCTATTACAGCGGCTACCATTGCGGCGGCCATTATACGGTTTTTAAAATTTGTGGTGCGGCGTATAAAGTTTGACATTATTCTAAAGTAACATGCAAGAACAATAATAAAAACAGCAAACCCAAAGACGCCAACCTCTATAAAATATTGAAAATACAAGCTATGGGAATGTGGTGAATGTATCGCCGATAAAGCATAAAAAGGATAAACCCTATCGTAAGCTTCAATGCCTTGCCCAATTCCGCCAACCCAAAAATCTTGTAAAATGCGCAAAGAGCCCCGCCAAATGTTTAACCGAAAAGCCGTGGATGTATCATCCATATTAAAAATGGACATAAACCTGTTTATAATTGTGGCTGGTAAAACAAAGGGTAATGCCGCAGCCATGGGAATAAGCGGAAGTAGCAGTCGTTTTTCGATAATAAGCACAAAAACAGCAACCGCCAAAGCCAACGACAAATAACAACCACGTGAAAGTGTTAAAAATAAATTAACAACCAACAGTCCTGTAATGCCAACTGCGCAAAGTTTTGGAAAGACCCCTTTTAAATAAACGATACATGCCGCCGCAAGTGGAATGGCTAGCAACAAATAGGTGCCGTATACATTTGGGTTATCAAAAGTGGAGAATACCCTTAACCTGGTGCCTGCAAACAATGTCGGGTCTAGCCAGACATTACCTTGATAACCAAACAAAACTTGATAAATACCATACACTCCGGTAAGTGCGGCAGATATTACAAAAATTTTTATAAGCAGTTCGACAGATTTGGAGGTTGTAAAACATGCGACAATGGTTATGCTTGATACCATAAACACAGATGTTAACAACACAACTTCTATGCTTGAGCGCAGCGCAACAGAAAACACAGCCGCCAGCACAGACACAAATATGAAAATAACCAAAAACACAGCAAAACTGTCAATTGCAAAATTGCGGCTTAGTAAGGCCAAAAGTAAAACAGGAACCAAAATGCCCGCAAGAACCATTGTGGGCAAAAATGGTACGGCAAACATAACAGCCACAAGCCCAAGAACCGGAGCTGCAAACAAAGCCCATTGGAAAACTACATATATGCCATCCGGGTTGCCCGGCTTTGGAATGGGGGAATCTATAGTTTTGCAAAGGGTACCTATTAGCCACGACCCGGAAAATGCATTAGACATGGTTTTATGCCAATGCTCTGGCGGGGTTATAGGTTTTGGCAAGCCATTCAAAAACTTATCCAAAGCCCTGCCAACAAAGCTGCGCCGTATACTGTTATCCAGGGGAGCTGTGTCTGCTATAAAAGCACGGGTTATAAAACTATCGGTGCAAATATACTTGAAAAAATTAAATACAGCCGTAAGCCCGCGGAAGAACAGGCTACCATCCATCCATCGGGCCACGGCTATGAAAAAATCTAAAAATATTTTTGTTAAAAGTTTAATCCACAATTTCGAACCTGCCTTTTATCATTAACCATGTTCCTGTATTTGCATAAAGCCCACGTCCGTCGGATCTGGGCACAAGCAAAAGATGATTAGGTGGGATTATTGTGCCATGGGTTATGTCTTGCCCGGCGGTTACGTCAACCATACCGTCTACGCCGGAAACCGCGGTAGCATGTCCACCGCGTAAAATAAATTCTACGCCGGCTTCGGCAATTAGCGTATGGCCTGCAGGAACATAGAATGGTGCAAATGGAACAGCTTCCGCCGCGCCCGGATCCATTTCCGAGATTACTTCAAGAATAGCCCTTAGGGTATCGCCATACGTTGCCTCGAAATATGTCATGACGTCTGCAAGTAAAAGGTCACGGTCTGTAGGTGTAATATCTTGGTTTGTTTGTCCGCCGCTTACACCCCCTGCGCCCAAATTGTTGCCCAGTGCGTTAAGGTCTGCTCTTAATGTGTTAATTTCTGCGGTTAGTTGAGCAATTCGGCCTGTTACATAACTACGGGTTACTAATGGGTCGTTAGCATCGCCCGGTTGCGCAAAGGCCGGGACAAAAAATGATACCGCTAATATGGTAGCAAGCGCGATAATAGCTACAAACGATTTGACAGTTTTCCTGTTCATGGCAGTGGTTTCCTTCCTTTATTGCTATTTTTGCGGTCATTATACCATGATGCAGTAATGTTTGACAAATTCTTAGAATCTGTACTCAATAATGGGATGTGCAAGTAGCGTGCAAATGATGCGATACACAAGGAACCGCCGACGCAGTGGATTGCGTCATTTACGCGTTAATTGCGCATCAGCTTATTGAATACAAATTCTTAGAAGCTGTTTAGAATCTCGCTTTTGATAGATTTTCGAGCGTTTTTTTGTCAGTTTGCTTTTGCGCTGACGACGCATATTCGGAGTATATCTGCGAGGAATCGCGAAAGTAAAATGGCGAAAAATAAGCCGAAAAGATATTAAAATGGAGATTCTAAACAGTTTCTTAGATAAATGCAATAAATTTATTATAATCCTCTTGTTCCTCAAGCAGACTTGCCATCCTGCTTGTAATTGCAATGGGTGTCCAGCTTCTTTTTTTGCTGTAATATTGGCGGGCTATTTTTACAAATTGCCAAGGGTGTACAAGTATAGCGTTAATTATTGCAAGCGCGGAATCCGGGAGGGGAGAAATCCGGTCGTATGCTTCAATTAATTTATGAATGGGAACATCGCGGTTGCTGCGTCTGGCATAGCGTCGCAAAAAATTTGCTAAATCTGTAATTTGTGTATCAATTGTAGCCTCATGCAAATTGATTATATAACATGTATCACCGGCAATCGGCAAACTTTCTTCTTTTAAAATATTGTGGCATAAATGTTTTTCGGCCACGGCATATAAATAAATATTGGCGTAATCGGTTTTAGCCAAACGATTTACAGAGTCTGTTGCGTAATTAAGATATTGGTCAATGTTTTTGATAAACATAACATCAAAATCCGAAAGACGAGAGCTTGCATTTGCCTGCTTCACTGTTTTTGTTAAAAATGCAATATTGCTTTCAAAAGTTTCCGAGATAGATGCAGATGTGTTAACGCCGGCAATACCTCGTCCGGCTATATGGAACTTGGCAAGGCTTTGCATTGCCAATAAAATATCCTGCTGGTTGTCTAAGTTCATTTCACGCCCGCTTATATATTCGGACATTACATAGGTTTCACGGCCAAGCTGTACAAAAGGTTCGCCATAAATACTTAAAAAAATTTCATCTGTCCATGGGAATCCCGCGTCGTTAAGTTTGTTTGAAATATCGTACCTTTGGCGAATAGCTTGGTGTCGCTCGAATGTCTTATATATTCTTACTAATCCGGTTTCCGTCTTAAAAATAAAATGTCCGCGCTCTTTTCTTGCGCGAGTACTAGCAAGACCAAAGCAGCCCGCCAGGGTTGTGGAAATATCGCTCATAAAAAAATCACTCCCTATAGACAACTATATGAGAGCGACTCGTTGGTTTATGTGTAAATTATTGAATTTGGCATTCTATTATAGCTAGCGTACTTCAAAACCATGAGTGAGAACGCGGTAATTTGACACAATGCAAAGAAACGACGACGACGCGTGCCCAAAGGCACGCAAGGAGGAGTTGATGCAGCAGTGTGGAAAAATTGCAAGTTATCGCTCATGGTTTTGGAGTGCGTTAGCCATAAGTATAAATGACAAAATCCTTTACCCGCATTTGAGCAGAAACTGTTCCGTTATATGCATTTGCTTCTACACTGCAAACCACATCCATAAAATATCCACATGCGTTGTCCACATTAGCTTCTGCTATTGCTGTGGCATATATTCCATTTAAACCAAAGGCTATGCCTTTAACCACCTTGCCCGAACCGTCGCCAAAGGTGAATATCAATGTGTTTTTTTCATTCAAAACACGTATATTTTCTACAAAAAGATTGCGGCATATAAAAAGGGGTTCCTTGTTTCCACTTCCAAAGGGGGCAAGGCGTGCAAGTTCATTGACCAGTTGCATTGTAATATCGACCAGCCTAAGTTCGCAATCAATTTCTGTTATAGGCAGAAAGTCCTCTTCCGTAAGTGTGCAGGAACTGTTCAGTGTTTCCCGCAGGAGAGGGATGTTTTCTTCATGCATAGTTAAGCCTGCCGCCATTGGATGCCCGCCAAACCGCGTAAACAGGTGCCTGTTAGCATACAAGGCCTCGAATAAATTATAACAAGGTGCAGAACGGCCGGAACCTTTCATTGCGCCTTCGCCCCGGGTTATAACAATTGAAGGGCGGCCCGTTGCTTCACGAATACGGCCCGCCACTATTCCGGCAAGGCTTTCATGTGTTTCATTGTCGACAATTACTAAAACTTTGTCCATTTCTGTAGGTAAGCTTGCAAGCAGGCGGTCTACACAATTTGCAGTAAGCTGTTTACGTTCTTCGTTTAAACTCATTAATTCTTGCGCAAGCGCAATATCCGCACTTAATAAAAGCTCTACAGCAGTTGCGGCAGACGCCAACCTACCGGCAGCATTTATGCACGGTCCTAATACAAAACCAATAGTAAATGTGTCTATTTGCTTATCTAAATAACCACGGGTAGTTAGGAGAGTACCAAGCCCGGGGTTAATTAATTTGTTGGTATTTAAAATTGCAAGCCCGCAATTTACCAAAATCCTGTTTTCGTCCTTTAGGGGGACAATGTCGCAAATTGTACCAATGGCCGCAAGTGCCAGGGATTCTTCTTGCTCTAAAAAAGGGACACCAAGATGAAAGCAGAGTGCTTCCGCAAGTTTGTAAACAAGCCCTGCGGCGCACATTTCTTTAAAAGGATATGGGCAGTCGTGCTGTTTTGGGTCAACAATTGCTACGGCGGCAGGCAGAATTTCGCCCGGCTCGTGATGGTCTATTATTACAATGTCTATGCCTAGGGTGTTTGCAAAAGCAACTTCATCTATGGCAGAAATACCGTTATCTACAGCAATAATAAGCCCTGTGCTTATTTTTTCTATTGCTTGTTTGTTTAAGCCATAACCTTCTGTAATTCTGTGTGGTATGTAATATGAAACAATGGCTCCCAAACGTTTTAATAATTTATATAAAATAACGGTACTTGTTACGCCGTCTGCGTCGTAATCTCCGTAAACGGTGATGTTCTCGTTGGTTGCTATTGCTTTTGAAATGCGTGTAACTGCTTCGGCAGCGCATTTCATGTTTGCAAAAGGGTACAAATTATCTATGGATGCTTTTAGAAATGACAACGCGGTTTTTTTCGAACGAATACCCCTGTTTGCCATAACCCTGGCCATAACTGGACTGATGTTTAGCACCTCTGCCATCAGCGGCAGATTTGCATCTGTAGTTAGCATGACCCAGCGAGCCATACTTTTTGTAGCTTCTTGATTAGACATATTTCACTTCCCCACTAATTTGGCCCTGCGTGGAAATTGAAACCAGGCCGTAGCTACCATTTGCATTACTGCGGGGCTGTGATAGACTGCCAGGATTCATAAAAAAAATGTTATGTTCTGTGAATATTGTAGGCTCGTGGGTATGGCCAAAAAAGCAGGCGTCAACATTTTTTTGTTTGGCGTATTGTGCGATGTACGATAGGTCGGATTTAACATAGGCCGTATGGCCGTGGAGCAGCAATATGCGTTTGCCTGCTATGGTAAGTATGTGTTCGGTACCTTCGGCGTTTTCGTACGCGCCGTCTACGCCTGCCATGGTTATGTTTGGGTATTTTGAACGCAAATATAAAAGGTCGCGTACATAATCGCCCAGGTGAATTGCATACCCAACTTCGGCTGCGTGTTTTGGTAAAACGGTCTCTCTTAACAGGGCTTTCATATTATGTGTGTCGCTGATTAGCAGGATATTCATGTTTGCCTCTCTTTTAATGCTTCTATCATGGATTGTAGTGCTTGTCCTCGGTGGCTTATTTTGTTTTTTTCAGCTGGTGCAAGTTCTGCGGTGGTTTTACCTTTGTCAGGCAAAAAAAATATAGGATCGTAACCAAAACCGCCGTTACCACGTGGTTCGGGCGCAATTTCCCCAATAATTTCCCCAACAGTTGTTAGCATAACCCCGCTTGGAAAAGCGCAGCAAATAACGCAAACAAATTTTGCACTGCGGTCGGTTGCGTTTTCTAATTGCCTTACAATATGTGCATTGCGAATTTCGTAAGGGGTTTCTCGTCCCATATAGTTGGCAGAATCTACACCAGGCTCGCCGTCTAGTGCCGTTATGCAAAGCCCAGAATCATCCGACAAAACAGCGATATCATCAAAACCGTTATCTTCCAAAAATTCGATTGTCTCAACGGCTTTTTGCATGGCATTTTCTTCAAAAGTGTCGCCGGTTTCTTCCGCTTCAAAATAAAGCCCCAGGTCTGAAAGTGTAATTAATTCCAGACCTGATGCTTCAAAAATTTCTTTTATCTCTGTTATTTTGCCAGGGTTATTTGTGGCGAAAAGGTATCTCATTCCGGTTCAATTAGTCCGTATTCGCCGTCGTTACGTTTATAGATAACGTTAATTTCGTCTGTCCAACTATTGCGGAATACATAAAAATTATGGCTTAGAAGCTCCATTTCCATAACGGCTTCCTGTGCGTCCATTGGTTTAATAGCAAAACGTTTACTGCGGGTGATATTAATTTCCGGGGTTGGGGTTTCTGATATTTCTGGAGTTATGTTGCCTACGTCTAGGAATGTTAGTTCTTCGCTGGTTGCAACGCTGCGGCGGCGGCGGTCACGCAAACGGGATTTATATTTGATAATTTGCCTTTCCAAAACATCAACAGCTTGGTCCATGCAGTTGGAAACGTCGTCGCCAACAATTTCTGCACGAAGCATACGTTTGTGCATGGGAATTGTTACCTCTACCGTGGTTAGATGCTTGTTTTCGCTAAAAGCTACATACGCATCGGTGTTGTCGGGTAGCAGTTTTTCCAGCCGGCTTAATTTTTTGGTGGTACGTTCTTTAATGCCTTCGGTTACTGTCATGTTTTTTCCTGTGAATACAAAGCGCATAGGAACTCCTCCTTGTATAAGTTTTGTTTACTATTTTATTATAGCAGGGTGGGCGAAGAATATCAAAATATTTTCAAGCGATGATTTTTAAACAAAGACATCTAGTCACATGAATTAAAAACCGTCCAATACAACTTGTAATTTTTCCGCACTACTTCGTCAGCAAGTTGATTGCTTGCAATCAACAACTCCTAGTATTGCGTCAAATTACTTCATTATATTGGACGGTTTTAAATTCAAGTGGCTATTTACAAAAATTGGCTATTATAGAGTTCTGCGTACATGCCGCCTTTTTGCAGCAGTTCATCGTGGTTACCGGTTTCTACAATAGTGCCATGGTCCATGACAAGTATCACATCGGCATTTTTTATTGTGGACAGCCTGTGGGCAATTATAAAACTGGTGCGGCCTTGCATAAGCGCGTCCATTGCACGCTGGATATGCAGTTCGGTTCTGGTATCTACGCTGGATGTTGCCTCGTCAAGTAATAGGAAGTAGGGGTTTGCCAAAATTGCGCGCACAATGCATAAAAGCTGCTTTTCGCCCAGGGATAGGGTGGCGTTTTCGTCGTTCATAACGGTGTCGTAGCCCTTTGGCAAAGTGCGAATGAAAAAATCTGCACGTGCCAGTTTGGCGGCTTTGATTACCTCTTCCCGGGTGGCCTCTGCGGGCAGCGTATCACCGCAGTTTTTGCTAGTTGCCATTACAGAATTGCGCCCGTAAGATATATTTTCGTGAACGGTGCCGTCAAAAATCCAGGAGTCCTGCAGTACCATGCCAAACAACGACCGCAGATATTCCCGCGAGAAGTCTCGTGTGTCCACGCCGTCTACAGTTATTGTGCCGCCGCTGACTTCGTAGAATCGCATTAACAAATTAACAAGGGTGGTTTTACCTGCACCGGTCGGGCCTACAATTGCCACCTTCTGCCCAGCTTTTACGCTAAAGCTTACGCCGTCCATTAGTAGTGTATCGCCGTAGCCAAATTGTACATTTTCGAAGGCAATATCCCCGCGGGGTTTGTCAAGCACGGTTGGGTTTGTGGATTCGGTAACTTCTTCTTCCTCGTCTAAAAGCTCAAACACACGCTCGGCAGACGCTATTGCCGATTGCAGCGAATTTGTTACATATCCCGCTTCGGCCATAGGCTCGGCAGACATGCTTACATATTGGAAAAACGCTTGAATTTGGCCAATAGAAATGCGGCCATTAATTATCATAGACGCGCCAATACCCGCGATGAACACGTATCCGATACGGTTAAACAGGCGGATGATTGGCATTATTGCAAACATGATAAACTGGGCTTTTCTGTCGTCTTTGTAAAGCTGGTGGATGGACTCATTTGTGCTACCAATGGCTTCGCCTTCTAAGTTTAAGGTCTTGACTTCTACCTGGCCGCTGAAGTATTCCTCTATTTTTGTGTTAAACACGCCAACGGATTTTTGTCGGTTTGTAAAGTACGTGTTGCTGATTACACTCACAATCGCGGTTATAACAAAGCCGATAAAAATCGCGCCAATTGCGATTAGCGTCATAATCCAGTTAATGCGGAACATCAGAATTATTGCGCCAATTATAGTAATTGCGGAGGTAAACAGGCGCATGATTGCGTCACGCATTATCTCCTGCAAACGCTCTAGGTCGTTAGTTACGCGGGTTAAAATTTCGCCCTTTTTGCGGGAGTCATAGAATTTTAAGGGCACGTTTGCAAGTTTGCGGCTAACACGCCTGCGTAAGGTTAGCACCAGCTTTTGCGAAACTTGTGCCATTATAAATTCCTGAAAAAAGCTGAACAAAGCGTTTGCGCCGTAAATGACCAGGAGTAGCAAAATAATTTCCCAAAGGCGGGTGAAGTCAATGCTAATTTCGCCACCGTGCATAATGGGCGCAACGCCTGTCCATATCACGTCAATTGCGTCCGCGAAGATGTGGGGCGCACGCAGTGAGAGTATTACCGCTACAGTTGCCATGGTAAAGGCCAAAATCAATTGCCATTTTTGGAACGCAAGGGTTGAAACAAGGCGTTTCCACGTTTTCCAGGCGTTTTTTGCCTTGTCGGTGGACAGGTTCATGTCGCCCATTACGTCGTATGTGTTTTCGTTTTCGTGGTTCATTAGGCGTCACCCCTTCCGAGTTCCGCTTCGCTTAGTTGTGATTTTGCGATGTCCATGTAGGTTTCGCATGTGCGAAGCAGTTCTTTATGCGTGCCGCGGCCAACTATTTTGCCTTCGTCTACCACAAGAATTTGGTCTGCTTCCATTATTGTGCCAATGCGCTGGGCAATTGTAATTACAATTGATTCGCGAGTAATTGGCCGTAGCGCGGCGCGTAATGCTGCGTCGGTCTTGAAGTCCAGGGCAGAAAACGAATCGTCGAATACATAAATGCGGGGTTTTTTCATAAGGGTGCGGGCTATTGCAAGTCGCTGACGCTGCCCACCCGAGAAGTTGCGCCCACCCTGGGAAACCGGTGCGTTAAATTTGTCGGGCAGTTCGCTAATAAAATCGTATGCTTGGGCAATTTGTGCCGCGGTAGTCATATCGTCCTCTGTGGCGTCGGGGTTGCCATGGCGTAAATTTGTAGCAATTGTCCCACCAAACAAAAACGCCTTTTGTGGTACAAAACCAACTAAATCACGCAATTCTTCCTGGGGGATGTCTTTAATGTTTAAGCCGTTTATGCTAATTTCCCCTGTTGATGTATCAAGCAAGCGCGGTACCATGCGGGCAATTGTGCTTTTACCGCTACCTGTTCCGCCGATTATTGCGGTGGTTGTGCCCTGTTCACACACAAAGTTTAAATCGCCAAGTACAGGATTTTCTGCGTCTTGGTAGCGGAAGCCTACGCTGTTAAATTCCAAACGCAAATTTTCTTGGTGGGCGACATGTTTTTTACCGTCGTTAATTTCCGGTTTATAGTCCAAAACTTCACGAATACGCTTGGCGCAGACTATGGCACGGGGTATAAAAATAACCGTAAATACCGCAAATAAAACATACCAAAGTATGTTCATACTATATTCCATTACGGCGGCAATGTCGCCAATTTGCATGTTGCCCGCTTCTATACGAACGCCGCCAAACCATACAATTGCAATTAACGCAAGATTCATAACCAGTAGTACAACCGGGAATATGCAGGCGAAAATTCTGTTTACACGTATATTTAGTTTTGCAAAATTTGTGAATGAATCATCCAAATGGTTTTCTTCAAATTTGCTGCGGTTATAGGCACGGATTACCCGAATGCCGGTTATAAACTGGCGTACTTTGTCGTTAATTTTGTCAAGTCCCTTTTGCACTTCCCCAAAAATAGGCAACACGATATAAGCCACAATGCCAATTAGAACAAGAAAAACGGCGGTGGCAATGCCTACAATAAGTGCCATAAATGGATCGGTTCTAAAGGAAAGGGTGACGCCGATTATTACTACAAATGGCGCGGGCAGCAATGCCTCAAACACCATGCTAAGTGTGGATTGCAACTGCTCGATGTCGTTTGTGGCACGGGTAATAAGCGACGATGTGTTAAAGTGGCGATAATCCTGATAAGACAATTTTTGGATATGCCCAAAAAGCCTGATACGGGTGTTTTTTGCAAAGCTCGTAGCCACCCAGGACGAAAAATACGTGGTTAAAACAGAAAACATGCCGGTTAAAACAGCAACCACCAGCATTCTCACACTGGTGGAAAATACATAATCTTGGTCACCCGGTACAACGCCGTAATTTAGTATGCGTGCCGTAAGCCGCGGAATGTATAGTGTACCCGTAATATTTAGACCTAAAAAAATTAACAAGAGTAGTACTTTGAGCTTGCCAAGGTTTGCTTGGCGGAATAGATGTAGCAAATAACATTCTCCTTTTATTTTAATGGGGCTCTGCCCCAAACCCCGCCGCCCCGCGGGGACAGGACGGGAAACGTTCGCTACGCTCACTGTCCTTAATGTTAATCCCAGCTCAGCTTCCTTCGGGGAGCGGTGGAACCGCTTTTGTGGTTCCTTACACGTGTTTAATAATTTTAACACAGCAAACACGACAACGGTGTGTCAACTTTATAAACAGAGTAGCATTTATGCCAGATAAGATATTAGTACACAAGCACCGTTCTCACATCTTCCCCTTCAAGCACTGCGCGACCGTTTAATCCTTCCAACTCAATAAAATACAAATGCGCAACAACAATGCCGCCCATTTCCTTCACAAGATCTACCACGGCTTTGGCGGTGCCGCCTGTGGCAAGCAAATCGTCTACGATAATAAACCGCTGGCCGGGCGTAATTGCATCCTTGTGAATTTCAATTGTGGCCGTGCCATATTCCAGCGAATATTCCTTTTTGGAAACTTCACCCGGTAATTTACCGGCTTTTCGCACAGGGACAAAACCCTTGCCCAAGTTATACGCAATTGGCACGCCAAAAATAAACCCACGAGATTCCGGACCTAGGATAGAGTCAAATTCCAAACCTTTTGTAAGTTTTGACATGGTGTCTATTGCGGATTTTAATGCGGCGGAATCCTTTAGCACTGTTGTGATATCCCTAAATAATATCCCAGGTATTGGAAAGTCCGGTATGTCACGTACGTAATTTTTTAAATCCATGGCTTGCAGCCTCCTGATGCGAAAAATTTCAGTTGGTGACTGTGAGTCACCAACTGATTTTATTTTGATATTCGTATAATACCAGATTTGCAGGGTAAAATAAACACTGATGCAAAAGGAGGTGACGAAAAAATGGTTAATCCTCATATTAAATGTAGCGTAAAAAGCTGCAAGCACAACGACCAAACAAAATACTGTTGTTTAGATGCAATTACAGTAGGCAATAACAACTGTGCAACCGCGCACGAAAAGCGTGAAACTGAATGTGACAGCTTTGAAGATGGTTGCTGTTAATTGTGCAATTTAGGGTGTGTTCGATAATTCCATTGCACCGCCTTTTCGGTAAAAATTGCACTATGCGTCGTCGCATAAAGCCTTATGTACCTTCGGGTACATGCGGCTTTATGCTCCTAGCCTAGCACAATTTTTACTCGAAAATTCGGCACAAGCGAATTACCGAACACACCCTAAAAAATAAATAAAAGGTGTTTATACTACGACTATGATGAAATGGCACGTTGGTTACATTCCTGTGACTATAATGCTTGAGCAGTTAGGTGTGCGGAATGCACCCCTTGAACCGATACCATAAATGCCAATAAAATAAGCCTGCGGTCAGTTTTTTATACCGGCCGCAGGCTTGTATATTACGCCATTTGCACGCTATCTGCACATCCCATTATTGAACACAGGTTCTAAATCAAAAGCTACCCGTTGTCTCATCTTCATTCATATCAACCCACAAATTATATCGCTTAGTAGTGAATTTCAAAACACAATAATTTGGGTCATCCAGCCCACCATTAGGGAAATGCGCATCTAACCCCTCATACCATGTTTCCTTTTTCATTTCGATATCGGTTACAACTTCGATATCGCCCACAAGTGTAATATTGTAGTACGCTCCACCCTCAAAATTGTCATCGAATATACATACAGATGCACGGCTATTTTCTTTCGCGCGCTTTGCCTTGTTTGAATCAAGACTTCCTGCAAATGTAATCTGACGGATACCATCGGCTTTAGAAATGGAAAGTGTTGACGTAGTGGGGTAGCCTTCATGGTCTAACAGCGACAAGGTGACACCTACGCCCGGATTTACCGCCGCTGTTTTGGTTTTGACAATTTCTTCTGCTTTGGCAATTGCTTTTTTATTCATGTTTAATCCATCCTTCATTTTAATTTTAGAAGCTATACGCATGCGTATAGCTTCTTAGACCATTGTACCATAACGAATAGGGTAACTGTCTGTCATGTTCAAAATAAAACTCCCCTGCCGTTATAGACGCTGTCCGAATTACCAGCATGCATCATGGCGCGGGCAAGCCCCATAACGAGAGCCACAGCACTATCCAATTTTTCGGTTGATTTTTTTTGTTTATTTTTATATGTTGCTTTTGGTGCTGGCGGTAAAACCGTTCCGATAGGTTATATGTTAATTAATTTGTGGTTATAATTGTGTTTACAAGGGTGTTCCAACTACCGAATACATGCTAAACGTGTTACTGCACAAACGTACTTAAGCCGCAAAGATGTGCATTCGATAGTGGAACACGCCCTAGTAAATTTTAGTTCCCACAATACTACATTTTTAACTTGTACATTGCAAAATGCTACATTTTGTTTTATTATATCATCAAAAAACATAGAATAGGTGTGACAAAAATGGAAATTAAGAAGTATTTCGCAGAAGTTCTTGGAACTTTTGTACTGGTATTTATGGGTTGCGGCAGTGCAATATTCTTAGGCACAGACGCGGCTGGCGGGCATTTAGCCGTAGCGCTTGCATTTGGTCTTTCAATTGTGGCTATGGCATATGCAATTGGGGGAGTTTCGGGTTGTCATATTAACCCTGCAGTATCTTTGTCTATGTTAATGACAGATAAAATAAGTGTGAAAGACTTTATAGGCTATGTAATTTCGCAAATAATTGGTGCCATAGCCGCCGCAGGTCTGTTGTACGCGCTAGTGTCAATGGTAGATGTAGGCGATTTTACCGGTGGGCTTGGCTCAAACGGCATTGCCAACACCGGTATAGCCGGCGGGCTTATTATTGAAGTTGTACTAACATTCATATTTGTGTTTGTTATTCTTAAGGTGGTTTCCGACAGCTCAAAAAGCAACATCGCTGGTATGGTAATTGGTCTTACCCTAACATTTGTGCATATTGTGGGTATTCCGCTAACCGGAACATCTGTAAACCCGGCTCGTAGTATTGGTCCCGCAATTTTTGCCCAGGGCGATGCACTGGCAGATTTGTGGGTGTTTATTGTTGGCCCACTTGTTGGTGCGGCACTTGCGGCAATTGTGTTTTCGTGTTTGAAAGTTAAAAAGTCTTAGAAACTGTGTTCAATAATGGGATATCAGCTTTATAACACAACTTTTTAGAAGCTATACGCATGGTTTGCAATCGTATTGGCGAGGCATTTTTTCGATAGTTTTCGTTGCTGATGACGCCGCGTGCCCAAAGGCACACAAGGAAGAAGTGGCGGAAAAACGACTGTCAAGACGGTGTTGCAAATTCATGCGTATAGCTTTTAGAAACTGTTTAGAATCTCCATTTTAATATCTTTTCGGCTTATTTTCGCCATTTTACTTTTGCGCTTCCTCGCAGATATACTCCGAATATGCGTCGTCAGCGCAAAAGCAAACTGACAAAAAAACGCTCGAAAATCTATCAAAA
>Ga0123355_10002620_pt1 | contig 25530 bp, 20 predicted proteins | sample TergutEmb28metaG_3_FD_89872 | JGI IMG/M metagenome (GOLD analysis project Ga0123355, IMG submission 89872) | Embiratermes neotenicus P1 segment gut microbial communities from Petit-Saut dam, French Guiana - Emb289 P1 | ecosystem: Host-associated > Arthropoda: Insects > Digestive system > Gut ...
TATATCAACTTCCAGTACGGTATGTTTATCTTGCTGGTGCTTATCGTGACCGATACCACAAGGATTATTATAGGACCTATGATATCATCTGTTTATAGTGGGTATCTTTCTGTGGTGAGTAGCATAATTATGTTATTTACGTAGCTTGCGCAATTGATAAATGATATAGCAATTTAACTTATGGTAGTCCGGCTTTTGCTCCATACCGTACCCTAACCATCCGCAAAAACCAGACTATTAAAAAGAAAATTGCTATATGTTTGCGCGCGATGTACAATATAAGCCCCGCCCTTGTCGTTGCAAGAGCGAGGCTTTTTTCATTTGGGGTTCATATTCGCTACGCCACAAGTAGCTATGCTCATAGGGCAAGCCTGCCGCATAACGTAGTAGTACCGCAGCGCGGCTCAAAAGTGCTATGCACTTTCGTGTATGCCCTAGATTGCCGAATGAGTAAACACAGCTATCGCACAGGTTGGTATCACGCAAACTGCGCCAAGGGGGTTGCCCCAAAACGCGCCTTCGTCGTTATCCATACCCATTGGGGTCATAACGTCTGTACAGGCAGAGCCGATAGGACAAGCTGGGGGAGCGCCAATGTCTGCAAGGAGACGTACGCAGTTGAGGTCTGCGGACAGCAATACTCCCGTAAAACCGTTACCGGACAAGCCACCGCTTGTTGTAAAAATTGTTACGGTTTGGCCAATGTGTCGAATCATGCTTTCGCACAGGCATTTCAAATGATCTACCATGGTAAACCTCCTATATACAAGTCGATTCAGAATGGGGCGTTTCCCATAAATGGGTTCATACGCTTATCCACTTCTATTTGCATTGTATGAGGTTTGGCCAAAAAGGTGCATGAAAAGCAGAAGTTGTAGTCTGTCAATTTATCATTGCCAGACAAGATTGCTACGCAACCATCACCCTTCTTACACTACGCTCCAGTCTGTGTGGGGCATTTGAACAGTTTAATTTCCACGCTCACCACGCATAATATCAAACGGCACGACTGGTGACTCCACTTTAATCCATAACCGTTCCTTTGCGTGTGGGGCGGCCTCTACAACCTGCCCCTTCTCGTTGCGTATCTCGGTTACTATTTGTACAAATGGCATACCGCTTGTTTTTAGGAACTCCACTTCATCACCAACAGCAAATTTGTTGCGCTGCTCAACGATCGCGCTCCCTGTCTGTTCGTCATAACCAACTACCAGCGCAAGGTACTCATGTGTTGTGGTGTAGGTGTTGCGGGTATAAATTTGCCCACCCGTTCCGTTAGGCTCCAGGAAAAACCCGGTAAAATAGTCCCTGTGGCTGGTTTTTTGCAATTCGGCAATGTAGTAATCTATCTTATTTCGGTATAACTCTTCACTGGTAAAATAATCATCTAACGCCTCGCGATATATACGTGTTGTAACCGCAACATAGTAGGCAGATTTCATACGCCCTTCAATTTTCAGACTACTCACACCACTTGCAACAAGCTCAGGAATATGGCCGATAAGGCATAGGTCTTTCGAGTTCATTACATATGTGCCATGCTCGTCTTCAAATACAGGCAGGTATTCACCAGGGCGTTCTTCTTCCATGAGGTGGTATTTCCATCGGCATGGCTGCGAACAGTCGCCATGGTTTGCGTCTCGCCCCGTCATGTAACTGCTTAGGAGGCAGCGACCAGAGTATGACACGCACATTGCACCATGTGCAAACACTTCTGTATGGAAGGTCTCATCAGCTACATGGTCATTTATCTTGCGTATATCGGTATGTGACAGCTCACGAGCCAAGATAACACGGCTTGCGCCAAGGCTTTTATACAATGCCGCGGAGTACAGGTTAGTTACATTCGCCTGTGTACTAATGTGTATTTCTAGCCCCTGCACCTGTCGTGCTATGTCTAGCACACCAGGGTCTGCAACTATAACTGCGTCTGCACCAATATCCCTGAGGTATTGCAGGTATTGTTCCATGTTGGCCATGTCTGTGTTGTGTGCAAAAATGTTTACGGTAACGTAGACGCGCACATTGTTGGCATGAGCGTATTCAATTGCGCGAACAAGCTCCGCATCATCAAAATTTTTAGTATTTGCACGCAAGCTAAACTGCTTACCTCCAAGGTATACAGCGTCTGCGCCATATGCAATAGCGGCTTGCAACTTTTCAAAATCACCTGCTGGGGCAAGGAGTTCTGGCTTTAATTTCGATGAAATATCTTTCCTCAGTGGCTGGGGTTTCTGCCCTTTTTTACCTAGCAAAAACAACGCCCCAACCCCAGCAAGCACAACAAATGCAGCAAAATATATAGCTGCATGCTGCCAGCTTGCGGTAATAAGTGCGAAGATCATAAACCCCGCCGCACCAACGGCAAGCACTGGCGCAACAAAACGGTTAAACCAATGCACCGTAGCATCTCGCCTGTGCCGCAAAACAAATCCGATAAATATCGGTATCAGCAGTACAAAAAATATCATGTTATAAAAATCAGCAAGGTCGAACATAAACCTTCGGCCACCTAAAGTACCAAACCACCCGTTGCGGTTTCCATAGATCACCATAAGCCATAGGAAGCTAACACCAACGCATGTTACCATACTGCACACAGGCACACCTGTTTTTGAGTCGAGCTGTACCATACGGTCTGGCATTGGCCCAACACCGCGCCGTGCAAGCGAATACAATCCACGGCTCATGCCCATGCAACACATGTTCAAAATACCAAGACCAGAGATGATTACAAAAATCATTACATATCTACCCGCATGATAGCCAAAAACACTAGCAAATGCCGCACGAGTACCCAGCTGGTTGTTTGCCATAAGCGCAGTAGGGTCGGCGGCTGTTACCACTCCAATGAAGTACAGCACATAAATAATAATCACAAAAACGAAGCCAACTAACAAGGCAATGGGGAAATTTCGCTTGCTATTCTTGACTTCGCTATTAAACGCCACAGCTGCCTGCCAACCATTGTACGCAAACACAGTGGCAAAAATTGCACCAAAGAAAGAAGGCTCGGCGATACCCTCACCAACAGTGGGACGCACAACACTATAAACATTATCACCCGTGTTTGCCGCCAAAATTATGCCCAAAGTACCCATCAAAATGATAGGTACAATACGGATGCAGGTGGTGGCAACATTAAACCGCATAGGCAGCTTTGGAGCAAGATAATTTACTGCAAAGGTTACCGCCATATAAAACGCTGTAAGGAAGAACACAAATGCTGTATCATGTACATTCTCATGCCCAGCAAATGTGGCAGTGGCCGTTGCTGTTATATAGGCAATAAGTGCGTAACCCGCTGTCTGGTACATGATGGCAAAAAACCATCCAGCAAGGTAGCCATATCTCTTGCCCACAATGGCCTCGGCATAGTCAACCATGCCATGTATCTTCTCATACCGTGCCGCAAGCACCGAGAACATGTACACGCATGTGGCAACCATGATACCGCCAACCACCCATGCAAGCACACCAGTCCATAGCTCGCCATTAGACTCATACAGTACACGTCCTGGCCGCCAAAAGATACCCGTACCCACAACAAAACCAACGACAATACAAATGGTAACAAAGAATTTGTATTGTCGTTTTAGTATATTTTTCTCCATCGTATACCTATCTCACAATCCCAAGTTGCCGTGCATGTCTTACCGGCAGCCAAAGCTCAAGGTTCGCGCCGCTGGTTGCAGTAATTACATATTCTCTGTTTGCGGAAACAGTTATCACGCCCTCTTGCGGTACAATATCCTGCTCTCGCGGCACTTGCCCAATTACAAAACCAGCAGCCGTATTTGCACTGTTATTTTGTATCGTAAAAGTATCGCGTGTACGGTTGTTTACAATTAGCCGGCGCCCTGGGGTTAGGGTTATACGGTACAGCGGAGCAGCCTGTGCGTTTGTAATTCGGAAATATCTATTGTACCACTCCATTGGCATAATAATTGTCGGTTGCACAGCGTTTGCCACTGGTGCAACCACCAGACGCTGCGCACCAGGTACATCCATATCGCCAAACCCGCGCTGTCCAAAGGCTGCAATGTTATTACCAGTCGAATATCTTACATACTCAAGTACAAACGCACCTTGCCGTACATTGCGCCGCGTTTCATTGCGTAGGGCAAAACCCCGTGTGAGGTTACGGTTGCGATTTTCTATCGTAAGCGGCCTATCTACAGCCCTGCGGTACAGTGCCTGTGCGTCAGTTACTTCAAAGGTCAATCCATTGTCGACATGAACTTGTGGTACACGGAGCGTAATAACCTGATCGCTTGGGTTTGTAAGCAGTACATGAAGCCCATCACCAACAGAGACAGACGAACGCAACTCCACTGTACCAAATGAGTCAACTTCCCGTCCGTATAGGAGTACATAGTCCAAGCGCACATCGCTGGTGGCGTTCGCACTAACCGGGGTTACGCCAACCATTTCCGTGCCACTATAGCGCACACGTACAGACATACCCGGCGCAATTTCGTGGCGCGCAACAGCGGCTGCAGTGCCTTCTTCTACCACAATTACATCAATATCCGGCACACGTAACGCCAAATGCCCAGTTGCTTCAAGGGCGGTTATCGTAGCGGTGGCATCTGCAGGCAAACTAATTGTATGAACCGCCCCCGGAGTATGCTGTACAGAGTTAAATTGTACACTATCCGCATGCTGTACCGTATAGTCAAGTGCAAAGCCAGAGTTATTGTTAGGGCAGCGTACGGTCACATTGTGCGAACGAAGGCTATCATTATTGGTAACGGTGACGGATTGCCCTGCACGTAGCGGCGTGTACACCGGTGCAACTGCACCACGCTCTACACGTACTGTGCCAAGCCAGGCCAACGGGAAGTACAGAACGCCGTCAGTGCTTGGCGTTATAGAAATGGTTTGCTCCGCGCTTAGCTGTATCTGGTTGCTTTCGCGTTCGCCATAGCTTACTACATGACCATCGCGGCCACGTACGATATATTCAAACGAAAATGACGTGCCTACAAATGGCGGCTCAACCTGTGCCGTTAGTGCACGGTTGCCGCTGTTGATAAATGTGTACACCTGCCCAGCCTGTAGTGGAGTGCTGTGCAATGCCGCTTGTGCGGCAGGTACTACATTCACAGATGCCGCAAGGGCTGTTGGAATAAGCACTGTACCACCGCGCAATGCGGTTAGTGCTATACTGCCTCCTGCAGGCACATCTGCCTGCGGCAAGCGCGCATCCCGCGCAAATGCAGTGACATTGCCAGCTCGGTTAGTTATAACATGGTCGAATGTGGCAAGCGCATTGGTGCGTACAGGCAGGTTTTGCCCGTGGTTGTTTTGTACAATTATAGTGCTGCCCGCTTGTAGGCTGTGGCGCGTTACGGCGGCTACATTGGTACGCTCCGCAGTTACTTCAGTTATATCCGGCAGACGAAGAGCGACATGACTAACGGCTTCCGCTGCGGTAACTGCCACAACCGCGCCTGGTTGCAGGCTTATTGTATGGTTATTGCCAGCGGCAACCTCTACGCTATTAATCTGCACTACGTCCTCAAACGTGATTGCATAGTCTACCGTAAATGCGGTTTCGTCATCGGGGCAGCGTACAAAAATGGAATGAGAGCGCAATGCATCGTTGTTGGTAACAGTCACTGTGCGCCCTTCTTGCAATGCGAAGTACAGCGGAGAAACTGTGCCATATCCAGCATCTATAACACGCAGAAGCGCATATGGGAAATACAATTCACCATCCATAAGCGGGGTTATTGAAATAGACCCAAATGCACCAAGCTGCAATTGGTTGGTCTCCCGTTCGCCATGGCTGGTAACATGCCCGTCCCGCCCACGTGTGATATATTCAAACGAAAACGAAGCGTCCGCAAACGGCGGATCAAGACGCAAGTTATGCGCACGGCCTGCGGAGTTCGCAAATGTATACACTTCCCCAGCAAGCAACTCCATCACATATATTGCTGGCTGTGATACTCTTTGCACACTAATATTCCCCGCGAGGCGGCTTGGAAAGTATACGGTCGTTTCGCGCAGGTAGGCGGTTACTGCAAGGCTGCCGCCGGATGGTATACTAACCTGCGGAAGGCGTATATCCCGCGCAAAGGCTGTTGCGTTGCCTGCACGGTTAGTAATTACATAATCGAAATTGGACGTTTGTGTCGTGCGCACATGCACACCTGTGACATGACTGTTTTCAAACACTGCCGTTTGCCCAACTGGGATGCGTGTGTGTACAAGCGCACTCCCTCTTTGCGAGCTGATGCGCAAACGAGAAGAATCGAACGAGACAGTTAGCGGAGCAGCCGGAGTTATGGCAACACCGCCTGTGCCAGATACAGAAAAACGTCCTGTACCCGAGCCGAAACGCGTAATTTCGGCATTTGCGTCCCAGGCTACGATATCATACCTACCAACACCCGTTACATTTACATGGGATATGACACGTGCGTCACGCCCAATAAACTCGTAGACATTGCCCGGTTGCAATGTACGGCTGGTTTGCGCCGCAAAAACGGCGGTTGGTATGAATAGAGTGATTGCAAAAACAAAGATTGCGATAAGTAGTTTTCTTGATTTGATATTTTGCATTTATTATTCAATCCCTTCATTATCCGATCTGTTCTGTACCGCATTGGCTTTAGTATGGCTCACCGATGACGATTTTAGAACAGACCTTATGTAATGGAATAATTATACACGAAAATTGGCGATTTTGCAAGGAGCATGCCTTTATTTGATGCCAGACTCCTGTTAAAGCATCAATGATGGTTGACAGACGGAAGAAATGATAAAACACTACCTACCGTGGTCAAGCACACGCGCACTTGCCGGTGGTGCTGGGGGCAGGTAGCCACCAAGGTATAGCTGCTTTTGTCGTCATACATTTGGCGATATGTCCATCTTGTACATTCATCTATCTCCGTAAACTGATAGTATTTTTGGCCGGTTGAAACACATTTGCTTGGTACATACTTAACATCAATTTGCAGCTCCGGATACGATGCTCGCGCGTATGGCTTCTGCTCCTTCTGCTTTAATACAACCAAGTCTACCATAAAACCAACGTAACGCAAATAATTTTGTAGGATGAAATGTATTTACTCATATGATATAATTTGTTGAAATAACACGGCGTTGCTCAGTATAGCGCAACAGAGCGTTTCCGCACGCCCATACATCTAGGGAGGTTTACATGAAATTTGCCATCATCCTCATTTTGGTTGTTGCAGCATTGTTTGCGTTCTTGCTAAGATATCTAGACTACCGCAACCGCAACGCACCCTTACCAGACAATGTCAAGGATGTCTTCGATGAAGGCGATTACAAAAAAAGCAAGGCATACGGCGGGGAGTCTATGCGCTTTGGTATGTTCCAGGAGCTTATAGTGTCCGCCATCACAGTACTGATTCTTGCTTTTAACTTGCACAGCCGCATATTCTACTTTGTTGCAGGCCACACGGGCAACTATTATCTGCAGATGATATTTATGTTTGTTGTCGTGTGGTTTATTGCAATGCCGGTGGAGGCAATACTTGGCGCAATCGACACTTTCAAAATCGAGGGCAGATATGGCTTTAACAAAACCAAGCCACTGACATTTGTTGCGGATATTTTCAAAGGGGGGCTGCTCACGGGTTTGCTTATGCTTGGGTTGCTTTCGGCGTTTATCGCACTGTATAACTTGATTGGCAATTGGGTATTTATTGCGTTTTTTGGTGTGCTTTTGGCGTTTGGTGTGCTGCTTATCTTCTCTAGTATTTTACAGATACGCCTGTTCTATAAGTTTGCCCCTCTGGAAGAAGGCTCGTTGCGTACACGTGCGGAAGCACTTGCAGAGGAGCTTGGCTTCCCAGTAAAGCGCATCTTGGTGCTTAACGCCTCAAAGCGTTCTACCAAATCCAATGCATTTTTTACTGGCTTTGGTAAGATGAAAACAATTGGGCTGTTTGACACTCTAATTGAGAAGCACCCAGAGGACGAAATTCTGTCCATTCTTGCGCACGAAATTGGACACGCAAAGGAGAAGCATATCTTCAAAGAATCCACCCTCAGCATTATCTCGATGGTTGCCGTGCTGGCAATCGCATATTTTGTTGTAAGCACAGATGTGGTATCACTTGCCTTTGGATTTACAGAAGCAAACACTGCCTTCAGTATGTATGCCACACTAATTCTTTCCATGCCGTTTATGTTGGTGATGGGCATACCAGAGAGTATACTAAGCCGCAAGTTCGAGTACCAGGCCGATGCATACGAAGTAAAATTATGTAAGCAAGGAAGCCGCAATATCCGCAATAAAACGATTATACGCAGACGATTACGGTAACCTCACGCCTCACCCGCTGGTGGTGAAACTCAGCTACAGCCATCCTACACTTAGCCAAAGGATTACGGCAATGGAGGGTGGAAAGCGAGAGTAGAAACAGGCATTGTCTGTCTAGGCACTAGCAAGTGTCTATTGGTGTCATTTATGAACTGCGGCATCAAGTTAAGGTCAAGTGTTTTTTTATAGAGCAAAAGCAAAAATCGCCATTCCAACTATATAGCAATTTAACTTATGTCCGGCTTTTGCTCCATACCGTACCATAACCATCCGCAAAAACCGGACTATGAAAAAGGAAATTGCTATAACCTGTAATGGCGATTTTGCATATCAGAATCAAAACACCGGCACAACCGCACCATCGTACTGCCGCCAAATGAAATCCCGTACTCTGTCGCTTTGCAAATGGTATAATAGCAACTGCACCGCAGGGTGGTTGCGGTCTACATAGCGCACGGCAACACCGTTAGCAAATGGCGAGTCGGGAGATTCAATAATAAGCGAGTCACGTACAGGGTTGAGATCTGTACCTGCAAGTACATGGTTGGTGTTTATTATCGCAAGGTCAATTCTTGGGTCGTCTAGCACGCGTGGCAACAATGCGGCATCAAGTGCCTCAAACTGCAAGCCTAGCGGGTTGCTTATAATGTCTGATGTATATGTTGCACGTATGCCTGCATTCGGGTTTATCGTAAGCAAGCCGTGGGTTTGCAAAAGCAGCAATGCGCGTCCATGGTTTGTCGCATCATTTGGCAGTGCTACTGTCGCACCGTATGGCAAGTCTGTTATGTCGTCTAATGTAAACGAATACGCGCCCATTGGCTCTATGTGTACAAAGCCCAGCATATAAAGCACATCTGCATATGGCGATGCTTCAAGGAACGGCAGATGCTGGAAGTAGTTGACACCCAGCGTACCATCTGCGAGTGCCGGGTTGACCAGTGGGAACTCGGTAAACTGACGGATATCTAGCTCTACGCCATCTGCAAGCAAATGTGGACGTATATAGTTGAGTATTTCTTCATGAGGGCGTGGGGTCGCGCCAATAACTAGAGTAAATGTTTCGCCTTCTGGCCAGTCAGACAGTACAGCCTCAGATGTACATGCGGCAAAAACACCAACTAGTGCAATAAGTAGGGTCGCTAGTAAAATCTTTTTCATGGGATCATCTCCTAATTTGGTTTTTTTATGAAACGACAATGTCTACATTCCGTTATATAGTGAAATGAAAACAGTCCAAGGCTAAGCCTCGAGATGTTTTCATTTCCATTGAACGCCCCGCACCGACGCAGCGAAGCGAAGGAGGTGTGACAGACAGCGTATGCTGGCTGTGTCATATAACTGGACGGTTTTCCAGTTATATGGCTATATCTCACACAAAATGCAAATGTGCGCACCACTTGCATTTTTGTTTGCTGAGGCAAAAAAATAGCCCCAATCAGGGCTTCCAAAATGGACGTTACGCAAAATCAACTGCATTGCTTGCGTACATCTTCCGACAAAACTGTCGGGGGAGTTAGCACCGTGCGTCCGCCGGTTGCTGGGTTTCACAGGGCCCTGGTCCCTCCACCTCTCTGGATGTAAATATTCAATTGTCGCTTGCAATAAGAATGATAATACACAAGCGAGTCATTTGTCAAGAATTTTGATAAAAATTTTTTTCACCTCTGCCTTTACCACCCACACAAGCCCACAAATCGAAAACGCAACAGCAAAAACCAACCCTGCCATTATCACACCAACCTGCCAAAGCGGAGCAACCGCAAGCCCAAACCGCAGCCTACTATTGTCCACAGCCCTCCTATGCAGCGCAAATATATCCTGCCTATAGCCATTATCAACCGCAAATGCAATATCATAATATTCTGCTGCAATGGCTCTCGTAGCTGTGCAGAACGCTCCAAACGGATACGCAAAAACACGATGGTCGCGGCCGGTGATTTCTTGCAAAATTGCATTTGATGTCTCTATCTGCCAACGCACTTCGTCCGTCTCAATGTACGGGAAAACAGAGTGAAAATGTGAATGTGGCTCCACACGTACCAGCCCGCTTGCCTCCATATATTGTATCTGCTGTGCAGTAAGGAAACCCTCATGCCCAATGCGGTAGGTTATCATAAAAATTGTGGCACGTACGCCAAATCGCTGCAAAATTGGAAAAGCAACCTCATAGTTATCGGCAAATCCATCATCAAATGATATCATTATTGGCCGCCGATATCTGTAGCTATGCCCAAGCTCTTCCGCAAACAGAAAGGTGTACCCGTTTTCCACAAGAAACTCCATTTGCACTTCAAAATTTTCGGAGGTTACTTGGTACGACATATTGGATACACTATGATACATTAGTATTGGTGGAACAGCACTTATTAGCTTTTCGCCACTCGGTATAAATAAGTGAGCAAACCGAAAAATATACACAAACGAAAGCATCGCAAGCGCAAGCACACAAACAAAGCCAAAAGATAAAATAGTTTTGACAAATACCCGCACGTCTTACCTCCGCAGGTTGAGCCGCCAGTCAAGGTCGCCCCTATCCAGTGCAAGCAAAAGCGTCTCTGCAGTAGCCAAATTGCTTGCAACCGGGATGTTGTGTACATCACAAAGACGCAGCAACGAGCCAATATCAGGCTCATACTGCTTGGGCGTTAGCGGATCTCGCAAAAATATTACAAGGTCGATATCATTGAGTGCAACCTGTGCACTAAGTTGTTGCTCGCCACCTAAGTGACCTGCAAGATACTTATTTACCTGTACATTTGCAGATTCTTCTAACAACTGTCCGGTAGTACCTGTGGCATATAACGTATGCTTCAACAAAATCTGCCTGTACGCCACGGCCAAATTTTCCATGAGTTTTTTCTTACTGTCATGCGCTAACAGTGCAATGTTCATATATTCATTCCTCCTTGCGAAATTGTTGACGAGCCCATGCTCAATCCTCACTAAACATAGACTTTGTGCGCGGCAATTTTACGTTTAGCACAAGTCCGATAGCCATCATATGCACCCATATCATACTGCCGCCAAAGGAGACAAATGGAAATGGCATTCCGGTATTTGGCAAAAAATTTGTGGTCACGCCCACATGCACAAATGTCTCAAAAATGAGCATACCTGCAACACCTGTGGCAATGAGCCGCCCCTCCATGTCTGGCGCACGCACGGCAACTATGATACACCGCGCAATTATAAATGCTGTAACCCCTAAAAGTACCGCCGCACCCGCAAACCCAAACTGGTTTGCCACAAGCGCGAACACAAAATCGTTATGCCCATGTATTATATGCGAGTTATTCAAAAAACCAACACCGGTAAGGCCACCACTGGCAATGGCGTACAGCGACTGCTGTGTCTGCATAAAGTAATCACAGCCAAGTACGGGGTTTAGCCATGTTTCTATTCGCCGCCACTGATACGCCCCAAGCAAACGAGTCAAGATTATGGGCTGATAACGCTGCAAGTCCAGCCACAGCATAAACACAACAGGTGAAAGAAGCCCAATACCAAGCAAAATTGTGCGGTAGTAAAGCCCCGCAACAAACAGCACTGTCAAAGACAGCGATAGCACCACAAGTGAAGCAGAGAGAGACGGCTGGCGCATAATTAAATAAACCGGCACAAGAATAAGCACCAACACAAGCCCAAGCCATAATATATGGTTAAACCGTTCCTTTTTCACATCAAAAAACTTAGCGAGGAAGATAATCATAAATAGCTTGGCAAACTCCGACGGCTGCATGCTTACTGCCCCTAGCCCCGGCACAGGAATAGGTACCCACCGCGCAACACCTGTACCCTCACCCGCGCCAATAAGCATTACCACCACGAGGAGAGCCATCATCAACCCATATATATAAATATAGAACCGAGTGATATAGTGATAGTCTACCAGTGACATGGCAACCATAAGCACCACGCCAGATATAATATATACGCGCTGTCTACTCCAAAGCTCACCAAACATTGCATTTGTAGCTATTGGCGTACCCGACCCGTTGCCAAATGCGTACACCATAAAAATACCAAACACACCAATGGCTACAACCGCAAGTGCAAGCAAGTAGTCATATGACCTTAAAACGCCCTTCCAATCTAGTTTACCTGACATTAATCGGAACGCTTTCTCATGTTCTTGATGGGGATATTTGCACTTAGTACAGACACGGGCTCATTATTATCATTTACTTCCTTAGAGATTTGCATGTCAAGCTCCATGTCTCCAATATCAACATATTTAGCCAATACGGCCATGATGTCGTTCTTTATCATCTCCAATAAATCTGGCGCGCAGTTTACGCGGTCGTGCATTAGCACCATGCGCAGTCTGTCACGTGCAACATCTTTGGAGGCAGGTTTTACAGAAAATAATTTTTTTAGCCAGTCCATTATTTTGACCTCCCTATTATACTATGGTCGGGAAAGAAATACGCTTCCCATCCCGCTTGACGGTTGCTACGGACGAGAAACCTTGAGTCTCTAAAAATTCCCTGTCCGCAATATATCTCATGTATCGAAGTCATTTATTTGCCTCCAAAAAACTTTTTAACTTTTGTCATAAAGCCTGTATCCTCATCCAAATCCATAAGCGGGACGGTTTCGCCAAGCATACGTTGTACAATATCACGGAACGCTTGCCCTGCACGTGATTTTGGGTCTGCAACGCATGGCTCGCCACGGTTGGTGGACACTACAATGGCCTCATCATCTGGCACAATGCCAAGCACATCAATGGCAAGCAAATCTGTCACATCTTCCAGTGCAAGCATATCGCCGCGTTTTACCATTTCTGGTCGGATACGGTTAAGTATAAGCAGAGGATTGCGTACTTCTGATGCTTCCAACAACCCCACAATTCTGTCGGCGTCACGCACAGCAGAAATTTCTGGCGTAGTAACGACTATTGCCTTGTCTGCGCCAGCAATAGCGTTCTTGAAGCCTTGCTCTATGCCCGCAGGGCAGTCCAGTAGTACATAGTCAAACTCTTCGCGCAATTGGTCACAAAGTTTCTTCATTTGCTCGGGATTGACTGCGTCCTTATCCTTGGTTTGCGCCGCAGGTAGCAGATGCAGTGTATCGTACCGCTTATCCTTGATAAGTGCCTGGCGCAGGCGGCAGTTGCCCTCAATAACATCGATAAGGTCATATACGATGCGGTTTTCTAGCCCCATAACCACGTCAAGATTGCGCAGGCCAATATCCGCATCCACCAAAACAACTTTCTTGCCCTGCAATGCAAGGCCTGCCCCCACATTGGCAGAGGTTGTGGTCTTGCCCACTCCACCCTTGCCGGATGTAATTACATAAACTTCGCTCATGGTAAAATTTCCTCTCTGTTAGTATGTTTATAACGGACCGACAAAAACCTGTCCGTCTTTTACATATGCAACTTGTGGTTTTAATCCTTCGCCCTTTTTGCCCTTGGTTTGCGCGGGTACAACAGTTATAAGATCTGCAATGCGCAACTGTATCGGCTGCAGGGTGAGTGCAGATACAAAGCAGCTCCTATCACCAAGCGAGCCGGCATGCGCCATGCCCTTGAGCGCACCAAGCACAATAACATTGCCTGTTGCCACCACTTCGCTACCCGGGTTAGCATCACCAAGTATCACAATTGAGCCGTCAAATTTTATGCGCTGTCCAGAGCGCAACCCACCACGATAATATGCGGTGTTGTTTTCGTCATAGTTTACCGACGACGGTGCGCTGGTTACGGGCGTGGGCTTTACTTCCTTTTCACCGGCAGCTTCGGCAACAACGGCTTCCACCATTGCGCGGCGCGTGTTTGTCGCCAGTGGCTGGGTAGGCGGGGTCAGCTTTGGCTCTTCATATTCCACCAGTGTAACCTGCATTGCCGCCTCTGTTGTGATAATGTTTAGCAAGTACGCCGTGTCAGGTCCAGATAACTTGCGTCCAGCAAAGGCTATGTTCGTGCTTGCCCCCTCAAAAAACTGCTTTGCGTCAGAGATTTTCTTGCGCAAATGTTCCGCAAGGGTGGCAAAATTGGTGCTTTCGTCCAGGATGATATTGATACGGTCGCCCTGGCTCTTGATTGTTACTGGTTGCATACCTTGGTTCGCTCCCTTATCTGGTCAATGTATTCACAGGTTCTGGTCGTACTGGCTCATTGCCAAGCCCAAGCGTGATAGCAATCATATCTCGTGATATTTGTGCAGATACCTGCCTGTAGCCATTTGTAGTTCCAAAGGGTATTGCCGTAAAAATGGCAATCTGCGGGTCTTCATACGGCGCGAAGGCACCAAATGTAGAGTGGTGCAGCCTACCCGTTATCTGCTCTGCCGTGCCTGTCTTGCCCGCAACACGTATATATGGCCTTAATCTGGAAAAATTGTCAATGGCCGTGCCACGCGCACCTGGCTCTGTCACTAGACGCATCCCTTCAATTATAGCATCCCAAGTGCTATCAGCAAACTCTAAATCTGTTTGAGCATATCTGGGTTCCGTTCTACGCACATTACCGCCATCAAAGCCCTCTATATGGCCTACAAGATGCAAGTAGTAATTTACTCCCCTGTTCGCAATTGCAGACATTCCTCGTACCATTTGCGCTGCAGTATAGTTACTCCAACCCTGCCCAATTGCCACCTGAGAGGTCTGGCCTGCCGTCCAGTTGAGCGAACTTGCAGACGCGAATGGGTTAATCTGCAAATACCTGTGCCGCATAAAATCCGGGCCTGCCATTGTGTTGCCATCAAAACCACGTGCGCGTATATCAGATGGGTGTTCGCCAATTTCTACACCAGAAGGGTCGTTTAGCCCAAAAAACGCCATGTACATATTAAGAGTTTCGATACCTTGCAAGGTCTCACGGCCTCGTCCGCCAATGCGAAATGCCGACTCCGCAAAAAAGTAGTTACAACTTACCGCAATGGCCTGTACTACGTTTATGTTGCCATGCCCCACCCTGTTCCATGTGCGTACTGGTGGGTTGCCCGCCGCAGTAAACTCTCCACGGCTCTGAATACGCGTGGTCGGGCCAATCACTCCGGTTTCCAGCGCAGCAGCCGCTGTGAACATCTTGAATGACGACCCTGGCGCACGTGCCTCGCGGAATGGGCGGTTTATCATGGGTGTTGTAGGGTCAAGGCTATTGATGCGTATAAAATATTCCTCGTCAAAATTATTCACGAGCCGATTGTTGTCGTATGATGGATATGTTGCCGCAGCAAGCACTGCGCCGGTGTGTATGCAGGTGATAATGAGTGAACCTGTTGAGGGGTCTGTATTTAACAACTGTGGGGTAAGCTCTCTTGCGCGTATTTTTTCGATGAGTACGTCAAGGGCAGTTTGAGGCTGGCTGGTGAGCCGCTGTGCAACCGTACCGCATTCGTCCGTTATTTGCTCTGTGCCAAGCAGGGTCAATAGCAGCATTGCCGGGGAAATAAAACGTCGTTGTATCCCATCAACGATAATGCCCTGTATCCGCTCGCGGTTTGCAAGTGTGTGAGCAGTAGCATCTGGGAAGCGGGCAAAGATATACTCCCGCATTGGGAAAGCGTACGAGCCTGGTTCTGCGTCCAGCACAGCACGCAAGTCTAAATTATGTGCCTCTATAAAGTTTATCAACACCTGGTGGATTGTAATATGCGTTTCGTCTCGGCTTGGCAGCAGCATGCGGCCAATAACCGCCTCGCTAAGTGCATATTCGAGCTGGTGGAATGCCGCCATTTGCAATTCGAGGTCTATTGTTAGAAAAATGCGATCTCCGGGTTCAGGTTCTACATACCGCACAGGGGTGCTAATCATACGCCCCATTGCATTTATCTCAAAACGCTCGCGCCCTGGTGTGCCTCTGAGGCTATGTTCCATAGACAGCTCAAGCCCAGCTCGCCCAAACATATCCGTCGCGGTGTAGCCAAGGTGCTGGTTTGCCTCAAGCTGTGCAGCTGTTATTGGGCGCAGGTATCCAATCATATGCGAAACATATCGCCCTGCAGGGTACACCCGCCGGGTCTGGATGTCAATAAAAGTGCCAGAAAAGAAATAGTTCTGCTCCTCAATTGCGGCAATTGTAAGAGGCGAAACATTGTAAGCAAATGTAATGGGTGTAGGCTCATATGCCGCCGCCCAGCCAAGAAAACGCTGTTCATATATCATAGCACGGAAATTCATGATACGGCGTGCATCTTCGTTGCAAAGCTCAGGGTCTATGCCAAATGTGCGGCGTAAGTACTGCCAAGACTCTTCCGCAGTTGCATTCTCTGCATCGGGGATAGCCATATCAGCCTTCCAGCGGTATTCTCGCCGCGCAATAATGTCAGCAGTGCCGCCGGGGATGGTAAACTCAAATGGCTCTTCGCGGGAAATTGGAAAAGAATCAATAAAGTCTTCACCATTACGCTCAAACAGTAATGTTAGCTCCAATAGTGCCTCGTTAGAAATGCGCACACTCGGATCCATTTTTACAATAAAGGAAAGCTCATTTACCGCAAGCGGACGACCATGTCTATCATAAATCGTGCCACGCAGGGCGGGCAAGTCCCGAGATACGTAACCTGTGCGCATTGGTTGGGTCAAACGGAAAGTCTCTGCCTCTACAATTTGCAATCGAAAAAGCTGCGTAAGCAGGACAATAAACAGTGCAACAGTGATAATTGTAAGCCAAAACAGGCGGTGCGAGAGAAAATGATATAGAGCCTTGCCCGTATCCTGTGCCAAGTCTTTTATGTCTTGCATACGCACCTCCTGTGAAAAATTATTATAGTTCATCTTTTAGCCCGGAACAAACCTGCAAATTTTTGCTCATGCCGCTCCAACCTTGCATTTATGAGATGCATGAACACATACAATGGAATGGACAGCGACGCGGTGTAGATCGTTTTGGGAATAATAATCGAACGCAGATAAAACCAAAATTCAAGCTGCCCGGTAAACATTATTGTTGCCACATACACCACAAGCTGCTGCACAAGACACATAATAACAACTATCGCAAATGGCAGGAAATAATTGTCCTTAAAAAATGTCTTAAATGGCTTTCCGCAGATATACCCCATCAAAAAACCCAGAAGGGCAAACAGACCGATAAAAAAACCACTTGATACATCCTGCACAAACCCAGCAAACATCCCAAACAACGCACCCTCAATATCGCCGCGCAGTATAGCATAGCATACGATAAGCACCAATGCCGTATCTGGTGTAACACCCAAAATAGCAAATTGCGGAAGCAGTGTAGACTGCAAGACAAAATTTATGCAAACCAGAACGACAATAGCCAATATGCGCATTGTTGCCTCCCACTACTCTCCAACCACTGCATCACGCAAACCCTCACCAAAAACTTCCGTAACAACAAGCACCATTTCTAAATTGTCCAAACTAGCCGCAGGCTTTATTATTGCATGGCGGGTATGGCCATCTGGGTTTGGGTGGATACTCTCTACCGTGCCAACCAGTATACCAGATGGGAAAATGGAGCTATGCGTCGATGTACGAATTTCGTCACCCGGCATAATTTGAACTGCCGCCTCGATACGGTCCATACGCAAGAGTCCCTGCTGCATAAGCCGTATATCTCCACTTGCAATACCAATATCACCAGTGCGCGCACTCATTACCGCCACAGAAAACTCGCTGTCAACAATAGATACAATCTGAGAACGCCCAGGGTGTACCTGCCGCACAACGCCAAGCAGCCCCCCGTCCCCGATCACAGCCATATTGGTTTTGATACCGTCATTTGTACCGCGGTCTATGAAAAAACGGCTGTACCAGTCATTCGGGTTAGTGCCTATCACACGCGCACCCATTGTAGGCAGCGATTCATACCGCTGGTTCATGTATAAAAGTGCCGACAGCTGAGCATTTTCTTCGCCAGCAAGTTGCAGGCGGTAGTTTTCCATACGCAAAATCTCAATTTCTTCTTGCAGCAAACGAATATCATTCACCATTTGCCTGTTGTTTGCCATTGCATTAAAATTGCCACGCACCCAAGATATGGCCGTACTTGCACCACTCTGCATGGGTGTGATAATGCCAGCAGCCGCACGCTCTATAAAATTTGGCGCGGCAGAAGGGCTTATCGTAAAAACAATTGCCAATATACATAAAACAATACCTGTTATAAGAAAGACACGTCTGTGCCGCCCAAAGATTTCTACCATGATATTCAATCCCTTACTGCTACCCCTTTATTTTGCCATGAGTTGTAAGTACACCACGCAATTGGTTGTAATGTTCGATAACAAGCCCCGTACCCATTACTACACAATTAAGCGGCTCATATGCCTTGCGAACAGGAATACCTGTCTCGCGTGAAATCAGCTGATCAAGCCCCTTAACCAGCGCACCACCACCCGCAAGTACAATGCCAAACTCCATAATATCGCTTGCAAGCTCAGGCGGTGTTCTCTCCAGAGTATATTTAATGCCATCAACTATTTTGTCTACTGCCTCGGCAAGGGCCTGCTGGCTGTCAAGCTCAGAAAGTGTAATTGTACGCGGAAGTCCGGAAACCAAATCCCGCCCGCGCACTTCCATGGTACTCTGTGTGCTTGCACCATATGCGCAGCCTATAGTCAGCTTAATATCTTCTGCCGTGCGGTCGCCTATTGCAAGCCCAAACTCCCGGCGTACAAAGTTAATTATTTGGTGGTCAAACTCATCTCCTGCAACACGTAACGAGCGACTTGTTACCACGCCACATAACGATATCACTGCAATTTCACTGGTACCCCCGCCTATGTCAACAATCATGCTGCCAGTAGGCTCGTGTACGGGCAAGCCTGCCCCTATTGCAGCGGCCATTGGTTCTTCTATTAGTGCGACACCACCAGCGGATACACCCGCCTTAACAGTTGCATCGGCAATTGCACGCTTTTCCACCTCAGTAATACCGGATGGAATGCAAATAATGACATATGGCTTGCGAAAAAGCCTACGCGTTGCCTTTGCCTTTTTTAGGAAATACCGTAACATATCGCGCGTGGTGTCAAAATCGGCAATAACACCGTCTTTGAGGGGTCGTATGGCAACTATGCTACCGGGTGTGCGCCCAATCATTTGTTTCGCAGCATCACCCACCGCCAAAACTTTTTTGTTTGATGTGTTGATGGCAACAACGGACGGCTCATTCAATATTATCCCTGTACCCTTTGAAAACACCAAGGTGTTGGCCGTACCAAGGTCTATGCCTAAGTAAGTTGTAAACATATTTTGCCTCTCTCATGTTGGTCTGTATAGAGTATGCCCAACAATTACATCGTTGCTACAGTATCCCACAAATTTAATACTTTTTCAAATGTTTTAAGCGAATTTGAACTGTTGACACTCTTACCTAAAAAAGTTATCATGGTACTTGTGCCACTAATGGGGTTTTATTTTCATAGCAAACGGATGATTAATGCGTGACTTAAGCATATTGCGGAGAATACGTGAGTAAGACGAGTAGCAGTGAGCGCGAGGCGTACACTGACAATACAAGCATACTCCGCCGCAGGTGGCATGCAATGGCATGGGCTACCTAGCCAGTAAGCGGAGCTTGTGATAGGGTACACGACTATTCGCCATTGTGAATGTTACGTTTCTGCATTTCGTTTGCAATATCCCCAGCGGGCTTAATATATAGGAGGTGTAGTATGCAGGCAGTGATTTTGATATTAACTGCCGCTGTAGGTTTGTTCGTTGGTTTTTTCATTGCTGTTTTATACAACAAGAAAGTTTCCGAAACCAAGGTAAACTCTGCCAAAAATCAAGTGGCAGGCATTATCGACGAGGCCAAGCGCGCTGCAGAGGCACGTGCAAAGGAAATTTTGCTTGAAGCAAAAGAAGAAAGCATCAAAGCAAAACATGAAGCGGAAAAAGATGCCAAAGAGCATCGTAGCGAACTGCAGCGTTTAGAGAAACGCTTGCTCCAAAAAGAAGAAGTGCTAGACCGAAAAATTGAAAAAGCACAGGAAAAGGAAGACAAGTACAGGCAACGTAATGAAGAGTTGAGTGAAAAAAGGGCAGAAGCAGACAAAGTTGTAGCAGAGCAGAGGCAAGAGCTTGAACGTATTGCGGGAATGACTGCAGAAGAGGCAAAGCAAATGCTTGTTGCGGAAATTGAGCAGGAAGCTAAGTTCGAATCCGCAAAACTGCTGAGGGAAATGGAACAAAGGGCAAAATCAGAAGCGGACAAAAAAGCTAGGGATATATTGGCAAGTGCAGTACAACGCTGCGCAGTTGACCATATTGCAGAAAGTACAGTCTCTGTTGTAAACTTGCCAAACGATGAAATGAAGGGTCGTATCATAGGCCGCGAAGGCCGTAATATACGTGCACTAGAGTCACTGACAGGCATTGACCTAATAATTGACGACACACCAGAAGCGGTTATCCTATCCGGCTTTGACCCAATGCGACGGGAAATTGCACGCCTCGCACTAGAGAAATTGGTTGTTGATGGGCGGATACATCCCACCAGGATTGAGGAAATGGTGGACAAAGCCCGCAAGGAAGTGGACATACAAATAAAAGAAGAGGGCGAAGCCGCAACCTTTGAAACCGGTGTGCATGGCATTCACCCTGAACTTATGCGGCTCTTGGGCAAAATGAAGTTCCGCACCAGCTATGGACAAAACGTACTCAAGCATTCCATTGAGGTGGCGTACCTATGCGGGCTACTTGCCGGCGAGCTGGGCGCGGACGTTAAGCTGGCAAAGCGCGCAGGGCTTTTGCACGACATTGGTAAAGCCATCGACCACGATGTTGAGGGCTCGCATGTATCCATTGGCGCAGGCCTGTGTAAGAAGTACAAGGAGTCGCCGCTGGTGATAAACGCAGTGGAGTCCCACCACGGAGATGTTGAGCCAACTAACATTATTTCAATCATTACACAAATTGCAGATGCTATTTCCGGTTCTCGGCCGGGTGCAAGGCGCGAAACACTCGAGGCATATATTAAACGTTTGCAAAATCTCGAGGCTATTGCCGACAGCTTTGAAGGTGTTGAAAAATCTTTCGCGATACAGGCTGGCCGTGAGCTGCGCATTGTAATTATCCCAGATGCAGTTAGTGACGCAGAGCTTACACTGCTTGCAAGAGATATTGCAAAACGCATCGAGGGCGAACTTGAGTACCCAGGACAGATTAAGGTTAGCTTGATACGGGAAACACGGGCTATTGAGTATGCGAAGTAACAAATATGTAAAGCCCGCATCTGCGGGCTTTAGTCTTGCTGTTGCAACTTAGTTAAAATTACTACTAGCAGCCGTCTTCAAAGCTGTCGCATTCAGTTTCGCATTTTTCATGGGGAGACGCGCAAGAGTTGCCTACCTCAATAGTATCAAGGCAGCAATGCTTTGCCTGGTCGTTGTGCTTGCAATTGCGCACACCGCATTTGATGTGTGGGTTTATCATTAAAATGCTCCTTTCGGAAGTATGATACTATCAAGAGTCATTATGCCCCGCAATACGGGGATTATGCATATGGAGGCCAATATGGACTTAAAAAAAGCAATAAGAGAAATACAGGATTTCCCGATACCTGGCGTGCTTTTCCGCGACATTACAACTGTTTTGCAAGACCCTGCAACGCTTAAAGCCGCAATGGACGCTATGGCAGAGCAAGTTCGAGGCTTGCAGTTTGACACAATCCTTGGACCAGAGTCGCGCGGGTTTATTTTTGGTGTGCCAATGGCATATACAATGGGTAAGGGCTTTGTACCTGTACGCAAGGCAGGCAAGTTGCCAGCAGAGGTTGCAAAAAAGGAATACGCGTTGGAATATGGCACTGCAACCATCGAAATTCATAAAGATGCAGTAGCACCAGGCCAGCGTTTTGTTATTGTTGACGACTTGCTGGCAACCGGAGGCACTGCCCGCGCCGTTGTAGATTTGATTGAAGAAATGGGCGGCATAGTAGTTGCGCATTTATATTTTATTGAGCTAAAAGGCCTTGGTGGGCGTGATGTACTTGCCGGGCAAGATGTGAGGACGGTGCTTTCGTATGAATAGCGAGAGAACCCGTGAAAAGCTGTACTCGCTGCTTGGCGACCTGCCAGAGCGTAACCGCCCAATTAGTGTAAAAACTGTGGCAGTAGAAGAAACTGCCGACTATATACTTGAGCATCTTGTGCTGGACTTGAACGGGCTTGAGAATGTACCCGCTTTTTTCACCCGACCCAAGAATGCGAATGCCCCCTATCCCGCCGTGCTTTTTTCACATTCGCATGGGGGGTTTTATGGCATGGGCAAAAATGAGCTATTTCAACCCGCGCCATACATGTACAAGATACCGTATGCTACGGCACTATCGCAAATGGGCATAGCGTGCCTTGCGATAGACCATTGGTGTTTTGGTGAGCGCAACGGACGGCGCGAAAGCGAGACCTTCAAGGCTATGCTATGGAAAGGGCAGGTAATGTGGGGCATGATGGTGTATGACAGCATACGTGCCGTAGACTACCTTACAAGCCGCAAAGATATTGACGCCACACGTATTGCCGCGCTGGGTATGTCTATGGGCAGCAGTATGTCTATTTGGCTAAGTGCGTTGGATACACGAGTAAAAACCTGCATAGATATATGCTGTCTTACAGACTATGACGAGCTTGAGCGGCAGGGCAACCTAGACGCACATGGTATTTTTTACTACGTGCCTTCGCTTACAAAGCATTTTTCCATGGCGGATATAAACCAGCTTATTGCTCCGCGGCCGCATTTATCCACGGCAGGGGTGTATGACAATTTGACACCAGTTGCCGGGCTGGACAGGATTGAGGCGGAGCTTGCTGGTGCTGGTGGCTTTGAGCTTTTGAGATACCCGTGTGGGCATCTGGAGACACGAGAGATGCGCGAGGATGTGTTGAGATTTTTGAGGGGTAGTTTGTAGGGCAGTCTGCTGTTTCACATCGCATTATTGACATAGTGCTTGCAGTGGTCTTGAAAAACGTTGACTATTGCCTTGGCAGTCTGGCGCGAGCCTACTATTTTGCTGGGTTCTGTAAGATTGATAAAAAAGCGAAAATTTCAGTTAGGTTCAGTTGATTGCCGTTAGATTCGGTTAGAGTGTTTTATTATGCCGTAAATTTGGACAGCAACGGATTGTTATGAAAAAAGAGGTGCAGGGTTGTTCAAAGATAGTAAATGGGCAAAAGAGATAATATCGCTACAGAAGCCTAACGGTATGTGGGGTTATTTTCACTCCTTGTCCGAGCCAAACAGAAAAAGCCATATTACAACAGAACAAGCACTCCGCCGCCTGAGCATATTAGGGTATGACATTGAGGATGGATGTATAGCGGAGGCAGTAGCGTACATGAACGATTGTCTTTCTGATAAAACATTAATCCCTGAACGACCCGAAAAACTTCACAATTGGGACATCTTTACTGATTTAATGCTGGCAACATGGATTCGGAGATTTACAAAGGATAACGATTCAGCAAACAAAATTGCAGGTCAATGGACAACACTGATAACATCTGCATTTGACAAAGGCACTTATAACCATGCAGTATATGAATCTTCATATTTTGATATATTTGGAATGAAGCCAAAGGGTGGAAGGCTTGTCGATTTTGTTAATTTTTATCAAGTATCTCTAATTTCTGATTGTCTTGATGAGAACATTGAGGCAACACTATTTGATTATGTCATGAACCATGAAAGCGGTATTTACTATATTTATAATGGCTCGTTAGCCGCGCTCCCTGACTCTTTCATGTCAAAGCAAGCGTGTGTGTATATTACCGCCATGGAGTTAATTGTTAGTTATCGTAGGAACAGACATAAGCTACATTTTGTAGCCGACTGGCTCAACTTAAACAGGAGCGCAAATGGAATGTGGGACATGGGTGCGGTAGCTAAAAATTATATACATTTTCCGCTATCTGATGATTGGAGAAATAGAAGCGTCAGAGAAAGAGATTGTTCTTACAGAATTCAGAAATTAGTTGATAAGATAATGGAGGTATCCGAATAGGAGGTCAGTCGGCAATTCGTCGGCGTGTTTGGTCGCAGAAGTATCGCCCGCCCTTGATTTCGCTCGATTGTCAAGAATTGATCCGAACTTCTTGAAAAACGCCAAGGCTTGCCTTGGCAGTTTGGCGTAAACCCGCTATTTTATAGGATTCTATAGAATTAGATGAAGATGCAAAAATGGCAAGTAATTGCAGTTGATCTCATTACGTTTCAGTTAGTTTGTGTTGTTATGCAGTCAAACTCGGCGGCAAGGGATAGGAGCTTTGACTTTATGGAAAATTTTGGTTTGATGGCAAAGGACTTTGACACAGATAAAAGAATTGAGCGCGCAAAAATTATATCCGATGAAATTCGTCTACGCATATCTGGTGGACATGTAAAGTCTGCGCTTGAATATGGTTGCGGAACAGGCCTTGTGGGAATCCAATTGATAAACGATGTTAATTCGTTGTTATTTGTGGATTCCTCCGAGGCTATGATTGAACAGGTTAAGCTGAAACTGCGTAGATTGGGCAAGCCGTCTGATTATGCAACATGTCATGACTTTATGGAGGATGTACCACAAAACATAAGAGTTGACTATATTTTTTCAGTATTGGTACTACATCACATCAAAGACACGAAAGCTATTTTATCTCGGTTGTATAGCATATTAAATGAAAAAGGACATTTCATTATGGTGGATATAAATGCTGACGATGGAAGCTTTCATGCAAAATATCCAGATTTCGATGGACACCATGGGTTTGGGCAAACCACTCTTACATCATTAGCCATAGAAGTAGGTTTCAATAAAGTTGATATTAAAACTTTTTATCATGGGAATAAAACTGTTGGTGACAAAACTAATCCGTACTCCCTCTTTATTTTAGATGCTGTCAAATGACAGTCCTTATATCTTTCCACAACCGCCAGTCGGCAAATTGTCGTCACGGCGATTCCAGAACTACCCGCCAGCCCTTGATCTCACTCAAATCCCGAGCGAATGTTCGGATTTCTTGAAAAACGCCGTCCCTCGCCTTGGCATCTTGGTGAAAGACGCTATTTTACGGGGTTTCGCAAGATTAATAAATGAGGTAAAATTGCGAGTAGTTGCCATTACTTTCAATTGCATGTGCTTAGTTTGTGTTTTTATGCCGTCAATGCGGGCGGCAAGGGACTCAAGGAGGGGTTTTATGTATGCAGATTTACACATACATTCATGGTTTACAGACGGTACGCTTAGCCCAATATAAGTTACTGAAAAAGCAAGAAACCAAGACATTACATTGATTTCCATGTGCGACCATAATTCA
>Ga0123355_10002621_pt1 | contig 25527 bp, 13 predicted proteins | sample TergutEmb28metaG_3_FD_89872 | JGI IMG/M metagenome (GOLD analysis project Ga0123355, IMG submission 89872) | Embiratermes neotenicus P1 segment gut microbial communities from Petit-Saut dam, French Guiana - Emb289 P1 | ecosystem: Host-associated > Arthropoda: Insects > Digestive system > Gut ...
ATCCGCTAAGTTAGCCCCGCCATCAATAAACGGCTCAATAATCGGCTCTTTGGTGGTAATAAGGGTGCAAACCCCAGGCCCGTGCCCTGCGCCATGGCATTCCCCATGGACAATTACCCCAATGGTACATGCACCAGTGCGGTAGCTGTAGCCATAGCGGTTGTCTGCGTCAATAAGGGCCACAATATCACCAAAGCGTAGTTCGTTTAGGCCATACTGTGCCACAATACCTTCGTCAAACATGGTGATGTCGTAGTCACCGGCAGTTGAATTGGTCATCCCAAGGCCGGATCCCATTATGGATGCAGGGGCCATCTTTGCCACGCCTATTTTCAGCTTGCCGCCTGCTTCCTGGATGTTCATTTTTTCAAGCAAAGTTGGGGACAGGTTGCGCAGTACAATGTCTGGGTAATCCAGAAGGGCAAACCCCTGGCCACAGGCTTTTACGCCTATGCTGTCGTCTATGCTTAGTTTCTCCAATGTTTCTTGGGGGAAGTGGACCATCACATGGTCACACCCACCATGCTTGCCTGTTACAAAACCTTTGTCGCCTTTTGCATCGCCACTTTTTACAACAGCTTCATTGCCTATGCAGCTTAGCATAAGGTAGGACTCATTATGGGCGTCATCTTTGTGGCGGGTAGATACCCCAGGCTCCAGGTGGTCTGCGGCCCAGCCAATGCAGCTGTCGCCTATTTTTGCATTATAGGTAATCCCACCCACAGCAGGGACCCACATTGCCTGGCCCTCTACATTTATACGGATGCGGGAACCGCCTTTTGGGTGCCATACTACCCCGGCCACGGATAGGATGGGTAGTTTGTCAGCGTTGGTTTTTAGCATGAGATACCTCCTTATTTATACTTCGGCAACCAGTTGCCGTGTTCTTCGATTAAATCATCAACCATAGCGCAGATATCGTCCAGGCTAAGGGTTGCCGCTGTTAACGGGTCAAGCATCGCGGCTTGGTATACATGTTCTTTCTTCAATGTTACAGCTGCCTCTATAGCTACCATATGCACGTTTACATGGGTCATATTCATTGCGGCAAGCTGTACTGGTAGTTTGCCTACATAGCAGGGGTTTACACCGTAGTTGTCTACCATGCAAGGGATTTCTACGCAGGCCTCCTTCGGCAGGTTTTCTATCAGTCCGCCGCCGTTAAGTACGTTGCCGCCTACTTTTAGCGGGGTGCCTGTAATCATAGACTCCATTATATAAGAAGCGTATTCACTGCTGCGTTTATGAGGCTTGGATGCTGCCGTCGCGGCAATGTTATCATAGTCCTTTGCCCAGGACTCGATTTGGTGCACACAACGGCGGGGGTACTCGTCCAGCGGGATATTAAACTTGTCAATCAGCTCAGGATAGCGCTCTTTAATAAACCATGGGTTGTATTCGGCGTTATGCTCGCTGGACTCTGTGCAGTAATAGCCCAATTTTGCGATATACTCCAGGCGCACCATGTCGCCATGCTTGCCTGCGGCGTTTTTCTCGGCAGCGCGCTTACGTATTTCCGGATACAAGTCATTGCCTTGGCTGTCCTTTAATTCCAGTAGCCAGCCCATATGGTTTATGCCCGCTATAAGCTCGCGGCGTCCTTCTTTTTTATCGCTCATACCCAGTTGATTTAACAACCCTCCCGAGCAACCTTGAACACTATGGCATAGCCCCAAAGTCTTAACGCCAGTGTAGCGCTGCATATACCCGCATATAATCGACATCGGGTTGGTGTAGTTAAGGAACCACGCGTCCGGGCAGACTTCTTCCATATCACGGGCAAAATCGGCAACAACGGGGATGGTTCTGAGGCCGCGCATAATGCCGCCGATACCCAATGTGTCCGCGATGGTTTGCCTTAGGCCGTACTTCTTTGGAATTTCAAAATCCGTGACGGTACATGGCTCATACAGCCCTACTTGGATTGCGTTAATAACAAAATCCGCGCCTTTAAGGGCGGCTTTGCGGTTTTCTACACCCAAGTAAGCGGTAATTTTGGCTTTGCCGCCTAGGCCTTTATTAATGGCCCCGACAATAACTTCGCTTTCCTTTAAGCGCGTTGCGTCAATGTCATACAAGGCTATGTCGCTTTCGGCAAGCACAGGAGAACACAGTGCGTCACCCAGTACATTGCGGGCGAAGACGGTGCTGCCTGCGCCCATGAACGTTATTTTTGCCATTTTAAAGCTCCCTCTATAGATATTTGAAGTTGTGTCCAACTCCTATAAACTCCTTATACTGCCATAACAAATGTGGCTATAGCCACCGAGTGTAAAATCGAAGCAGCGTTAACAAACAAATGAAAAACCGAATGCATATACTTTTTGCGCTTGCCCATAGCGTAAAACAGCACTCCAACCGTATACAGCCCACCGCCGACCAAAATCAGCACAAAGAAAGCCACGCCAAGCACTTCCATAAGGCGCTGGATCCTAAAAATAGCCATCCAGCCCATACCTAAGTAGCACACAAGCGCAAATGCCTGGAAACGCTTCCTATCTATAGCGGTAAGGGTGATGCCAATAACGGCCAGCCCCCATATCACACCAAAGGCAACCCAAGCATCTGCCGGATATGCCATTCTAAACCCATTTAACAAAATAGGTGTGTACGTACCGGCAATTAATATATAAATCGTACAATGGTCAAGCACTCTAAACACGCGTTTGGGCAAACCTACATTAAGCCCGTGATAGATGCTTGACATTGTAAAGAGCAAAATTACAGTAAAACCATAGATAATGCCGCTGGTAACACCCCAGCCATTGCCGTTAAAGCCCGCGACTATTACACAGGCCAGCATAGCTACAAGGCCTAGGCCGCCACCCACTATGTGAGTAATCATATTAAACCGCTCTTCGCCGCGGGTATAGTTTGGAAGTTCAAGCTTGGTTATGGGTTTGGTCATACTCTGTTTCTTGCCTCCTATTCGCGTCTTTATAGTATTTTACTGGTATGGGAGGCGTGCGTCAATTTTTGCCCGCATGAAGGCATAGGTGATCGCCTTTACCATTAGGACCAAAACCGGATTGTACCTGGCGACATGTCCACCCCACTTTTATGATAGACTGGATGCGTGAAGGAGAGGATACGTGTGAAATATGCGATCATTTCAGATATACATGGCAATTATCATGCTTTTATGGCAGTGCTTGCCGACGCCAAAGCCCAAGGGGCGGATATGTACTTATTAATAGGCGACTATGCCAGCAGTTTCCCGTATGGCAACGATGTAACCAGTGCTATCCGCGGGTTGCAGCCTGCTGTTGTAATACGCGGCAATGGTGAGGACTATTTTATTAACTTACTGGGGCGCGACCCCAATGAGTTTACCCACGAGCAGTTTAAGCCTGTATATTGGGGGTATCGCTCCCTTTCGCAAGTAAATTTGGATTACCTGGTCAACCTCCCCGAAACAGCTGAAGTAACGGACGGTAGCACTAAAATTTATCTTGCCCACGTTAGGGGGTTGTTTTACCGTTCGCCTAAAATTGGGCTTTTTCATGCTCATTCACGCCGTATATTAATGGAGGCTGAGCCATTTACACATGATGAATATCTTGCCCGCGCGCGTGAAGCGCTGTTAGCCTGCCCCGAAGCGGTTGCCGAAATGCATGCCATACCCAAAGGCATATATCTGTTTGGGCACAACCACATGCAATTCCATATGGAATACGAAAAGCGATTGTATATTAACCCCGGCTCATGCGGAGAGCCGCTGGACTTAGATACTAGGGCGCCATATACGCTTTTGACAGTGGATGTGGATGACTGGGTTGTAACCGAGAGGCGAGTCGAATACGATTTGAACTTGGTTGTAGAAGGGCTGGATACATCCGGGTTTACGGCTTATGCCCCTGTGTGGAGTGAGATCGTGAAGCTGGATTTAACTACGGGAAAAGATTATTTTTCGTCTTTTGTGAAGCACATAGTAGATATAGGGCGGGAAAATGGCGAGACCGAGCAACCCGTTAGTAATAAGATTTGGGAGGCGGCGGTTGCGTCGTGGAACTTATAAAAGGGGGTATTATTATCAATCGCAATGAAGTGCAAAAAATTGCTGACACTCCCTTGCTTGCGGTTATACCCAATGCACATTAAAAATTAAATAATTTAGCCCCTTCTATAAAAACCGTCATGTAAAAAATTGCATGATGTTTTTTATGTGCCGAGATGGTAAATAATACAAATTTAAAGGGTGCATCTTAGTGTTCCAAATTTGCACGTTAGTAATGAAGCACTTGATTCGTTGATATATTACTGTAGTATTAAATTAATATCGAGGTAAAATATCAACATATATCGATGTCAAGAAGAAGGTGATGCGATGATAGTGAAGTTGATACAAGACCTATCGAAAGAAGAAGTTGAGATCGTTATCAAATATGCCGAAATGAGCAAGGATGTCGAGCGCATCGCATCTGTGTTGGAGTCTATGGGCACCCGTATAAAGTGTAGCATTGATGGTAGCGAAAAATATGTGAATGTTTCGGATATTTATTATTTTGAAAGTGTAGATAAAATGACCTTTGTTTATTGCGAGCAAGATGTATACAGAACAGAGCTCCGCTTGTACCAAATTGTAGAAGATTTTACACATTTAGGATTTGTGCAAATAAGCAAGTCCTGTGTCTTAAATATTAACGTCCTTGATTCTATTACCCCGCTTTTAAACAGTCGGATGGAAGCGACCTTAAAAAATGCTGAACGACTCTATGTTTCAAGAAAATATCTCGAAAACATAAAAAAAGCATTGCAAGGAGGGATGTAGCATGAAGGGTGTAATTGTTAATATTGTGGCTACAACCGGGCTTGCGTTGGTTATTTTATCAATGTTTGTTAGATTGCTGATGTGGCCATACCATGACCTTTATTTTAGTACTGTAGTAATGCAAATCTTTGGCGCAAACATTGTTATCCACTTGGGGCTACGGCTGACACGCAAGTTGGAAAGCAAATATTTAGCATTAGAAGTCCTGTTGGATATGGCTTATATATGTGCTGTTGTGATGGTTTTTGGATGGGTATTTGATTGGTTTGGTGCTGCACCTATTTTAATATTAGTAGTAACAGCAGTAGTTGTGCATCTGGTTGCTTTATTTTTAAACATGGCTCGTGTCAGAGAAGAAGCAAATGTGATCAACAAATTGTTAAAAAAACGAGATAAGAAACAGGGGCTCGAAAGAAGTAAGCTGCCCACTGATTAATGAATTATATCTACCTAGTGTAGTCATATATGAATGATATCTATAGCGTTCTGCTTTGGCTATACAATACTACGTAAAGGAGCAATTATAATGACTAACAAAAACCGTATGTCAGCTAAGCCAAGCTATAAGCCTGTAAAACCGGTTAAGAAAAAAAATACCGGCTTAATGCGGGCAATGTTAGCGTTTCTTGGCCTGTTTGTTGTGGCTAGCATAGCTGTATTTGCGCTTAACAACGATACCGGCTCTTATGGGATTTTAGATGATTACGGGCCAGCATATACCTACATAGACAACTACAATTATGAATATGGCCACAACAACTATGATGATTATAATTATACGCCGAATAATTACCACGGCTACCAAGGTCAAGCTCCAGCCCAATATGGGTATGAATATGGTTATGATGGCCAGCACGGACAGGCTCCCGGGTCTGGAGATGGCCCATCCTACCAAGGGCCAAATTATGATCAAGGGCCTTATTATGGCGAGGATAATGCCCCGCCTTATGAGGCTGACAATGATGAGTATTATGAGTTTGAGCCGACGGGAGGGTATATTGGGTTTGAGCCTTTTGGTACGCCCACAGGGCCCTTCTATATAGCAGGGCTTGAGGTGGCGTTACCGGGTGTCCCTGCCTCTGGTATTATCACAACCGCAGCACAGCTTACCGCGGCACTTACTGCTGCCCCTACCGCTACTAACCCCCATACAATCTATACCCGTGTTATAAACATAGACGCAGATATTACCATCGCTAACGCCAACCAGGCGATAAACGGCGGCCGTAACATATGGATACGTACTTTGCCTGAAACAGCGGCAGCCAATACAATCCGCGTATTAACTCCAAGCTCCGGCAGACACTTTGTGATAACTGCCAGTTCCAGGCTTACACTAAGTGATATTACCGTAGCCCGGACTGTTGCGGACACTGCCGGCCTTCCTGGTCCTGATGCTAACCTGGGCGGTATAAATGTTGGTGCTAACGGCACCCTAGTAATAGAAGATGGTGCGACCATCCGCCACAACAGGGCGGATGAAGGTGGCGGGGTGTTAGTAAGCGGAGCCGATGCCACATTCATCATGAACGGTGGCGTGATTCGTAACAACGCTGCAGGGACAAACGCTGGGGGTACGCCCACATCAAGAGCAAATCATGGAGGCGGGGTTCAAGTTACGGGTGCCACTTCCAGGTTTTATATGAACGGCGGCGTAATAGGTCATTTGCATACAATTGAACCTCATCTCATAGCTCAGCCTGCCATGCTAACCGGCGGCGCAAACAGGTCAAGAGGCTCCGGTGGCGGGGTGGCTGTAATGACTGGTGCTACGTTTATCATGAACCGCCCCCTTGGCTGTGTATGCTATAGCATCCCCGAAGTCCATGGTTGCAATTGTGCTGCACCTGCGGGCACCGGCGTAATTTCAGGCAATGCATCTGCCGGTGTTACACTCCACGGAGGCACCCCCCTTAATGCATGGAGTGCCGGGGGCATACTTGTTACCGGTCAGCGTTCAACTGTCCGTATGTACGGCGGTGCTATACGTGGCAACTGGGCACTCGAAAATGCCGGTGGCGTAGCGGTTAGAGAATCCTTGGCCGGCAGTGCCGACGGCGGCCGCGCCAACTCCCCTTCGTTTCATCTGCTTGGTGGATACGTTGGATATAATCACTCTGCACGTGTAGCCCCCGGCGGCGGTGATGGCAGTTCAGGCGGTGGTGGTGGTGGTTTTAGCTTGGGTCCTAATGCCCTCTTAGTTATTGACGGTGGCGATGTTGTCAACAACTGGGCTGTAAGTGCCGGCGGCGGGGTACGTATGCGCGACTCTTCCAGGCTTATATTCCGTAGCGGTAATATTACCGGAAACAGCAGCGGGGGCAGAAACTCAGCAACCCATGCCAGTGCAAATACCGGGGGCGGCGGCGTATACATGTGTACCTATGGTGTCGGTCATGTAGCGTTTTATTTCTACGGCGGGACAATAGCACGCAACATATCAAGATGTACCCGTACAAACTTCTCGTCAGGGTCGCATCCAACGGGAACGGGCCGTTCAGGCGGCGGCGGGATATTTATCCGCGGCGGTGATTTGCACTTCCGCGGGCCTGACGCCAAAAATATTGATGATAACTTCTCCGGAGGGCGCGGCGGCGGTATTTTTTGGGCTGCAGCCGGTCATATTCATGTAGATGGCAGACTTACCAGAGGCTCAGACCCAAGGCCGGAATACGCTAACACCGGGGCTGTAAGTATCACCCACAACCGTTCTCGCCAAGAAGGTGGCGGGGTATATATCCGGGGTAGCGGTTTCCACGCAACCAATTTTGACATTAGTTATAATTCTGCGGGCGTACCTTTATTACCGCCCCTTGTAACTTTATCGGCCGCTGAAACCACAGCCGACGTCAATACTGACCGTGGTAACGGCGGCGGTATCGACACTAACGACTTTGTAATCCTTAACAACAGTACTGTCGATAACAACATGGCCGGCGGCCAGCGTCAGATACTTGACGCACAAAATAACGAAATCAGACCCCAGCTTTTTATTCCCGGCTATATGGGCAGAGGCGGCGGTATCCATATCACGGCAGGTAATTTTACCACCAGCAATGGCACAACCGTAAACAATAACATCGCCGGGGAACGTGGCGGTGGGCTTGATATTGCCGGCTCTGGCACTATATCTTTAACGCACACCAACATAGACAATAATACGGTAAGACGGGCAACAGGCACTGGCGGCGGTATGAATATCGCGGCTACCGGGGCTATAACAATTACGGAATCTTCTGTAGATGAAAACAGGTCAGGCAGCCATGGCGGCGGTATTAATGCTGGTGGTGGTGGTACGGTTAACATGATCGACTCCAGCATAAGCGATAATAGGATAACCGGCATAGGTGACGGTGCTGGCATACGTAATACCGGCTCTACAATGGATGCCTTAGACTCAAATATAGACAACAATACCGGAGCAAGAAACGGTGGCGGGGTATATATAGATGGCGGAAGCTTAACCATAACCGACACTTCCATCAACGGCAACAGCGCCACACAAAGTGGTGGCGGTGTATTCATGGGCCGGGGTACGCTGGCCACTGCCGCTACACTTACCATGAATGGTGCTATCAGTAGTATTAGCGGCAATAGGGCTTTTGGCAATAGCGTCACACAGGGCGGCGGCGGTGTATTTGTAGAAGGTGCCTCCGGTGCAGCCAATGCTGGTCTTATACAGGCCAATAACTTTATTATGAACAATGGGCTTATCAGTAACAATGAGGCTATAAGAGGCGGCGGCGTATTTATTAGCGGCTCCCACCGCACAGGAGCAGGAGCCGGTAATGTAGACGGCGGTATATTTACAATGCATAACGGTACTATCGCTAATAATACTGCTTTCTGCGCCAGTAATCTCGACCCAGGTAACCCTGTGGCATCTCCACCAGTCCTTCCTTCTTTTAGCATTACACAGGCTACCCCAGGCGTTACCCCAGGCGGCGGTGACGGTGGCGGAGTATACATGGACGGTGGTGTCCGTATAGGCAGTGCTGGCGGCGGTCTTGCCCATGGCTCTAGGTTTGACATGAACAACGGGGTAATACAAAACAATAGAGCCGTAAGAAACGGCGGCGCTGTATTCTTGGACAGGGGCCAAGGTGCCGCCAACACCAGTGAGGGTGCCAACTTGGCTCGCGGTGCAGAATTTATTATGAATAATGTAGATGTGGCTATCGGTTCTGTTATCCGGGGAAATACTGCCGGTTATGACGGTGTCGCCAATAACGGTATTAACAATAACGGCGATGGTGGTGGCGTGTTTATTCACGGTAGCACATTGTATACCAACCATGTAATTAATCCATTATCCGTTGCCAGGTTTACCCTACACAACGGAAGCATATATAACAATAATGCAACTAACGGCGGTGGCGTGTATATACAAGGCGGCCGTCGTGTAGGCGCAGCTACCGCGGGTACTTTCGCGGCTTTAGGTGGCCGGCTTACGCTGCACGGTGGGCATATCCACGGCAATGTAGCTTCTCAAAACGGCGGTGGCGTATATCTGGCCGGGGGCCATAGGATGGGTACTGGCGATGGTGGCTATGCAGATGGTGGCGCACTAAGTATGTTCGGCGGCACTATAGGCGGCCCATTGGTTGGGATCCCCGTTGTGCCTAATCCTTATGCTAATAGGGCCGTTAATGGCGGGGGTATATTTGCGGGTGGTGCCTTTGATGAAAGTACAGGTGCCAGGATTGCCCGTAGCTCGGATTTTAACGTGGAAGGTGGCCGTATCATTGGCAATCTTGCTTACGATAGGGGCGGCGGCGTGCATCTGTCTGGCAATATCCTCCCGGCAGATACCGCTCAATCCCCATATGCGCCACGTTTTAATCTTAACTTTGGCGGCCTAGAGACTATAGCTTTTAACAGAGCCGATAGAGGCGGCGGTGTATATGTTGGCGGAGGACAGCGTACTCCCAGTACTAATGCTGCCGGCGGTGTAATCCATGGCGCCGAACTTATAATTAGCGGTAGTGGGGCTGTGGGCCCCGGCAACCATGCATACTACTCCGGTATCAGTGGCGGCGGTGGTGGTGTATACGTATCCGGTGGCGTCCGTGGCGGTGGTGCCGGTGGCGGAGCAACTGGCGGAATACTGCGCTTTAGTGGCAACGGTACGGTACAAGGCAATACCTCCGGTGGGCATGGCGGCGGCGTGGTTTTACGTCCCGGCCGTGATATCGGTACGGGTATTGGTGTGCCGTTCAGTCACCCTGGCGCGCTGCTTTCCATGAATGGTGGCCATATCTTAGGCAACACAGCCGCCGGCGACGGTGGCGGCCTGTGGATACCCAATGTTTGTGCCACTTACACAGTCGTACCCTTCTTTAGTGACTTTGGCAATCTTGCTCAGTCACTGGTAACTCAGCCCAACACGGTGCGCAATAACCGTAGGCTTACTAATGTCAACATAAATGGCAACACAGCCATTGGCAATACAGCCACTATTCCACCTCCGGCTCCGCCTGACTATACAGGCTTTGGCGGTGGCATATGGCTGGGGCGCGGTCTGCGCTTGTATCTAAATAATTCTCGCGTTCTTTCTAATAACGCTGGCCGTAACGGTGGGAGTGTATTCTTACACGCTGGTATCGTTGAAGACATAGGCAATAACATCCTTACCATGATGGGCGGTTATTTGAGCGGAAGTGCCCAAAGGGGCGGCGGTGTGTATATATCCGGCGGTGTTGATGTTGTTAACGGCGCAGTCTTTATCATGCGAGACAATGCAACTATCGGTATGCCAGTGGATGCGGATCCAAGCCTTCCTAGGGGTACAGCCAGCATAGATGGTGGCGGTGTGTATGTACAGGGTGGTACTACAAGCGATAACGCGGGTAGATTTTATATGCTATCTGGGTCTGTTGGGGCTGCTGATGCCGATGGTACCCGCAGGGGTAATATAGCCCACCGGAACGGCGGCGGTGTATTCCTTGGCTTAGCCCAAAACACAGGTGCCCAAAACGCGGTGTTCTTGTTTAACAGAAATTATGATAATACGGCTAACCCCATGCCTACCGGCCCACGTAGTTTTGTTGGTAATGACGCGGATGGTAGCTTGGTTGGCAATAACGCGGAAGGAAGAGGCGGCGGTATATTCATACCACAGGGCTTCCCTTCGATAACTCTTCCCACCAATACAAGTATCAATTTTAACCATGCCCGCTTTGGAGGCGGTGTGTGGATAGGGCCTGCTTCTACTTTAACTATGGAAAGCAGTGGTACTATCCGTGGCAACTCTGCTGTATACGATGGTGGCGGCCTGTTTGTATCCGGCGGGCCAAACATGACTACTGGCGGCGCATCATTTACTATGAATGGTGGTGTCCTTGGTGGCCCTGGAACAGTCGACAGCAACCGTGCCCATAGGGGTGGCGGAGTGTTTGTTGGGGCCGGTAGCACAGGCACTGCAAACAATCACGGAACTTTTAATCTTAACAACAACGGTGATGTAAGGGGCAATAGAGCAACGTTGGGTGGTGGTGTGTTTGTAAGCGATGGGTACACCGATACCGACGAAGCCGAGGTGCATGCCCAAGGTAGCAGTATCGAAATTATCGACAGTAACGACCCATATATTAATATTGCGCCATACACCGACCAATACATTAATATCGCGCCAACAAGCACCTTTCTTGGTAGCGGCGGCCGGTTTAACATGACCGGTGGCCATATCCGCTACAATGTGGCCGGTACCAATGTTGTAGGCGGTGACGGCGGTGGTGTATGGATAGCCCGTTATGGTTACTTTAATGTAAACAATATTACGTTTACCAATAATCGTGCCTATGGCATGGGTGGCGCTATATTCACGATGCGGCATGAGTACAGTAACCCAATATCGCGTACAGCGGCTTGGCCCGTAGTAGTAGAGCGTGCGTATAGCAATATAGTTTTCCAGGGCGGCCCCAACAATTTTAGTGGCAACACTGCTATTGACCTTGAAGATCAGCCCGAAAACGCATCGGCAGTAATACTCACCACGGCTTTTGGTACCACAAGCCAGCCTGGCGCGGGCCCAGTGCCGCCGGCAACTTATAGGCATATACTAAACAACCGCGACGTGAACTTTAGGTCTATAGACGCGTACTTCACATTCTTTAAGATAGACGACTATGACAATAGCTTCCTACCCAACGCAGAGTTCCCTGTTGGCGCTCGTTTCCGCCTTTACCGCTATATACCGGGAGTATCAGGTGCGCCAGGTACTTGGGCACACCAGACTACACAATCGCCTCAATATAGCTCTGCTACCGCCCCTATTGGCCGTGTGCATTTTACATTGACACAAAACAATTTATACAGGCTTGTGGAAGATGCCGTGCCAGACCCTGCCATATTTGCTTTACCGGCTGGGCATTGGTATCTTAATGTGGTAGGCCTTACGGTTACGGTCACACGGTCCAATACAACTATACCTGAGTTTGAAACCGTGGCTGGAGTACGAAGGTTACGCAACATACGCTTGGTCTTTGAGCGGTTTGAGTTCCACAAAACCGACCATCGCATTTACAATAGCGAATACCAGATCCATCTGCTGGAAGGTGCGCGTTTTAGACTTTTCCGGACCCCGGTAGCCAACGCAACTCCGTGCCCAGGACTTGTAACCCTTACCCCGGGTGGTACACCCAATGCCCCCTGGACAGAAATAGCCGCGCCCGACACAAAACTTGTGCGTATGGTTAGTACTGACCTTATGAACCAGCCTCTTGCCTTTTATGTGACCCCTGGCTTTGTGTATCAGCTGGTAGAATATTTGCCGCCTGTAGGTCACATGCATCCCAATGTGCAGTGGAGGATACAGCATGTTAACGGTGCTTTTGTAGTCGACACTATAGGAACAAGCTTCCCTGCTACTGACTTCCGTCACTTGCCCGCTGCTAGCAGGCCGGTCAGCTGGTTCTTGGGTAACTTCCCAGAATTTGAGCTGCCTCTAACCGGTGGCCTTGGTGGTACAACGCAAAACACGCTGGTTTTTGCAACCGGTAGTATCGTGGTTATTGGTGCAGGTCTTGTAACAATATTTATACTGTACGCAAAGAAGAGAAGGCATCGACCAGGATCAGCCCGGACTTAAATTAGTAGCGCGTACGTGAATAAATAGATGAAATATCGTTGACGAGTAAATGATGCGATAACATAGAGCCGATATATTGTGAAATAAATCACAATTATCGGCTCTTTAATTTGCTATAATAAACATACATGTTAGTTAAATTGCGGAGGTTAGAACATGCTCTTGGATAAATTAAAAGATTATGTGTCACAAAGCAATAATATAGTGTTTTTTGGTGGGGCTGGCGTATCCACAGAAAGCGGTATCCCTGATTTTAGGAGTGTAGACGGGTTGTATAACCAACAGTGGAAGTACCCGCCGGAGGTAATGATTTCACATTCTTTTTTCGCAAGCAAGGCAGAGGACTTTTTTGATTTTTATAGAAGCAAGTTACTGCATTTGGATGCGCAGCCAAATAAAGCACACCTGGCGTTGGAGGCTTTAGAAAAGGCCGGGAAGTTGAAGACGGTTATAACTCAGAACATTGACGGGTTGCATCAAAAAGCGGGGAGCACTAATGTGCTAGAGTTACATGGCTCAGTTTGGCGCAATTATTGCATTGACTGCGGAACAGCATATGAGGTTAGTGCGGTAGCAAATGGGGTGGGTGTCCCGCTATGCCATTGCAGTGGGATAATAAGACCGGACATTGTGCTGTATGAAGAATCCCTTGACGAAGATCTGATGCTTGCGGCGATAAATCATATCGCAAACGCCGACATGCTTATCATTGGTGGGACATCTCTTGGCGTATATCCCGCCGCTGGACTCTTGGAGTTTTACGCAGGGGAAAAGACAGTGGTAATAAATAAAACCGCCACTCATATGGACGAAGTGGCGGATTTAGTTATCCGTGATAATATTGGAGATACACTTATACAATTAATAAAATAAAAACTTTGATATCGCCTTTAGCCAACGGAGCCAAGCATCTCTTTCATCTTAGCAAGCCCGGCTTCAAGCGCGGCGTCGGCTTTGCTTGCGTCTTTGCCGCCGGCTTGGGCATGGTTAGGTCGTCCGCCGCCGCCGCCGCCACATATCGCGGCGGCTTCTTTAACAATATTACCGGCATGGATACCGGCTTTTACGGCATCATCCGTTGCGCTTGCCATAAATTGGGCGGCACCGGTTTCTGTGTTTACGCCGCATAGAAGCAAGCAACCGGAAGTTATTTCGGTGCGCAGCCGGTCGCAGAGTTGGCGCAAAGCATCAATATCGTAACCGTCCAGCTTGGCGGCTATTAGCTTGTAATTATTATAAGTTTCGGCATTTTTGATGATATCAGTTGCTACGCTTCCATGTTGCTCTTTAGCCGCTTCTGCGGTTTTTCGTGCGGCTTCTTTTTTTAGCTGTTTATTTTCTTCTTGAAGGGCTTGCAGCCTCTCAAGAAGGTTGGATTGGTTGGTTTTACATATTTCCGCGGCCTGTGCCAGAGTTGCGGAGGCATCGCGATACATTGCCAGAGCGTTATGGCCCGTGGTGGCCTCTATACGGCGTACGCCCGCGGCTATGCCGCTTTCTGATATCAGTTTAAATGGGCCAATGGCCTGTGTCGTTTCTACGTGAGTGCCGCCGCAAAGCTCTACGCTATATCCACCCATGTCTACCATGCGTACAGTGTCGCCGTATTTTTCACCAAACAAGGCCAGTGCGCCTTTTTTGCGAGCGCCTTCGGGCGTAGTTTCTTCTACTGTAACGGGCAGGTCTAGCAGGATTTGTTCGTTAACCAGTGCTTCTACTTGGTTGCGCTCTGTTGGGGTTAGGGGGCCTGTATGGGTGAAGTCGAAACGCAGGCGGTCTGGGCCTACTTCCGAGCCGGATTGCTCTACATGGCCGCCAAGGACTTCACGCAGGGCTTTTTGCAGCAAGTGAGTAGCCGAGTGGTTGCGCATTATGCTTATGCGGCGGGGGGTGTCTATTGTTGCGGTAATGGTTTGGCCTACGTTTACTGTGCCGGACTTTAGATTGCCCATGTGGGCGGTATTGTTGCCTATAACTTGCTGACAGTCTTCAATTTCTATTTGCAGGTCGGTAGCTGTTAGGTGACCGGTGTCAGCCTTTTGCCCGCCAGACGCAGCGTAGAATGGGGTTTTATCTATAACTATTGCTATAGGTGTATCCTTAGTTTCGCATGCTGTCGCAGAATTTTTCATTTCACCATCGCATAGTATCGCTAACACTTTTGCTTCGCATGTATGAGACTCATAACTACAAAACACTGTGGGCAAGCCAGGCGGCAGCTTGTGATACACTGTTTCGTCCGCGCCCATATAGGTGTTTGTACCCCGGGCGGCCCTGGCACGGTTTTTCTGGTTTTCCATTTCGGTCTCGAAGCCGTCTGTATCCATGTCTAGTCCGGCTTCTTCTAGTATTTCACGGGTAAGATCGGGTGGGAAACCGAAGGTGTCGTATAGTTTAAAAGCATCCGCGCCGGGTAGGGTTGATTGGCTGCTTTCTTTAAGAGCGCTGATGTGCTTTTGTAGCAAGTTCATACCTGTGTCCAAGGTTTCCAGGAAACGGGTTTCTTCCTGTGTTAGCTGAAGCAGGATATGGTCGGCCTTTTCTGCCAGGTTGGGGTAAGCGTGGGCATAAGTCTTAATAGATAGCCGCGCGATTTTGGCCACAAACTCTCCTTTTTGCCCTAAAGCCTGCCAGTGACGGACGGCGCGGCGTAACATCCTCCTAAGTACATAGCCACGCCCCTCGTTGGAGGGTTGTACGCCATCTGATGCCATAAATGCTACGCTCCTGATATGGTCGGCTATGATATTTGCCGAAACGCGTTGGTCAGATGTGTACCCTGAGCTAAGCCCTGCAAGCTTTAGTACTTGGTCACGAATATTTTTAATATGGTCGATATCGGAAATCGTTGGCGCGTCTTGCATAATAATGGCCATGCGCTCAAGCCCCATACCCGTGTCTATACCGGTTGTGGTAAGGGGTACGTAGCTGCCGTCATCCTGCTTCTCGAATTGTATGAACACTAAGTTCCAAAACTCCATAAAACGGTCACAATCACAGCCTACAGCGCAACTTGGGCTGCCGCAGCCATGTTCGATACCACGGTCATAGTGCAATTCGGAACAAGGGCCGCAGGGACCAATGCCGTGCTCCCAGAAATTATCTTCTTTTCCCAGGCGCACGATACGCTCGGGGGGCAGGCCTACTGTTTTATGCCAGATATCGTAGGCTTCGTCGTCTTCATTGTAAACGGATACATATAGCTTATCTATTGGGAACTCCATCACTTGCGTAATAAATTCCCAGGCCCAGGGTATGACTTCCGCTTTGAAATAGTCCCCGAAAGAGAAGTTTCCAAGCATCTCAAAAAAGGAGCCGTATCGCGCTTTCTTGCCTACATCGTCTATATCTACGGTGCGTACGCACTTTTGGCATGTCACCACGCGCTTAGAGGGCGGGGTTTCTTGACCTGTAAAAAACTTCTTCATTGGGGCCATACCGGCGTTGATTAATAGCAGGCTGTTGTCGTCTTGTGGTACAAGCGGGTAGCTTGGCAGGAATGTATGGTCTTTGGCTACAAAAAAATCCAAGAATTTTTCCCGGATTTGGTTTGCGGTTAAGTATTTCATATTGTCACCTCTTTGAATTCTTGAGTTTATATTTAGAAGCATAACGCAGTTAGCGGTGTTGGTCAACGTTTTGAAGGCTTTATAAATCTAAAATAAATATGATTGACAACATCCACCAATGATCTAGAATGTAATCACTATGAACACAGCTTTTCAAAGGAGGCTACCATGAACCCAATGCTATACACCAAGCGGGAAGAACCGACCCTTACAAACGAATTATTCATGTCACCAACCGCCGAATACCGCGGCGCGCCCTTTTGGGCATGGAATTGTAAGCTGGACAAGGCTGAATTACTGCGCCAAATTGAAATCTTTAAAGAGATGGGGATTGGCGGCTTTCATATCCACAGCCGCTCAGGGCTGGCGACCCCGTACATGGGCGAGGAATTTTTGGATCTGGTAGCCGCATGTAATCAAAAAGCCATAGACGAAGAAATGCTTTGCTACTTATATGACGAGGATCGATGGCCCTCGGGCGCGGCAGGAGGCATGGTAACCCATGATTATGATTATCGCTTGCGATATTTAATCATATGCCCACATGGCTATCCTCTGCCGGAAGCAAGCGGCGACGCGTCCCAGGCGCGATATGTACCCAGCGGCGTACGTAAGCATTTAGCGCGGTTTAGGGTTAGGCTTGAAGACGGCTACTTAGCCGATTATGAGCGGCTACCTTTGGATAAGCTGCCACCAGACACTAGTATGATATGGGATGCCTACATGGAAATAGCCGGGGATAGCGCGTGGTTTAACAACCAGGCCTATGTTGACACCCTTAACAAAAAAGCCATAGACCGCTTTATAGAAGAAACCCATGATAAATACCAGGCTCGCCTGGGTGAACATTTTGGAAAAACTATCCCGTCTATTTTTACAGACGAGCCGCAATTTTCCCATAAACAAACTCTTACAAACTCCGACGCAAAGCGGATGGTGTCAATGCCATTTACTACGGATTTTGATGAGACATATCGTGAGCAATACGGTGAGAGCATCTTAGACTTCCTTCCGGAGCTGGTATGGGAAAAAACAACCCCTTCCAAGGCACGCTATCAATATCACGACCATATCTGTGCCCGCTTTACACAGGCCTTTGCAGATAATATAGGCCAGTGGTGCGAGAAAAACGGTATCATGCTAACCGGCCACATGATGCACGAAGAAAGTCTTGCCGCTCAAACAGCGGCCTTGGGTGAAACCATGCGTGCTTACCGCTCGTTCCAATTGCCGGGCATTGATATGTTATGCGACAGGCGTGAGTTTTCTACGGCTAAGCAGGCACAAAGCGCCGTACACCAGTATGGGCGCGAAGGGCTACTTAGCGAGCTATACGGGGTAACCAATTGGGATTTCGATTTTAGAGGGCATAAACTGCAAGGCGACTGGCAAGCTGCCCTTGGCGTAACCTTGCGCGTGCATCACCTGACATGGGTGTCTATGGCAGGGGAGGCTAAGCGCGATTACCCTGCCTGCATAGGTTATCAGTCGCCCTGGTATAAGGAATACGCCTATGTAGAAGACCATTTCGCTAGGTTAAATACCGCACTTGTGCGCGGCACACCGGTTGTGCGCGTAGCGGTTATCCACCCGATAGAAGGGTATTGGATGCATTTTGGCCCCAACGACAAAACCGCAAGCATACGGGCGGAAATGGAAGCGGATTTTGATAATATCATCCATTGGCTACTGCTTGGGCAAATAGACTTTGATTTTGTAGCCGAGTCACTTTTGCCAGATTTATATGTAGATTCCGGTGATGAGAAATTTAATGTAGGCAAAATGGCTTATGACGCCGTACTGGTGCCTAACTGCCGTGCTCTTAGGAGTACGACTTTGGAAGCGCTCGTGAAATTCCAACAGCGGGGCGGCAAAGTGATACTTGCAGGCGAGCCCGCCGGGATAGTAGATGGAGCAAACTCGCCAAAAGCAACGGAAGTGCTGGCCGGTTGTAAACAGGTCCCATTCTCACGTACGGCTGTGCTAGCGGCCCTTGAGGACTACCGCGAAATATCGGCATGGCGCGAAAACGGCAGCCCTGCCGATTGGCTTATTTATCAACTGCGTCAAGACGGCCCGGATCGCTGGCTGTTTATATGTAACGGGACTCTCCCGGTAAACAAAGACCTCCCGCGTAGCGAGGAGATAAGCTTCCGCATAAAGGGACAGTATCGGCCTATGCTGTATAACACAATAGACGGCAGTGTAAGCCAGCTTGATGCCGAATATGAAAGCGGCAATACTATCATACAGCAGCAAATGCATATGCATGATAGCTTGCTGTTAAAGTTGATGCCTGTAGCTGATGAGCGCGCAACTGCTGGACTAACTTCCTGCGAAAAACCCATAGCCGCAAATTCGCTGGAGGCCATGCATGATTCTGGCAGCGCACCAAAAGAGCAAATGCTAACCCCGCACAGTTTCAAGTTAAGCGAGCCAAATGTATTGGTGCTGGACATGGCCGAATACTCAACAAACGGCGGCCCATGGCAACCCCAAGATGAAGTCCTGCGTATAGATAATATCTTCCGCAAAGAGCTTGGCTACCCTTTGCGTATGCAGTCGCTTGTACAGCCGTGGACGCTTAAAAAGCAAAGCCCGTCGGGCAATATTTTGCGGCTGCGCTTCTGGATTGATTCGCAAATACAGCTTAATGATATACATCTGGCTTTGGAAGGCCGCGCAAGCACTAAAATTATCTGGAATGGCGAAGAGGTTAAAGCCGCACCCGATGGCTACTATGTTGACCATGCTATCGAAACCATACCCATTGTTGGGCTTAAAGCCGGCCGTAATGAACTGGTACTAGAAATCCCATTCGAAAAGCGCACCAATGTCGAAAACTGCTACCTGCTGGGCCGGTTTGGTGTAGAGCTTACCGGGCGCGTTGCTACAGTAACTGCTTACCCGGAAGCGCTGCAATTTGGTGATATACGCTTTATGGGCTTGCCCTTCTACGGCGGTAACGTATCGTATACATGCAAAGTCTACTCCCAAGGCGGGACGGCTAAACTTAGCGCCACATATTTTAGGAGCCCGTTACTTTCTGTAAAAGTTAATGGAAAGCCTGCTGGCCGTGTCGCATATGCGCCATACAGCCTTGACCTGGGTCAATTGCCCGAAGGCTGGCATGATGTTGAGATAACCGCTTATGGCAATAGGATTAATACCTTTGGTGCTTTGCACAATGCCAACGAAGTCCTGGCATGGCATGGCCCGGATAGCTGGCGTACCAAGGATGCGGCTTGGTGCTATGAGTATCGCACTAAGCCTACTGGTATATTAAAGTCACCAGAGTTTGTGAATCTGTGAGCTAGGAACATAGCTTCTACAGGGTCGGAGCGCTTTTGTCAAAATCATCAATCCATATAGATGCGGCATTCTTGGTGCAAATAGACTACATCAATCAGAACCGATAGACCTCCGGGCCTTGACGGGACTATAAAAAACCGTGCAACTGCGCTATTATACGAATACTACAGAAGCAGGGCGGTTTATGCTCCGGTGTGGGCTACCGCTTCGTGATCCATTGGCGCGAAGCGTATGCATAGCGAGTATTAGCAACGCGTTCCGTCCACTCCCAATGTCGAAAAATCTTTGACAATACAAGGACAAAGTGATATTCTAACTGGAAAAATATCAAAAAGTAATTTGAGGGATAGGTTTATGCAACTATATACTTCCACAATTACACGATTACAAGCCTTGCGGTCTAATTTTGACTGTAGGGCTTTATGTTTTTAAAAGGAGGGCGCTATGCAATTATCCGGTGCCAAAATACTTATGGAGTGCCTGCTCGAGCAGGGGGTAGATACTGTTTTTGGTTACCCCGGCGGGGCAATGATACCAATTTATGATGAGCTCTACAGCTATCAGGATAAAATCCGTCACATCCTTACGGCTCACGAGCAGGGTGCCTCTCATGCCGCAGACGGTTATGCCAGGCATTCTGGCAAAGTTGGGGTTTGTTTTGCTACATCGGGGCCTGGGGCAACCAACCTGGTTACAGGTATTGCTACAGCCCATATGGATTCGTCACCTGTGGTATTTATTACCGCAAACGTGAATGAAGATTTAATCGGGAAAGATTCTTTTCAAGAGGTAGATATTGTGGGTATTAGCATGCCCATAACAAAATGCAGCTACTTGGTACGTAAAGTAGAAGACCTTGCCGATATTGTGCGCGAGGCTTTTGCCATTGCCCGTGGCGGCAGGCCGGGGCCGGTACTAATTGATATTGTTCGAGGCGCAACCCTAGCTACCGCCGATTTTACCCCTCTATCGCGGGAATTGCATCATACCAGCGGGAGGCTAGGTGCTTTAGTCCGTCGCGCTTCCCATGATTTCAAAGCCCCCGAGCCCGACCAAGGGGACATAGACCGCCTGGTTCAGATGATTTCCGAATCAAAGAAACCTCTTCTTATCTGTGGCGGCGGGGTGGTGCGTGGCCGGGCGCATGAGCAGTTTAGAATTTTTGCGGAGCGTATAGACTCTCCTGTGGCCATTTCTGTAATGGGCGGTGGCGGGTTCTCCGGTAACAGCCCTCTTGCAACAGGTATGATTGGGATGCATGGCACGCAAGCTTCTAATCGGGCTTGTAACCAATGCGATTTATTAATTTCTGTAGGTTGTCGTTTTTCTGACAGGGTCGGGCTTCAATTTAAAACATTTGCCCAAAACGCCAAAATTGTACAAATCGATATCGACCGCGCCGAAATTAATAAAAACCTCCCAACAGACCATCACATCATAGGTGATGCCGCCCGGGTCTTGGGCCTCTTAAATGAAAAAATCCCTCAAATGGATCATACGCCATGGAAAGAAGAAGTCTTTTCTTGGGATACCGAAACGGTCTACGATGACCATTTTGAATCTCTTACACCTAAACAGGTGCTTTCTACAATCGCGCGGTTTTTACCTGAGCAAACAATCGTTTCAACCGATGTAGGCCAGCATCAAATGTGGGCTATTCAACATTTTAAGTTTGATTATCCCGGGCAGCTTATCACTTCAGGTGGCTTTGGCACTATGGGCTTTGGTTTGGGGGCCGCAATCGGCGCAAAAGCAGCCAACCCCAATCAGGTAGTGCTTCATGTCACGGGGGATGGATGTTTTCGTATGAACAGCCACGAGCTGGCTACGTCAGAACATTACAATCTCCCTATTATCACCTGCGTATTCAACAATGGTTCTTTGGGCATGGTGCGCCAGTGGCAATCGGTATTATTTGATGGGCGCCACTCGCAGACTACGTTGGATCGTGGCCCGGATTTTGTTAAATTGGCAGAAGCCTACGGCTTAAAAGGTAAGCGAGTTACAAATGTTGAGGAGTTAGAAATCGCTATGAATGACGCCTTGGCATGTGGCACTGGTTATGTAATAGACTGCGCCATAGACGCTGACGAGATGGTTCGCCCCATGGTAAGGGCGGGGGGCCATATTACCGAATTTTTGCTGGATTAATAGATGAGCCGCATAGTAGGCCCAAAGGAGTATAGTCTGATGAGTGAAAATATTCGCTATACAGTAGCCGTTTTGGTGACAAATGAGCCGGGAGTTCTTTCTCAGGTTACCCGTCTCTTTTCCAGGAAGGGCTACAACATAGAGTCTCTTGCTGTTGGCACAACAGATAACCCTCAAATTTCCCGCATCACCCTTGAAGTGCTGACCGGTACCCAACAGGTAGAACTTATGTGTAATCAGCTGCGCAAATTGCTGCCGGTTCATTCTGTAAAACTTGTTGACCCTACCCGGGCAATCCGGCGAGAGCTTGTGCTTATTAAGGTCCAAGCAAATACCCGCGAGATACGCAACGAGATTATTCAGATAGCCAATATTTTTCGCGGTTCTGTAATAGATGTATGCCCGGAGACGATTACCCTCTCTTTAATAGGCGCAGAGGAAAAAACAGAGGCGGTGGAAGCACTGCTTCGGGAGTTTGGCATCATAGAACTTGTGCGGACAGGTATGATTGTCCTAGAACGAGGGCGGTACACCATAGACGAAAACACAAAGGAAAAAGGAGAGTTTAACTATGGCAAACATGTTTTATGAAAAGGATTGTAATCCTAACTTGCTAAATGGCAAAACCGTTGCCGTCATCGGATACGGCTCACAAGGACACGCTCACGCGCTTAATCTTCGTGACTCCGGCGTAAATGTAGTCGTTGGACTGCGCCCAAGCGGGAAAAGCTGGGCAATAGCAGAGAAAGACGGGTTTCAAGTGTTGCCAATAGCTGAGGCCGCAAAGGTTGGCGATATTGTGATGATTCTTATAAATGATGAAATCATGGCAGAGGTCTATGCCAACGAAATCGCCCCCAACCTGTCATCCGGCAATGCCGTCGCGTTTGCGCATGGGTTTAATATCCGTTACGGACAGATATTGCCCGCTAAGGGTATAGACGTGTTTTTGGCTGCTCCCAAAGGCCCCGGCCACACGGTACGCAGCCAGTTTGTGGCGGGCAAAGGTGTGCCGTGCTTGGTTGCTGTAGAGCAAGATGCCACCGGTAAAGCAATGGAAACAGCACTGGCGTACATTGCGGGCATAGGCGGCGCGAGAGCCGGTATTTTGGAAACTACCTTTACCGAAGAAACCGAAACGGATCTCTTTGGTGAGCAGACCGTCCTCTGCGGCGGCGTTGTGGATCTTATGCGTTGCGGGTTTGAAGTTTTGGTTGAGGCCGGATATTCACCAGAAAGCGCCTACTTTGAATGCTTACACGAACTCAAACTCATTATCGACTTGGTAAATAAAGCCGGTGTCTCCGGTATGAATTATTCCATATCCGATACCGCCGAATTTGGAGAGTATGTTTCGGGCCCGGTGGTTTTACCTGCCGAAGAAACCAAAGCTCGGATGAGAGATGTATTAGCAAATATCCAAAACGGAAAATTTGCCAAGCAATGGATTACCGAGAATAAAAACGGCCGTCCACTCTTCAACGCAAAGCGCGAGGCGCTTTCTGAGCATCCGATGGAGGTTGTAGGGCGCCAGTTGCGTGAAAAGATGCTTTGGCAAGATGGCAGCGATTTAGATTCGGCTTCAAATTAATTCGAAAATAACGTAGTTATTTTCGTGCTTGGTTGGCGAAAAAGCTTTTTGATGACATGTTAGGAGGATTTTGCATGCGCTCACACAATATAACCAAAGGTATCGAACGCGCACCACACCGCAGTTTGCTATATTCATTAGGGCTCACCGGCGATGATTTGGCGCGTCCTTTGATAGGGATCGTTAATTCTCATAACGAAATTGTCCCTGGGCACATGCACTTAAATACCATCACAGAAGCGGTAAAGGCAGGTGTTTTGGCCGCGGGCGGTACACCTATTGCTTTCCCCGCTATTGCAGTCTGCGACGGTTTAGCCATGGGGCATGAGGGTATGCGTTATTCTTTAATCACGAGAGATATTATCTGCGACTCTACCGAGGCAATGGCCTTGGCTCACGCTTTTGACGGGCTTGTGATGATACCCAACTGTGACAAAAATGTCCCGGGCTTACTAATGGCGGCCGCCCGGATAAATATCCCTACAATTTTTTGCTCTGGCGGGCCAATGCTTGCGGGGCGGATGCGTGATGGCAGCCGTTCTTGCTTAAGCGATTTGTTCGAGGCTGTAGGCGCACACCACGCAGGCAAAATAGGAGACAGCGAATTAACGGAGCTCGAAGAGCGGGCAAATCCATCTTGTGGTTCCTGCGCCGGTATGTATACGGCAAACTCTATGAACTGCCTATCCGAAGCCATTGGCATGGCGCTGCCCGGCAACGGTACAATCCCTGCGGCTTATTCTGCCCGCTTGCGCTTGGCAAGAAAGGCCGGTATGCAGGTGATGAATCTGGTAAATGAAAATATCAGACCCAGTGATATCATGACTCCCGCTGCTTTCCAAAATGCCCTTACTGTTGATATGGCACTGGGCTGCTCTACAAATACTTTGCTTCACCTGCCCGCTATTGCCAATGAAGCTGGTGTCCCCCTTACGTTAAGCGACGCTCATGCTGTTAGTGCGCGGACACCGACCCTTTGTAAGCTAGCCCCTGCAGGCAACACTTTTATCGAGGATTTAGACTTAGCCGGTGGAGTGTATGCCGTTATGAAGGAACTTTCTAAAAAAGGATTATTGGATGAATCTGTGCAGACCGTCACAGGTAAGCCTATGGGTGAGAATCTTGCATCGGTAAAAAATCTTAACCCGGATGTAATCCGTCCATCAGAAACGCCATATTCTCCTACCGGTGGTATTGCTGTGCTTAAGGGCAACTTGGCCGTAGATGGCTGTGTGGTTAAGCAATCTGCCGTAGCGCCCGAGATGATGACGCACGAAGGCCCAGCCCGTGTATTCGACTCCGAAGAATCAGTTTCCAAAGCCATATTTGGTGGCAAGATAAAGCCGGGTGATGTTGTAGTCGTACGCTACGAAGGGCCCAAAGGTGGGCCGGGCATGAAAGAAATGCTGGCCCCTACTGCCGCGATTAGTGGCATGGGTTTAGGGGAGAGCGTAGCGTTGATTACCGATGGCCGTTTTTCTGGGGCAACACGCGGGGCAGCCATTGGCCATGTCAGCCCAGAAGCTATGGAAGGTGGCCTGATTGCTTTAGTAGAAGAAGGCGATATCATTTCCATTGATATTTCTAACAGTAAGCTCGTACTCAATGTTTCTGATGAGGAAATAGCGCGCCGCCGCGTTGCCTGGGTATGCCCTGAGCCAAAGGTAAAACATGGCTATCTGGCTCGTTACGCCAAGCTTGTAAGTTCTGCCGATAAAGGTGCGATTTTGCCAAAATAGCATTTAAGATTTGTGATATGAAGGAGCCCTTACATGGTAACACTCGACAAAATCTACCATGCTGCCTTTGTTTTAAAAGATGTAGCAAGGAAGACCGATCTCATTGATGCGTCAAACCTAAGTACCGATGCGAAAATTTTTCTTAAGACAGAAAATTTACAGGTTACCGGCAGCTTTAAGCTTAGGGGTGCTTACTATAAAATCAGCCAGCTCTCGAACGAGCAGAAGCAAGCAGGCATAATAGCTTGTTCTGCCGGCAATCACGCCCAAGGTGTAGCTCTGGCCGCCACGAAAATGGGGATAAA
>Ga0123355_10002622_pt1 | contig 25526 bp, 21 predicted proteins | sample TergutEmb28metaG_3_FD_89872 | JGI IMG/M metagenome (GOLD analysis project Ga0123355, IMG submission 89872) | Embiratermes neotenicus P1 segment gut microbial communities from Petit-Saut dam, French Guiana - Emb289 P1 | ecosystem: Host-associated > Arthropoda: Insects > Digestive system > Gut ...
TGCGATTGTTTGAGTTGTTAGATTAACGGCACAAACATGATATTTACGAAAACATGAATGAACATCCTCCTGACTGCGAACAATGATAGTAGTCAGGAGGGTGTTTTATTATGAGCTTTAAGAAAACGAACAACACCGACGCGCATGAATCAGAGGGAATCGGTGCATATCAGCAGGAGCAAATAACCGACATGGGGTCGGTGACAATGAAATCTAAAGGCGGGATTATTCATTGCCTGACTATTGTCGGGCAAATCGAGGGGCACCAAGTTCTGCCGCCTGAGACTAAGACGACTAAATACGAACACGTCATGCCGCAGCTTGCGGCAATTGAGGAATCGGACGAGTTTGAAGGTCTCTTGGTTCTACTGAACACAGTCGGCGGTGATATTGAAGCGGGGCTCGGCATTGCGGAGCTTATATCCAGCATGAAGAAGCCGACGGCATCGCTGGTATTAGGCGGCGGGCACTCAATCGGCGTGCCGCTGGCCGTTGCGGCTAAACGGTCTATCATTGCACCGTCAGCCGCGATGACAATTCACCCTGTTAGGCTCACAGGCGTTGTTATCGGCGTCCCGCAGACATACAACTATTTCAGCAAGATACAAGAGAGGATAGTAAGCTTTGTTACAAGAAATTCAAATATAAGCAGGGAAGTGTTCCTGGATTTGATGCTGAAAACAGGCGAACTTGCCGCCGATGTGGGAACCGTGATAAGCGGCGAAGAGGCTGTGTCAAGCGGCCTGATAGATCAAACCGGCGGCCTCGCCGATGCCTTAACTTGGCTGCATGAGCAAATCGCCGCACGGCGATAATCGCGGCGTGTGACAAGAGATGGTGTTTTCACTTGCGTGAGAACACCATCTCTTGTTATTGCTTATTTCACGATAACCAGTGTCAGGGGCATCCCCTGTTCCGGTTCCGCCGGCATCCAAAGCTTACCATCCTGCGCGGCGTACATCAGTGTGTAGATTCCGAAGGCCCATAGATCAAGATAGGTGTGGTAATCCACATAGGGCTTGTTGATTTTCGGGAACGTGGTCTTATGCATCGCAGATATTTTTGCACTGAACTCAACTAATGTCGGCTCAACACTCTCCATCAACGGACGATATATATTCTCCCTGAGTTTTTCCAGCTGCTCTTGTGTAAAAATTACGAAATTCGGCTTGTACGCATTGCCGTCCTTTGTAATCAGGCCATCGGCGACGGCCTCTGCGAGAACCTCTTTTCCATCTGGGTCCAGCTTGCCATCCGAAAACGTCGGTTCGGTAACTGAAGTATAAATCCAATGCAGCAGAGGGCGTTTGATTTTGTCGGCAGTTGCTATATCCGGGACAAATTGCTTGCCGGAAAAAGTGTTGACCCCCATCCAATAATACATATCTGTGCTGATTTCTGGAATGCAACTGTCAGACCATATCCCGTTGAAACCGCCCCATAAGACTTCCCACGCGTACCCGACCGGATCAAGCTCCTGCCCTTCCGACATATCACTGGCGATAACAACATATTTTCCGCCGTCTGGTCTTATGGGGTAATGATCCCTGTTTTTCAACCGGGTCATTGTCGGGCTGTTTCTGCTGACAAAGCTGATGAACATCATAACAACCGCCCACATTAGCCGTTCTGACGGGAAATCCGACCCGTAAAACCCAATCTCGCGGATTTTATCCTCACGCGCCCATAGATATTCTATCACTCTGTCAATCAGTTCATACCGTGAATCCCTGTACAACGTTCCGATGTTTTGCTGATGCCGCTTTGAGATAATCGGGAAAGCGGTTGTGTGCTTTTTGCCCTCCAACGTCATAAACTCCCGAGCAACAAGCCAATCCAAGTCAAATTCCAAGTATGGCTTAGGAATGCCTGTCAGCGTGACGAGCTCATCGATAGTCTTAGCTTCTCGGTAGCAAAGCAGGCAGAGATTTTGGCGGATGAGGTTCGCTCTCAGCCATTTTGTATCGGGGTCAGGACCCTCGTCACCCGATGCTCCGATTCCCAGTCTGCCGGGCCGGTATAGATACTCCTTTTTTGCTTCCATGTTTTCAATCTCCTTTCTCACTTTTTTTCGGGCGTCAAAGAGATGCCATGTGACGGCGCTTAATGTTGCATTCAATCTTTTTGCTGTTTCGGCAACAGATAATCCTTCGAGATAATGCAGAATCATAGCCTCGCGCTGAATATGGTTGAGGTTTGATATTTCACGGCGCATTTTTACAATTTGTGCTGACTTTGCCTCGCCCGATATTAAGTCCTCAACAAAGTCCGTGCCATCGCTTACTCGCATGGTTTCTTCTAATCCTATCAGCGTTTTTTGCTTATTGTTATCACGCAAATAGTGACACCAGCAATAGTACGCCACTTTCCACAAAAGATTCTCGGGTTTTTCAACCTGCTCTGCTTTTTCCGCCGCCGCGAAGAATTGCGTGAAAACTTCCTGCGTGAGTTCTTCGCCCGTAATTCTGTCGCCTGTCTTTTTAATCGCCCAGCCGAGTATTCTCGGCATGTATGCATTTGCAATCTGCTCAAAAGACCAATTTTTATCCACACTGCACCCCCTCTCTCCATTATATATAGTGACAGGAAATTTTGAAACTTAGGAAAAATTTCAAAAAAAGCGTGGGCACACAACCCACGCTTTTCCTGTTTGCTTTATGTGATTGTGAATCTGAACTCACCTCACCGCGGATTTGACCGTTAGCCGCCTGATAAGCATTGCAGAATTGACCGTGTTCACGGCGATAAGCAACCCGAAAATAACTCTTATCCCCACGGCGTGCGGATCTGCCAGCGTTGTGAAGCAAAAGTAGATTGCCGCTAGGTGGAAGAAAATCGTTTTCCCCGGCGACGATTTGCCGAAGACGAATCCGGATGTCGAATAAAATCCCAGCAGTGACGACACAAGCGCGAGGAAATGATAGACATAAGTGAGCAGGACGGGGTTCGCGGCGTTTTGTCTGTACAGCGACAGTATCCAAAAGCACATGAAAAGCGGGGGGATGATCGACAATACAAACTTCAGTTTTTGCTTCGGGTCTTTAAATATCTCAATAGCGAACAGCATCAGCGAAATAGCCGCGAGCGCTGACAGTATCGCGAAATATATTTCTGCATTTTGCATATACTCCGACGCGCGCACCGATAAAAAGTGCATGACTGTCGCCGCAAGCCAGGCTATTCCGACAAGGGAGTAAAATATCGGATACGCAACCGTGTTCGTCCCAAACGCGTTCTCATATCCGCGCGGAGAGTAATACCGCGAGCCGATGATAATACAATATACCAGGCAAGCAAGTATAAAAGCGCAGGAAACTATAATCAGCACAAGGGTTTCAGAAGCCCCGCGCACCGGAAGCCCCAGGCTGCCGAATACGGTGTCAAGCTCTACACGCCTGAGATAAAACCCAACCGCGCCAACAACAAGCGCTATAAATGGTATGATAATGGAAGATTTACGCATATTCACAATCCAATTCTACATATGATATTTCAGCAACAAAAACAAGCTGTGGAAACATTTTACACCAGACTGCCGCGACAGTCAATCATATTATATCGTTTAAGAGGACAAGGCCATGAAGATTATAACTATTGTTTCTGTTATCCTTACGGCAGTGGCCATGACAATCGCGATGGCGGCATCGCTTTCCGCTTCGCACGAATATCAGCAGGAAGAGTATTTGCCGGAGGAATATCTGCCCACAGAGCCGCCGGCTCTTGAAGAACTATTGCCACGGGAGGCCCGCGCCGACAGTGACGTCTTTGTCCGGGTGCGTTTATCCGGCGAGGTCGTTGAAATGTCTATGGAGCGCTATCTTATCGGGGTGGTCGCGGCGGAAATGCCGGCATCTTTTGAATTAGAGGCTCTGAAGGCTCAAGCTGTCGCCGCGCGGACTGACGCGTTGCATAAAATGCATGTCTCACCTAAAATGCAGCACCCGGAAGCGCATGTCTGCGGGGATTTCACGTGCTGTGTGGCTTTTTTATCCGACGAGCAGCTGCGCGAAAAATGGGGCTATAATTACACTGAGCATATATCAAGGATAATCAGCGCTGTTACAGCGACTGACGGGGTTTTTCTGGCATATAGGGGCGAACCGATTCTGGCGGTGTTCCACTCATCCTCGTCCGGAATGACGGAAGCAAGCGGCAACGTGTGGGTAGTTGATAAGCCGTATCTTCAAAGTGTTGAAAGTCCCGAAACTCAGCATCTTATCCCGGGATTCGTTTCTGCCGTGACGGTGTCTGTATCCGATTTTATTGAAACGGTATCAGCAAACTATCCCAACGCCGTCTTTGCGTATGACGAAGAAACGTGGATCACCGGCATTACGTACACCGAAAGCGGCAGAATCGCGCACCTATCCCTTGGTGGAGCAATGGTCAGCGGTACATCACTGAGGGCGATGTTTGACCTGAGATCAACAGCTGTGTCGATTGCGCTGCTGTACGGAGACATCGTGTTTACAACGCGCGGATTCGGCCATGGCGTGGGAATGAGTCAGCACGGTGCGAATATCATGGCGCAAGACGGCAAATCTTACAGGGAAATCTTGCTGGCGTATTATACCGGTGTTGAATTTGTGGAGCCAGGCGCCGCTGTGACTCAGCCGGCATGGGATTGAGCGGATGTTCGCACCGGGGGAATTTCTCAAACAACCGAAATGCCCCAAACCGATATTTTTACGCCCTGTTTTGTCAGAATTTTTGAAGTAATTCACTTACAATATTTTCATCCGGATTATCATTATCCAAATGTGGAACACTAATCTAAATCTGATTTTCGAGGTGTTCTGAGTTGATAAAAAAACTTTTTGCAGCTGCCATTGTCTTGGCCGTGTCTGTTTTGATATATCCCCGCATACATGCCGTAGTGAATCCCGACGACTATATCTGTCTGCCTGTTGTCATGTATCACTCAGTCAGGCCGAATAATGCCGGTAAAGACTCCATAACTCCTGGTGAGTTTGAGGCTGATTTGAAATTTTTCAAAGAAAACGGATATCAGACAGTCACGATGAGTGACCTTATTAATTTTGTAGATGGCAAGGGCCAACTGCCCGAAAAACCTGTTATACTCACGTTCGATGACGGCTTCTATAATAACTATAAATATGTCTATCCGCTTTTGAAACAGTATGACATGCGGATAGTTCTGTCTATTATCGCCAACGCCACCGACAAATTCACCCACAAACCCAGTCAGAATGAGGGCTATTCTCACATCACCTGGGGTCAACTTAATGAGATGATAGACTCTGGACATGTTGAGGTGCAGAATCACACCTATGACATGCACTCTACCGGGAAAAACGGGCGTGTGGGCAGCAAGCAGAACAACGGTGAGTCTTTTGAGCAATACAGCCGGGCGCTGGGAGAGGATCTGGCTAAATCGCAGATGCTGATATACACAATGACAGGCAAAATGCCGACCACGTACGCGTATCCGTATGGCAAATACAATGACAACACTGTCGCCATACTGAAAGAACATGGATTCAGGGCGTCGTTCTCATGTGAATTCGGCATCAACTTGATAGATAAAGAGGGTGGAACTGATTTATTCAGCATAAGAAGGATTTGCAGAGCGCATAATCAAAGCGCCGAAAAGGTGATTGCGGACGCCATGGAGACGCTGAAATTCAGATCAATGCCATGAAGCCAGCATTTGGCCTTCATCCCGGCGGATATCAACGGCGGCTTGGGCCATACTAAACCCGGACGCAATAAGCGTCTCTCGAAAGAGAAAGCCAAGCGGATTTAAGCCAGAAGCTAGGAGATGATGAAGTTGTATTTGTCTGTCAACTGGCCAATAATGATACGAGCTGTTTCGTAACTTTAGCGGCGATAATCGCGGCTTGTGATAGGAGAGGATATCTTCACGTAAGTGAAGATATCCTCTCGCTTTTCTTGTCGTTTCTCTTGCTATTCAGTCTAATATCAGCTATAATCACAGTAATTTTAAGTCACAATGCACTACTGGCGCTAAAAGGAGAAGCATATGTTCAAAAACATTTTCCTGAAATCGGCCTTGCGGCAGCCTATAAGGAGTATTTTATTAGCTCTATTGGTTGGCATTGCTGCGTTTGCATTTGTGGCGCGTGTTGTGGAGTACATGGTGGTCACGGGTGAAATTGCCCGTATTGAGGAACGCTATCGCTCCGTCGGATTTCTGCAGCATCCCGATTTTGTGCCTACCCCGCCTCGTTTGGGGCAGATTCTGCTGCCCGAGGTGGATGTTAACGCCTATCCCGCCGCTGGGATTATAGACCAAAATCCCCATGTGCTTTTTGGTGACAGGCGGCGATTTGTCCAGGGAGAGCTGCCTGTCGGTATGACAAACGCAAACTTCAACACATTTGGTGAGCTTATTGGGGGGAGAACGCGGAACCCATTACGTCTACTTCTATGGTGTGTTTGACCGAATAGCGCCCGGCGGACAAACGCCTTGGGGCAGAACGCTTTATGTACATATAAATGTGGACTATGTTGCGGCAGGCTTGCCCGAACACATCATCCCCGGGGAAAGTGTGCGCCTGGTGTTTCCGTTTTCAAATGAAGAGTGGCTCGCAGATGAGAGGCAGACCCCTTTTGATGATCTAGTACCCGGCGAACGATACTTTTTCAAAGCAGGCTTAATATGGTGGCAGGTTTGGCAAAATCCCCCTATGAGAGGGCGGCTTTTGGCTTATCCTTTCGGCCAGGGGGATTGGTACATATCGGTGCCAGAGGGTGAGAGGCTTGCATTGACAGATCCCGTTCTCGCCGAAGATATAGAAACCCACGTCATAAATCAGCGGACGATGTGGATTACCGCCACTGTTGATATGAGCAACATGCCGGTATTTCAGCCGGCAGCTCAGACTTATATGCTGTGGGGCGGATGGGGCGTTGATCCGGGACGGTTCATTGATTATGAGGATTATTTGAACGCAAATCCGGTGGCTGTTGTCGGTCATGGTTTTGCCAGACATCACGGTTTGGAAGTCGGCGACACCATAACACTAACTCTGCGGGACATGCAGATGCCGGTGATCCCCTATGGATATCAAGGTTGGCGGGAGCACCCGACGCAGGAGATAGCGCTTACGATAGTCGGCCTTCACGGTATGGACTGGAGGTTTAGCTGGTCTGGGGCGCTTTATAGTCCCGGACATCTTCCGACATCTTTTACCGATGCGCACATGTATATACCGCTGTCCGTCCTGCCCCCCGGATTCGGTGGGGACGAGACTTATATCGGTCTGCGGGACTACAGCTTTACTCTCAGTTCCCCGAGAAATGAAGGCGTTTTCCACTTGGGAACGGGACAAGCTTTGGGAGAACTTGGTTTTGAGATTAGGTTCTTTGAACACGGCGGAGAGCGGTTCTTTGATGTCATTGACCCGATAATACTGTCCGTAACGGTGAATTTGATTGTGTTTTCCATTGTGTCCCTGCTGGTTCTCGCTTTGGCGGCGTTTATTTTCCTGCGTCAGAACAGACGCAATTTCGTGATATCTCGCGCGTTAGGCATGCCGAACGCAAAAGCGCTGAGAAGACAAATCGGGACAACCGCGTTATTTTGGCTACCGACAATTGTTATAGGCAGTGTGTGGGCATGGACTTTTGCGCTGACCCAGGCCGGGGAGACTCTGGCGGCTGTTGTTACAGAGACCGGAGACTATTATGAATATTTTGATTATGCATATACGGATTCAATTTTGCTGCCTTTGCCGTGGCTTATGGTGCTTTGTGCAATTTTTGCCGCCGCCGCTTTGCTGTTGATTCTTGCAGGTGGATTGCGGACTGCCCGCCGCCCGGTGCTGGAACTGCTTCAAGGTCAAAAAGTCAAGAGCGTGCGAACTGCCCAATCCGGCAGACGGACAAATGACGCCACAGCGCAATATAAGTCAGCCGACGCAACACGTAGCGAAGTGCAGCTGCCTCAATTGCCGAAAATCGAAAAGGTAAACGGCGGCAAAAGGAAAACGCTCAGCGGCAGTTCGATGAGGTTTGTTTTACGCCATGTTACCCGCGCCCCGGTTAAGACTGTATTGACGATTTTGATCGCTATGTTCTTTGTCGCGGCGCTAAGCTGGCTACGGATGACAATAGACCGCACCGAGCAGGAAATTGAAATACTATATGAAACAATGCCGATAACTGCAGAAATACGGGGCGGTTTTATGGGGTCAGGGTTTGGTTTTGGATTCGTCATGGACGAGATGATTCAGCGCACGGTGATGGAAACTGTGTTGGGGGATGAGTTCATCCGTGACGCTTATATCCTAGCCGGGTACACCTGGTTTAATATCGTAGCACCCGGAGAGGACGGGGAATTCAGCCGTGAAAATTTAGATGCAATATGGGAAGCCCATGATGAAGATGCGTGGGTTAACATAGTGGATCCGCATTTTGCAGTTAGCTGTTTGGAAACGTTTATAGCCGACAGCCATGGAAGCTATGCCATATTATGGGGCGCAGAACCCTTTGATATCCGTTTTGCCGAAGGGTTTGATGAGAGTAGTTTTTTCTATGACGACGCGACATTATCTGCGCCGATACCGGTTATTGTGCATGAGAGATTACTGGAAAGACGCGGGCTTGAGCTTGGAGGCATTGCGTATATAGCTGATATGGAAATCCATAATCCCTCCAGAGTCATTCATCAGCTGTTGGGCAGGGTTGAAGACGTTCAGGCTGCTTTGGCGGCACTTGAACAAGAAAATGCCCAAGTGATCGGCTCCGCCCGGGTAATCGGCGTATACAGCGGACACACAGTCGGCGCCATTGCACACCCTGCGCATCGGGAATTAGTTGTAATGCCGCTGAGTGCCCTGAGATTTATGCGCGGGGATGACATTACATATATAACGGCGAGACTTGAGATAGACCCCGCGAGGAACCATGAGCTGGAAGCGTTTCAGGAGCGGTTATCAGACCCGTTGGCTCGGAACAGCATTCACATGGATTGGGGGATTCAAACGATACAGCTTTATATGGAAATTTTCGATGACGAGTTCCGCCTGATCATAACCCCGATGGAGCAAAATTTGGAACTTTTGCGGATTCTGTATCCGATTGCGATCATCGCCGCTGTTGTCTTGGGACTTGGCCTGTCACTTCTGTTTATGCTTCAGCATGCCAAAAACGCCGCGATAATGCGTGTACTAGGGTCAACGAAGCGTCGTACCCGTGTATTGCTGTGCGTTGAGCAGTTAATGGTGACTTTGGCAGGGATCATCTTGGCGCTGGCCGCGATGCCGTTGTTTGGCATGGGATTTGCCGCGGCATTTTTATTGCTGGCCGGGTTATATCTGGCAGGGGCCATTTTCGGCGGATTGATTGGAGCCATAATCATCAGCGGCAGGGCGCCGTTGGCGCTGATGCAAGTGAGAGAATAGGGAGGAAGGGACCATGCTGAAACTGGAAAACATAAGCTATCGCTACAAAAACAGCAACCGGGATGTGCTGAAAAACGTGTCCTGCGATTTTGAGGGCGGGAAAATCCACGCCGTGATGGGTCCGTCGGGCAGTGGCAAGACGACACTGCTGTCAATCATGGCTGGATTGGACAGGCCGACCCGGGGAGATGTGTTCATTGACGGCGATAATCTGGCTACAATGGATCTCGACCAATACCGGCGGGAGCGAATATCGATGATCTTTCAGGCGTTCCAGCTATTCCCGCTGTTAACGGCAACGGAAAATGTTTGCCAGCCAATGGAAATGAACGGTGTGCCCCGTTCGGAAGCCATGGGAAAGGCAAAAGTCCTCTTGGAATCCGTCAGTATTGACAGCACAAAACACAAACGTTATCCCGCCAATCTTTCCGGCGGAGAGCAGCAGCGCGTGGCGATTGCGCGGTCGCTATCCTCCGGCGCGAGGGTTATTCTGGCCGATGAGCCGACGGGCAACTTGGATAAGGAAAACGGCGATGCTGTAATCGGCATTTTACGCAAGCTGGCGCATGAGGACGGCTATTGCGTGATTGTCGTAACTCATAATGTGGAGATCGCCGAAGCGTCCGATGTGGTGTTTCGAATGAGAGATGGGATATTAGGTGCGTAAAAATTCCGACAAAGCGGGCGGCCACAGGCCGCCCGCTTAACTTATTTTAATCGGCTGCAAAGTAATACAGTATTGCTTCCACCGTTGCATCTGCCATTTTGTCCTGCATTACGGGGTCAATCAGCCAGACAAAATCGTCAATATTAACGATAAACCCCGCCTCAAGCAAAACGGACGGCGCCCACTGGGGGCGGCAGACAAAAAAGTTGGCTTGATTTATATTCCTGTGCCGGGTCGTTTGCGGATTGATGTCATGCATGAAGTCCAGAAATGCCCGCGCTATGTTCGCGCTGCCTGCGTTCCGATACCAGACGGTAAAGCCCCTGATGTTGGCCGCGTCAGTCGTTTCCGCAACGCTGTTTATGTGGAGGGAAATGAATAGATCCGGCATTAACCGCCAGCTTAGATCTACACGCTGTTGAAGCGCCATGGTTATGTCTTCACTGCGGGTCAAGTGAACGTCTGCACCCAGTGCCGTCAAAGGCTCAGCCAAGTTCAGCGAATTGATAAGCGCCAAGTCTTTCTCCGGCAAAGCGCCGCCCAGGGGGCCGATAGCGCCGTATTCTGTGCCGCCGTGACCCGGGTCCAGTACGATAGTAATCCCTGCAAGCGGCATATAGCCCTGTGCTAAAGTTCTGCGTCGCCTTAAATGCAGCCGGAACTCGCCATCCTCAAAGTCGATAAAATGCCCCTCAAACCTCACATCTTCCCTGATGGTAAAAGCGTGGTACGGCGTGTCTCCACGCATACCGCGGCGGACACTTGAGAACATAGTCTCCGATAGATTGCCGGGCATGGTAAGCGGCGGCGCTTCCGTATGCATTCCGAAGTAGACTGTAAGAACCCGGCCGTCAAACCCTGCGTAAGCGGCAGGGAATATATCCGACGCTGACTGCCACACAATCATATCGTAATGCTCACCGGCGCGGTATACGCCGCTTCGCAGTGCATTCTCGGCAAAATCGCCCTCGGTGCTGAGTCTTACATGGTTACGGTTTATCCACGTGCCGTTTGAGAGCAGGATAAGCCCGTTGCTTGATTCGGCGATTACGCGGTCAATCTGTCCCGGCAGCAGCATCCAGTCAGAACCGCCCACGGTGGAATTGCCGGGAAAAACCCACGCGGCGCTGGATGTGACCGTGGCGTAGGTCGGCGTTGTGGTCTGCGAGACCGTTGGAGCCGGGGCGGGCGGTTCGGCAGCCCCAGGTGCATTTAGTGTTATTCTTCGCGTTACGTCCTGTTGGTTTTGCTGGCTGAAAGTGAATACATTTACCCCTGCTTCAAGTGGGGCGAATACTGAGAAAAATCCCTCCACAGTGCGGTTGCCGACTGCCGTGCCGTTCATATACAAAATTTCGCCCGGATCACTCGTTCCGGTTATGTGGAATCCGGTTGCCGTCGCTGGAGTACCCGTAATCGTCATATCATACTGCGGTGTGCCGATGCTCAGTGTGTCCAGTACCATGACAGGCTGGCGGTCTTGTCTCCTATAAAAATCCCGGATGGCGTAGCCGACCGCGCCCTGTAGTGATTCAAAGCGGAAGAATACGCTGCCTGCAGTTACATCACAGCGTGTCACTATCTCCAGCTGGCGCACCATTTCGCCGTCCCAACGCGGTGGTTGGTGATTTGTATCTTCCCGCCAGGCAGCGTGGCCGATGTACAGGTCTACATTAGAATCCCTGCACAAATCCACCCACCAATTGAAAACAGCCTCAAAATCAGCTATCTCAAAACCTATATACCAGTATATCTGTGGGTTGATGTAATCCACCCACTCTTCCATCACCCAGCGGCGGGTATCTGCATACAGCGCGTGATATGACTCCATGCCGCGAGTCGTCGGGACGCCGTACGGGTGGTTTGATCCATTCTTCCAAATTGCCGTGGGGGAAACGCCCCAGCGCACGTTTCTGCTGAGCTCTTCGTTAAGATCGCGGATAACGGACTGTATGCCTTGTATAAGCATGTTGACATTTTCGCGCCGCCAATCGTGCAAGTTCATGCCATTGCCGTAGCGGGCGAACGACGCGGCATCGTCAAAATCTGTGCCGGGATAGAAATAGTCATCAATATGTATGCCGTCCACGTTGTAGTTCCTGATAAGGTCAGCTACACCGTCGAAGATAAGCTGTCTTGCATCAGGCAGACCGGGATCTAAAAACAGACCCTGGCGTCCGCTGGAATCTGTCCATCCCACGGCCAATTCCGGCCGCAGCCGTACAGGGTTATTCGGTGCTAACGTATTCGGATCAGAGCTGTTTGAGAGCGTATGTATAATCCGGTAAGGGTTAAGCCATGCATGCAGTTCAATGCCTTTCGCATGACTCGCTTCAATCCAGTATGCCAGCGGGTCAAAGCCCGGGATGCCGCGCCCCTGGGTTCCGGAGAGCCATTGGCTCCATGGAAAGATGCTGGATTCATAAAATGCGTCTCCGGTTGGCCGGACTTGGAAGATAATTGCGTTCAGGCCAAGCTCCGCCGTGCGGACCACTATGGCGTCGATTTCCCGTTTCATCTCGGTTGCGGAAAGGTTCTGCCGTGACGGAAAATCCAAGTTTAACACCGTCGCGACCCAAACGGCGCGGAATTCGCCGTCAGAGATACCCACGATGCTGTGTGCTGCGTTGTCCCCGAGGTTATAGCTATCATCAGGCACAGGCTGCCCCATCGCGTACGGCTGGGTACGCGGGTAAGTATCCGTTTCCGTCGGCCGCCGATGAAAGCTGGAAGCAGCGATTAGGATAACCAGCACCAGCATAATGGGGACGCCGCGTTTGAGTATTTTTTTCACATTATTCTCCTCGGGTCTAAGCACCCTAATATGAGAGTAGTTGACCGATGTCAAATTATATCACATAAGCGCGGGTGGCGCAATTGAAAAAGTTGCCAAAAGCCCGTTCTGCATATGGGGATAGCGTTGTGTACGGATATTGATGAACAGGCCATATGTCTGAATGAGACATGCAGGCGGTGGGTGTTTTGCGCCCCGTCCCCTGCAGGGCGGTAAACCTAACTGCGAACAGTCGAGTGTGTCGTCACCTACGCGGCAATAATGAACAATTGTCGGATATCCGCGAACGCGAAGATTGACAAAATTCAGGAAATAGTATAGAATACCTCGAATATGCGCAAGGGATTGATGGATTTGGGATATTTGGACAGTGCTCCTATCATTCAGATTAAGAATTTAACGAAGACTTTTTTCGTCAAAGGTGCAAACGTCACGGCCATTGATGATTTCAGTCTGGATATAAACAGGGGCGACATCTACGGGATAATAGGTATGAGCGGTGCGGGAAAAAGCACGCTGGTGCGTTGTATTAATGCCTTGGAAACGCCGACATCTGGAACTGTTATTTTTGATGGTATTGACCTATCGGAACAGTCCGGCCGCAACCTTCGTCATTTGCGCAGGGCGATGAGCATGATTTTTCAACAGTTTAATCTTCTGGCTCAGCGCAATGTACTTAGCAATGTGTGCTTCCCGCTTGAAATCGCCGGGGTTCCAAGAAAGGAAGCGAGAAAGAAAGCCCGTGAACTCTTGGAGCTTGTCGGACTGTCGGAAAAGGAGAAGAGCTATCCCGCACAGCTTTCAGGCGGACAGAAGCAGCGCGTCGCGATAGCACGGGCGCTGGCGACAGACCCGAAGGTGCTGCTTTGCGATGAGGCCACATCAGCGCTGGATCCAACGACCACCGGGTCGATTTTGGCACTTTTGAAAGGCATCCATGAAAGACTCGGAATAACCATTGTTATTATTACCCACGAGATGGGCGTTATCGAGAAAATATGCAGTCATGTCGCCGTGATGGAGGACGGGCGCATTGCCGAAATGGGAAGAGTTGAAGAGATTTTTTCTGAGCCGAAGTCTTCGGCGGCGCGCAAACTGGTATATCCTGATGAAGACAAAAGAGTCAATTATATCGGGGAAAGATGTATCCGGGTGGTGTTTGACGGCAGCTCTTCAAATGCGCCGGTTTTTTCAAATATGATACGCGAATGCAACGCGGCTGTGAATATTTGGTTTGCCGATTTGAAAGATATACAAGGCAAGGCTTTCGGCCATATGATTGTGGAACTGCCGGATGACGAATCACAGGCGGAGAAGATAGTCAGCTATTTGCGGTCGAATAACATCAAAGTTGAGGACGCGTCAAAATGAGTTTTGAAACCATTTTCAACTTAATGCTTACCGAAACATGGCGGTCGCTGTACATGACTATTTTTGCGACGCTCGGGGCATATTTGGTTGGTCTGCCGCTGGGGGTATTCCTGTGCATTACAGATAAAGACGGGATAAAGCCTATGCCGGCAATAAACAGTATAGTCGGCATCTGTATCAATATAATGCGTGCCGTGCCTTTTTTGATTTTGGCTGTGGTTGTTGTCCCTGTGACAAGGACTGTTATGGGAACCTCGCTGGGATATCAGGCAATGACTTTTACGCTTGTGATCGCCGCGTTCGCGTTTGTGGCCAGAGTTGTTGAGAACTCAGTCAAAGCGGTTGATAAGGGCGTTATTGAGGCGGCGCATTCAATGGGGGCGTCAATATTTCAGATCATTTGCAAAGTTCTGATACCGGAAGCGAAACCGTCCCTTATACTCGGGGCCGCGATTTCTGCCACGACAATTTTGAGTTTTTCCGCGATGGCGGGTATTTTGGGCGGCGATGGTTTGGGGTTCGTCGCAATCTCATACGGGCATCACAGAGGTCAGCGGGACATAATGTGGATTGCCGTTGCGTTACTTGTTGTTTTAGTAATAATCGGGCAGTCTCTCGGGAATCTGCTCGCAAGAAAAATTGATAAACGTTAAAGAAAATTGGAGGATAAAACATTATGAAGAAAAGAGTTTTTATTTCGCTTGCGGTTGTGATTGTGATTTCACTCGCGTTCCTCACAGCCTGCGCCGATAACGGCGGCGATGACGGGCTTATCCCGTTTGTCGTTGGCGCCACGCCGGTACCGCACGCAGAGGTTCTTGAATTTGTCAGTGACAGAATGGCCGAAAAGGGATTCGACATGCAAATCCGGGTTTTTACAGATTTCGTTTTGCCTAACCTGGCCACCGAAAGCGGGGAACTGGACGCGAATTACTTCCAACACGTTCCGTACATGGACAATTTCAATTATCAGCACGAGACAAACATGGTAGCGCTTTTTGCGGTGCATTTTGAACCGCTGGGCCTATACAGATCCAGGACACAGACAATTGAGGAACTGCAGGACGGGGCAATAATCGCGGTTCCGCATGATGCCACCAACGCGGCAAGGGCGTTCCGCCTTTTGGAAGCGGCGGGACTTATACGCCTTGATCCCGATGCCGGTATTCTCGCCACCAGGCTTGATATCGTGTACAATCCGCTAAACCTCGATATCAGGGAGCTTGAGGCAGCACAGCTTCCTCATATCCTGCCCGATGTGGATATGGCGGTAATCAACGGAAACTTTGCACTTCAAGCGGGTCTTTCAATTGAAGAAGATGCGGTCGCTTTGGAAGACAGAGACTCTATAAGTGCGCAGACTTATGCAAATTACATTGTAGTACGTGCGGGCAATGAAAATGACGAGAGAGTTTTGGCGCTGATAGAGGTTATGTCCTCAGATGAGGTCAGAGATTTTATAAATGAAAGATTTGAAGGCCGAGTAGTTCCTGTTTTTTAAGGTTTCGCTTATGCCTCGTTTGGTATGATATACTGACAACGCACCCGACATGGCTGTATTGTTGTAGGTGATGGTAAAATTCAAATAGTTTAGTAACTCAAACAATCAAGCCGCCTACTAAAGGCGGCTTGATTGTTTGTCAAAGGAAACCATCCGTATAACGGATGGTTTCCTTTGACAAACATATTTGGTGGAGATAAGCGGGATCGAACCGCTGACCTCTTGAATGCCATTCAAGCGCTCTCCCAGCTGAGCTATACCCCCATATTGTATTCCTGTGATGGAAAGTTGTTCATCTTTTGAATGCCACTCATGCAGTAGAGGATGCCATTCATTCGAGTATAGATTTCCGACTCAACGATCCCACATATAATAACACACAAGCAGCATAACGTCAAGACCTAAAATTGTGTATTGCACGTCAGTCTAATTTAGGAAGCTATTGCGAGAGACGCCCACAAAGCTGTAAATATTCCATGGGCGATGTAAATGGGTTGAGAAGTTGTATTTTGAACTAATTTACGGTATAATATTACACTATGAATAAAGTTGTTCTTCTGGCGATTAACGCTAAATATGTACATTCATCGTTGGCAGTGTGGGTTCTGGCAGGCGGAGTCGCACGATATGCCATGTTGCCGCATGACGTGCGGATTATCGAAGCCACCATTCATCAGCATAATGACGATATCGTTGGACGTATCATTGAATCCGCGCCGGACGTGGTGGGTATATCGACTTATATATGGAACGCAAGCAAATTACCGGATTTGTTGAGGTCACTGCGCGCGGCGCTCCCAAACGTGGTGCTGGTGCTTGGTGGTCCGGAGGCGTCGCACAACGCGGAGCTTTGGCTTAACAACGGCGCCGATTTTGTATTGCGCGGTGAGGGTGAGTATAATCTCCCTATGCTTTTAGACGCACTGGCTGAAAGCAAACCCGCACCGGCAGAATCGTTACCATCTGGCGAACCAATTGATCCATACAATGAAGATTATTTTAACGCCCTCCAAGGCAGAATTGCATATCTTGAAACGTCAAGAGGCTGCCCATTTCGGTGCGCGTTCTGTTTGTCCGGTGGAAGCAGTGTCAGGTTCTTTCCGCTGGAATCGGCGAAAGAGCAGATATACAAGCTCTCTAAATCCGGTGCAAGAACTATAAAGCTGGTGGACAGGACGTTTAACTGCGACGCCGAACGCGCATATGAACTGTTTGAGCATATCATCGGGCTTGAAACGGCTTGTTGCTTCCATTTTGAGGTGGGCGCGGATTTGTTCGACGAGAAAACACTGGCGCTTTTAAGCACCGCGCCTTCCGGGCGTATTCAGATTGAAGCTGGATTGCAGAGTTTTTTTGAACCCGCGCTTAACGCATCATTTAGGCAAATGGATTTGCAAAAAGCGGAGAGAAATATCCAGGCAATTCTTAAAAGGCGGAACATCCACGTCCATGTGGATTTGATAGCCGGACTTCCACATGAAACGCTGGCTGAATTTCAGAATGGATTTGACCGTGCATACGTTTTGGGTGCGCACACATTGCAACTTGGTTTTCTAAAGCTGCTACACGGTAGTCAGATGCGCAAGCAAGCGGAAAACTTGGAGATACAATATGCCGCAGAACCGCCGTATGAGATACTGTGCAGCCCTTGGCTGAACACAAACGATATACGGATTCTTAAACAAGCGGGAAACACATTGCAACGCACCTACAATAAGGGGAGATTTTTGTCTGCACTGGAGTATATTCTGTCGGTATCCGAACTACGTCCGTTTTCGCTATTTCATGCGCTTGGTGAGGCTCTTCCGAATCACGGGACACCGCTTGCCGATTATGCCGAAAAGATATACGATTTCTGCGTCAAACTGCCGGGTGTGGACGGCGAGGAATTGCGGGGTCGTATGCTCTGCGACTGGCTAAGTATGGTCAAGGGCAAAAATATGCCATCTTTCCTGAAAAAAGACGGAAGCAATCGTGTGGCAGAAATAGCGGAACAAATGCTTGGAGTAAAAATTGCCCGTGGTGAAGCCGCCTTGCTAAGTCCTGACAAAGGCGTATTTGTAGACAGCAGGAATCGAGACCCAGTGACAGGGTTATATGCGCTTCATTTTGTGGAGCTGTAGTCAAGTTTACATGAAAGTTCAGTCAACGCAACTTCCGGCACTAAAAGACCGTCTGTATATAAGCGGATGTACACAATTTCTGAGAGGAGATCACGATGAAAAGCAAATATTCAAGCAAACTGATAATCCCGGCTATTATTATGATTCTCATTTTAACCGGCTGCGCTTCCGAGGAGACAGGCGATTCCGAAAGACAAAGTTTTGCGGAAGAACGCAGCGGATTTACGACGACACTCACAAGGCATGAGAACTCCCAGTTTGCCATTCCGACACCGCCGCCGGGCGTATTTGATCTGGTACATTATGAATCAGAGGTAGGCAGGCTTGCCGCCTTTGTATCGTCCGACCCCGGTGACGGAGAGAGGCATCCGCTCATCATATGGGTTGCAGGCGGGTGGGGCTACGGCATCAGCACACTGCCCTGGAGCTATCCGGAATGGGACAACGACCAGACAGGCAGTGCGTTCAGGGAGGCTGGCATTCTGATGATGTACCCCTCTTTTCGCGGCGCGAACGGAAACCCCGGTTATTTTGAGACGATGTTCGGCGATGTTGACGATCTTCTGGCGGCCCGCGACTTTGCCGCGGCACTGCCATATGTCGATCCTGATAGGATATACCTTGGCGGTCACAGCACGGGCGCTACAAGAGTGCTCCTTGCGGCGGCTCTGACCGATGAGTTTAGGGCGGTGTTCGCTTTAGGCGCTGTTTCTGATATCTATCGTCACAATCAGGCGCAGTTTACGTTTGACCTGCGCGACAGTCAAGAGCGAATGATGCGTTCACCCCGATATTGGGTCAATGACATAAGCGTGCCCACATTCATTTTGACAGGCCAGCACAGCAATTCTTATGATGTAAGGGATATTGAGCGGCAATCTACAAATGACAACATACATACGTTCGTTGTGGATGGCGCCGGTCACTTTGATGTGTTGGCTCCTATCACGTGGCTTTTTGCCCAAAAGATACTCGCCGACACGGGAGCGTCTGTGAACATCCAGGTTACGGCGGAAGCGTTGCAGGCGGCTATGGCGGAACCACCTGTCGTTCCGTTGCCCATCATGCTACCGCATTACAACCAGTTGTTTGAAATGAGTTTCTTGCGGCCGGTCATTTGGGAAGACACAGGTATTACCGACGCCGCAGCAGTTGTTTATGCCTCACCATATCATGAGGATAATTTCTGGTATGCCTCATACATGGTTGCGGAAGCATTTGGTGTGGACGAAAAGATGACCGCCGCTGAATTTGAAGAAGCCTGGGGATTTGCCTCCATTTTGGCACACCGTGAAGCGCAATCGGACGGCCGTACTGTCTACATTTGGGAAGCCGTCTCATCCTTTGATGATTCGTTTTTTGAAAAGATTGCGCTGTTCCAGTTTGATTCATACATTGTCTTGTTCGCGCTCTATACCCCGGTCACATACACGGATTTGGCGATGCCCATGTTTGAGCGGATAATCAGCAGCATTTCATTTGACTAAATAGGTTCTGCAAAAGCCACTCAAGTTAGAGTGACATACCGGCAGAAAGCATGATATGAACCGAGCAATAGCGTTTCTTCTCTGAACATTCCCGAACACCACAAATATTTATTTTGTCAACTTGCTCTTATAAATCTGCACAGCCCCAACAAAAGCCACAATCGTTAAACCAACGCACCAGACAAGGGCTATCAATATCTCGTTTTCAAGCGGTGTACCAAGCACCAACCCGCGAACCGCATCAATTACCGGAGTCAAAGGCTGGTATCGGGCAAACACGCGAAGAACCGTTGGCAATGTATCGGGCGGCGCAAAAGCGGAACTTAAAAAAACGAAAATGACCATCAAAAAACTTGCACCGCTTATAGACTCGCTGTCCTTTGACACAAGGCCAATTATAACTACAAGCCACGTTACAGCTATGATAAACAGCGTTAGAATCCCCGCAACCATCAACCATTCGACAACCCCTGCTGTTGGCCTGAACCCGACAATAAACGCCGCGCCAATGGTTGCAATAGCAATAACAATACTGCGAATGACAGATAACCAGACATGACCCGACAAAAAAGCGGATTTGGCAATCTGCATAGAACGGAAACGGTCTATAATCCCGGTTGACATATCGTTGTGAACACTTAATGCAGTCGCGGTCGATGATTGGAATACGCACTGCAAAATTATTCCCGGCACGATAAAATTGATGTAATTTAACCCTTCAATATAGACTATTCCGCCGAATACAAATCCGAACAGCACCATCATCACAAATGGCACGACTATTGCCATTGTCATCGCTTCCGGACTTCTTAATGTTTTGACAAAACAGCGTTTGAACATGGTGTATGAATCAGAAATTGCTTTATTCATGCTTTGCGCCCCCTTTTTCTTTTTCGCCGATTAGCGTTAAAAATGCGTCTTCAAGCGATGGTTGGTTTTGTGTGAAACGGGATATGGGTATATCGCTGCTATTTATGCGGTTAAGTATATCCGCAAGCTGTGTTGCACTCCCGTCTGTTGAAACCTCAATGGTTTTTCGCCTGGCCGTGAAGGCATAACCCGCTAAAGCCTCTTGCGCTTGGGCGGCATCGGCAACGTTCATAAATTCTAACGAAATTTCACCAATCGGAAGTATCTTCTTCAACTCTTCAGGTGAACCTTCGGCGGTGATTACTCCGTTGTGCAAAATGGCTATGTGGTCGGCTAAGTATTCCGCTTCTTCCAAATATTGCGTGGTTAGCAAAATCGTTGTGCCGTTTTCAGCCAGTTTGGCAATCATTTCCCACATAACAATGCGGTTTTGCGGGTCAAGTCCTGTTGTGGGTTCGTCAAGGAAAATTACTTGCGGGTTACCCATCAGGCTCATGGCAATATCCAGCCTGCGGCGCATACCGCCGGAGTATGTTGAAACTTGCTTATCGGCGGCATCTTCAAGATTGATGATGGCAAGCAGTTCATCTGTTTGCTTACGAAAATCAGGCAGGCGTTTAAGCTCGCCGATTAAGTGAAGATTCTCACGTCCTGTAAGTATCTCGTCAACAGCGGCAAATTGCCCCGTAAGACTGATACAGCCTCGCACATTGTCAGCTTGTTTGAAAACATCATAACCGCAAATGGCAGCTGTGCCGCTGTCTGCTTTAGTCAGCGTGGATAAAATTCTGACACATGTGGTTTTGCCCGCGCCGTTTGAGCCGAGCAAGGCAAAAATCTTGCCTTTGTAAATATGGAAGTTCACACCTTTCAAAACTTGGTTCGTTTTGAAGGATTTCTTTAGGTCTGTCACAGTGATGATTTGCTCCATTCCTATGCTCCTTTCGATAGTTCCCCGATAAATTCTTTTATTTACGCCACTATTTTTCTCCGGCTTACTCCATACCTCCAGCTCACTCCCGCAAAAAATCGGCGAATGATTTTTTGTCTTTTATATGACTTAACCATCGAAGGCTGTTCAACCCGTTTTGGATACCGTAATAAAGTGTGGCTATCTCAAAATAGTCCCTGTCGCTTTCAATCGAATTGGCGAACTGCTCTTCAATTTCGCGGAGCTTCAATAAGCTTTGTTGAACATATAATGCACATTCACTAAGCCGCTGACTGCGTATATCATCAGGCAGTTCACCGTAGAAAAATATTTTCACCATCAATGAATCCGAATTAGAGCGAAAATCTGTGGGGGAAGCAAGCCATTCCAAAAAGTAAGCCTTCCCACCTTCCGTAGCCTTATAATACTTTTTCATTCTGCCACCCTGCGGTTGTTCCTGCATGGTCAAAAATCCTTTGTCTGTGAGCTTCTTTAATGCCGGGTATAATCGTCCATGACTTGCCTTGAAAAAGTTTCCAATGCTTATTTCTATATATTTAGTTATGTCGTACCCTGTCATAGGGTCGTTAAGAACAATTCCAAGTATAACATAGTCAATCATCATTGCACCTCGCCTTATATATGTCCGTGTGACATATTATACAGACATAATGAATGATTGTCAATAACAATTTTTGAAGAGATAAGAATGATACGGCAAACTAAGCATTGAGAAGCCGAATCCGCCCCTTGACAGACTGGATCATTACACAAACGGCAACGGGGAACAGGACAAAAACAATCCTATTCCCGCCACCGTCTGCTTCATTTTACCTGTCAGGCTATTCTCTCACTCAACTCACGCTCGACAAATGCCCTGATAAACGGTCTGCTTACATCGGTCATTAGAAATTCAAAGCAATTGTATCGGCACTTTTGATAATGCTCGCTCCCAATCATAAAATCATAGCCGGAGCACTTTGGGCTACATCCATTTTGCGTGAGCCGCTTACATTCGCCGGCTTTCTGTATTGACGTGATCATCTCCGGCGGCAGTGAGTTCAGAAAATCCGGATATTCTCCAATCCTTTCGCCATAGATGCGGGTCAACATACCTTGCTTTCTAAACACAAAATTCAAAACTGCCTTCGGCGGCTTTCCGTGCTTGTATGAGGCAAGGACGCCGCTTTTCTTTTCCTCAAATGTAACTTTGCACCCGTTTTCCAGCAAGTAGCTGTGCATTTCTTGGACAAAGAGTTTGTTATCCATGTCTACTGCATCAATAAATTGCTCGAAGCCGATTTTTTCCTGTGCCATAGTCGGTTGCCTCCTATTCATAAAATGCCTTCGGCTTCTGTAAAATCGTCCATGAAGAAAATGCTGTAGCGTTTTGTGGTAAATACAAAGGCACAATGATCCGGGCAGTCCACGGCTCCGTGGTGTTCTGTAAAAACGTCTTGCCAGTGCTGCTTCTTTGTTTCAAGGTCAGTTACAACCTCAATAGTGCCGACAAGAGTAATGTTGTAGTCGCTGGTGGAGATATTCACACAAGCTTTATTGCAATTTTTTATTCGCTTTACTTTATTGGAATCTATAGCGCCCAAAAAACTAAGCCATTTTATGCCGTCTGCTTTTGAAAGGGTTATTGGGGCACTGGTTGGAAAGCCCTCATCATCTATCAGCGACAAAACGACAAAGTCAGTGCCGCCGCCGATATAGTCTTTCTTTGCGTTGATTATTTCACTTGCTCTTGTAATTGCTTTTTCATTCATTTCTACACAACCTTTTCTATTTTTATTTTCTTAATTCATCTGGGTCTAATTCCCCGCCGCGAGCGGCGGGGAGTGGCTTCATTTGATGGGTTTTCCGATATTCATGGCTTTTCGCCAGTCGGGGGCTTCGCCGCAATCGCTGTAATACTCATCCAATCGGCTAATCTTGCCCTTGTCCATCTTCGCAAAAGCCGTGACTAGATGGCTGGATTCGTCCGAGTAAATCCTTGTAACCATAACCAAGCCGCCGTCGATTGCGTCCACACGCTGAACTTCGCCGCTCCATTCACCGGGGTATTCGCAGTTGGCTCGGATGTATTCAGCAACCGTAAACTGCTCATTGCTGTCATGCCAGCAAATAGTGGCATCCGTGGTAAAGTAATTCGGCAGGGCTTCGGCATTCTGCTTGATAACATCAGCCATAAATTGCTTGACATGCCATAGGCGGCAGGTTTTGGTGCGCAGACCATCATCGCCTTGTTCTTTGTCATAGGCAAACTCATTAAGTAAGGCGCACGGAAATTCTGGACATTGCCCGCAATGCTCGTGCTTGCGTCCTTCGCAGCAGCTCTTTACCGGGCAAGAATCGCCCCAAAATGGCTTGTCAATGTTGGTACATCCCGCGCAATTCATCTTTTCCCTGTATTCACATTGGCCGCATAGTATGCCACATCTTGATTCAATCATGTTGGTACTCTCCTTGATAGCGTTTGATTTTATTGTCTTTGCCGCACATGTAATGTATTGCTTGCAAAATATCATCCTTACGATCAGCCGCTTCTTTCGGTGAGAGGCCGAGATTAACATCCTCAACCTCTGCCGGTGTGTAACGGAACTTGCCCACGACCACGCCTTGAAATTCGCCGTCTATCAGCAAATAATACAGCGTATCGGGATATGAGTGCGTGTATCGCGCTTTCAGCCAATGTTCATTGGATTTGACGAGAACATCGTTGCGGTGCATGGCAAAAATTGATTTGGGTGGCTCGGCATTATAAGTTTGAAGCAGAACTACATCATCCGACAACATATAACCGTAGTCCGTTTCCATGAGAGATTTTTCTTCGACAAGGGCAGTAATTGCCGCTTTTATGTCCTTTTCCGGCCACTTGTAAAATGATTTCACCATTTTTGAATCAAAGCATACAAGACGATAACCACTCTCACCAATGTACAACTAACCACGCAATAAAGTGTTGAAAATCTGCGCTTATAGTTTCCACGCAATTTGTAAGTTTTCGCCTGTGGCCTGTATGTGAGAAATCATACCGTCTACCACAAGCCGCCTGTCCTCAAAGCTGATATTATCCCAATCTTGCAAATAGCCGGAAATTCTTTTGATATGCTCCGGCGACACTGCTTCTGCGCTCACATCGGCAATCGCTTTTGATAGTGATTGCCTTTTTGTGTCCAGTTCTTCTATCTTGGTGTTCGCGTAGGATAGAAGCGTAGGATTTGCGCCGGACAGGGTATCAAGCAGTTTTTCTATCTCGGCCTCCACTTGCAGTAGTTCAACATTTAAGGCCGTTAGCTTGGGATTTGCTTTTGTAGGGTTGCCGCCTGTCAAGGTCTGAAATTCGGCCATCTTCTGGCACATCAGATTGTATACAAAGCCCTCAACATCACTTACGCGGATAGTACCCGGCCCGGAACAGCTCTTGGAATCGGCACGTTTCCTGCATCTGAAATAGTTTGAAGCATAAGGGCTTCCTACATACATTAGCGATGAACCGCAAAACTTGCATTTTACCTTGCCGGATAGCCATGTGTTCTTAGCTTTTTTGCTTGTGCCTCCGCCAAAGTCTTTGTTTGACATTAGTTTTTTACGAACAGCAAGCCATGTTTCGGAAGATACAAGGCCGTCATGGGGTGCTACAACAAGGATATTGTCTGCTAAATCATCTCTGCCACCTCGCTCTGCGTCACGGCCTTTGTAGAGGTAACAGCCGTTAATCCCCGCGAAGTCTGCTACATCATTTGCGATTGCCGAACCTTGATTTTTGAAAAACTCGTAAATATCAAGGTCGGCTTGTGCATAAATGGGGTTACGTAGGATATTTGATAAGGTGAAGCGGCTTAACTGCTTGTCTCCAAAATCCAAGCCCTCACTTACGAAATGCCGTACAATATCGCCCAAAGACGTTTGCGGGTCGGAATACATGCCATACATCAGCTTAACACGCTCGGCGGCTTCCTGCTCTGCTACCATCATTTTAGTGTTTACACCCTCCATGACAAGTGGCTCTAACTTGAAGCCGTAAGGCGTTGGCCCTCCCATGTGGAATCCCTTTTGACAGCGGGAGTAGTAAGCGTCCGTTACGCGCTTCTGGATTGTTTCGCGTTCTAGCTGTGCAAAGACGATACAGATATTGAGCATAGCCCGCCCCATTGGCGTGGAAGTGTCAAACTTTTCTGTGCTTGATACAAACTCCACGTTGTAGCGTTGGAACAATTCCATCATGTTTGAGAAGTCGATTATTGAGCGGCTTATCCTGTCGAGCTTATAAACTACAACCTTTTGGATTAAACCTTGCTCAATATCGCGTATAAGGTCTTTGAATCGTGGGCGGTCTGTGTTTTTGCCGGAATATCCTTTGTCTTTGTACTCTCTGCAACTACCA
>Ga0123355_10002623_pt1 | contig 25526 bp, 15 predicted proteins | sample TergutEmb28metaG_3_FD_89872 | JGI IMG/M metagenome (GOLD analysis project Ga0123355, IMG submission 89872) | Embiratermes neotenicus P1 segment gut microbial communities from Petit-Saut dam, French Guiana - Emb289 P1 | ecosystem: Host-associated > Arthropoda: Insects > Digestive system > Gut ...
ATGCTAAACGGAAGTTTACAGAAAAAGTCTTCGTCTAAATATTGGTACGCCGTTATCAGTATAAAAGACGAAAGTGGACAGCAAAAAACTAAGTGGGTTACTACAAAGCAAGTGAAAAAGACGGAAGCCACAAAGGTTTTGCGCTCAATCTTGAAAGAAATGGAGGATGGAATTTTCGTTGATAAAACTTCGTTGCTGTTTGCTGATTTTATGGAAAATTGGCTCAATGAAGTTGTTAAAACTCAAGTGGAGCACACTACATATTCTCGTTACAAGCACACGGTTGACAAACACATCGCGCCGTATTTTCGAGCAAAAGGTGTTTTGTTGCAGAATGTTACAACGCTGATGTTGCAAGAGTATATCAATTCAAAAATCAGTAACAATACGGCGACTAAGCAAAAAAGCCTTAGTCCGAATACTGTCAAAAAACATTATATCAACATTTCGCAGGCTTTAGATTATGCGGTTAAAATTAAGCTAATCAACCGAAATCCGGCAAAAGATGTTGAATTACTAAAAATCAAAAAGTTTGCAGGTAGTTTTTATAGTGTTGAGCAGTTGGATAAGTTGCTGAATTTGGCGGTAGGCTTGCCTATTGAATCAGCTCTTGTGTTGACAGTTCACTACGGATTACGGCGCGGTGAAGTTTTAGGACTTCGTTGGTCGGATATTGACTTCAACAACAATTCAATTCACATCTCAAATACTCGCGTGAGGGCGGATGTCGAAATAGAAAAAGCGCCGAAAACTGAAAGTAGTAGACGAACACTTCCACTCTTAGAAACTGTCAAAGAATATCTGCTAAAGCTGAAACGGCAACAGGCAAAAGATAAATTATTGCTTGGCAAAAGCTATGTTGATAACGATTATGTGTGCAGATGGACGGACGGCAGACCGCTACTAACCACTTACATAAGCCGTGCGTTTAAGCTATTATTGGAACGAAACAAAATGCCGCTGATACGATTTCACGACTTGCGGCACTCAACGGCAAGTTATCTGCTAAAACTTGGGTTATCAATGAAAGAGATTCAATATTGGCTTGGTCACTCGCAAATATCTACGACAATGGATATTTACACTCACATTGATTTGCAAATGAAGAATGATGTGGGCAAAAAAGTTGACGGATTATTTAAGATAGGATAGTTTTAGAAGTATTTTTAGAAGTCGGGTATTTTTAGGCAAAATTAGGCAATTTGCCGTAAAGTTTGAGAAAAAACTGAACCCCTGCAAACGCAATGTTCACAGGGGTTCAAGTCTTTGTGATATGGTTGGGCTGGCAGGACTCGAACCTACGGAATGCCAGAGTCAAAGAGCGTCTTACTATGTCATATTTAACCTAACTTAAAAATCCATAATATAACTTAAATCCTTATAACACAAGCGTTTGTCATATTTTTTCGTTCCGTTCACTAACGAACTCAATTATTCCAACAAAAAATCCTAAACCGATTTTGGTAGACAAATGGTAGACATTTTTAACTTTCATCATTTCCAATAGGTAAAACAAACTTATCCAATCCAATCCCCAAAGCAACCGAAATTTTATAAAAAGTTTCGACAGAAAAATTATATGCGGCTTTTTCACTCTCGATTTGTCGTATAAAATCGTGTGACAAATCAACAAGTTCGGATAACTCTGCGGCGGTTATGCCTTTTTCTTTTCGATATTTTTTAATATTTTTTCTAATTGTGTCGTAAATCTTGTTATCGAATTCAATATTTTCCATAATAATATCACCTAACACAATTTTACAGGAATCAAAGCGAAAAATATGTTAGGCAATTCATAACAAAAAACGAAATAATAGTTGACAGGATTTATAAAATAGTGTATAATACGGATTATTTCCCTAAAGTTTTACAATTTTGTATAATTATAGGGAAAATAAAATACCGTGGGCGAAAGCGTTGGCGCGCTTAGCAACCTGCGAATGTGCCTCAGACACAAACACAATGGAATAAATCCACCACGGCTTTATTAGTTATATGTATTTTTGTGAAAATTATCATAAAAAGCATATGATAATTTTGTTTAATTTGGTGTATTTCAATTTATGATTGTTTGCTTTAAAAGTGTCTGAGCCTATATGGCGACAGGCATTTTTTGTAAAAACAAGCTTATACATAAGGAGAGATACTACTAAATGAAAAAATCCAACAGATTAGTCGCGTTGCTCGTCACATTCGCAATGATACTCACATTTTTTGTCGCGGCTCAATTATCAGCAGCAGAAAATACAGTTCGACATTCGCCTCAATCCACTGAAGTATTGGGGATTTTTGTGGAAGATGATAGAGTTATCGTTACATTCAACTCCTTTGTCTCCGGAACAACTTTAGTTATCGGAATTTATTGCGATGAAAATAGGTTCATAACTTCTGCAAGCACGGAAATAACGCATTATGTTGTGGCGGTGGAAGATTTTTCAGTTCCGCCGGAATCGGTAAGAGTTAAAGCGATGGTGTGGGATAGCACAAACACAATGCGTCCGTTGGGCGGTTATGCGACATCGGAGAGAATCGAAGATGAATGGGTGTTTACTCCTGCGGAAGACGAAAGAATCACGGCGGAAATCTTATTTGGAAATATATTACTATTAAGCGGGAATGTCACGCCGCATTCGGAAGTGTTTATACGAATATTCCGGTCCGATAACAAGATTGAAACAATAGGTGGAACCATTAGTGATAGTCAAGGCGATTTTGCTTATGTATACGATTTAAGTAATTCTATTAACGGTTCATATCTTGTCGCGGTTAGCGTAGCGGGATATGATAAACCAATATTAACAACTTTTGATAGAGGATTGCCTAGCGAAAGAGCGCCGATGTCATTCAATTTGCCGACAACTACCATTCCTGCAAGCTTGGTCGGAGTTGGTTATTGGGTTAATACTGTATGGCGCGCTCCGCTTGTAAACGAGGGCGAATTTAGAGTTGCTACTCAAATTCGCAATAACGACCCTCGCAATGTTCAATATATTATAGCTACAGTTGGACTTTTCGACCAAAATCATCGTTTAGTTGATGTTGCTTCAACAGGGGTAAGCATTGCACCTTTGGCAACTCAAACATTGGAAAATGTGATATTGTTGCCGTCTGATGTTACAGGACATTACACGGTTCTTTACATAAACGAAGGACTAAATTTATATCATTACGGTATGACACCATTCGTTATGGGGCTTCTCTCTCAATCGGCAAGTGAAGGTATTGCTGCCTTAGCAGATGTAAATATGCCAAACGTTGAAGTATTACCAACTTTGGAAATCTTGCCGGGTATGGAAATTGACAGACAATTTGCAGAGGAACGCGAAAACATTCGCGAACGCATTTTTGTAAGCGACCCAACTAATATAGATGAATATATAGAAAGATTGAACGAAGAAATGCTTGAGCGAATGAACCAATCTCAAGCGGACGAAATTGGAATAATTCCGACCAATTTATCAAGCGGCAGAGCAGAAATTAGAGCCGCCGTAACGTCAATATTGCAAAACGAAGTATATACCGAACGCCAACTAAGACCTGATTCGCATATAACGATAGAATATACGATTACAAACACGGGAACAGCGCCGGGAGCATTTGCGCCGTGGACAATTGTTTTTATGACAACAGGAGTTGCATCTAACGGTGGCTTTTATGTTGAATGGGCGTGGGATGCGTATGCTATAGTTACTGTTCCTCCGGGAGAAATGGTAAGATATACTAAAACATTTTATGTTCGACCCGCGCATATTCGAGGAATTAATACAGTGTTTGCTACAAACGGTACGTGGGTGCTTGTTGAAAATCTTGGCTCTCAGTCTACGGTTTTTGAAGGCGTACCAACCGGATTTGTATTTTCTATTGATTACGAGTATGAACCCGGATATACAATCAGGGACTTTTTCGGAAACAATATTACCGCGCCTGCTCCGAATTTATTTTACGGCGGACCGACAAACGTAACTTTGAACCGCTATATTGAGGGGATGATAAATCATCCGGGCGATGTTGACTTTGTGCGAATTCGAGATGGTACGCCGACCGAAATAATCGTGGAAAATCAAGGCAACACCGCTTTAACTGTTAGTGCGTTTAATCTCACCCACACAAACGCTATTGTTGACGCTACCAGTGTATTAATTCCCGCAAATTCAAGCGAAACCATTAGGCTTCAATCCCACGCGCGATATATAAGAATTGGCGGAGTTGTCGGAGGAACTTATAGAATGAGGATTAATGGGTCAGCTTTCCCCATTACAATGGAAGAAACCCCAACTTCCGTCACATTTTATGCAAGAGTTTTGTTTGCTAATAGGCCTTACAATACTATGCTGATAACACCCAGGAATTTCATCGCAACAGAGACATATGCAGAATTATTTATGGCAGGTGTTAGAGATGGTTGGGGAGGTAATTTTGGGGGCAGAGAAATATCGGTAGAATTTATTGATGTCGCAGGAACGAACCCTGCTCCCGGCACGTTTATAACAGTTAGTAGAGTAGTCGGCAGTACCTCTGTTGGCGCTCAGACTTTCATTGATATGTCAACAGGTCATACACAAGATAGAGAGAGTTTTATGAATACATCAGCGCATGAATTCGGACACTCCTTAGGACTTGGCGACGCTTATCCCTATCGCTATGCACATAACGCCGGCGACAGCAGTATTGCTTATCCGGGTTTTCCATCGTTAATGAATAATTCCGGCTATGTAAACGGAAACGCACAAGATGTAGACTATGATATGTTGCTTACATTTAGAACTTGGGAGTGGTGGATGCCGGTCACCAGAACAGGAGCTTTGCCATACAGTTGGCATCATCCTTTACTTCGAAATAGTCTTATTACTCCAAGAGACATTGTATGGCGGCATAATGCGGATTTTAGGTTTAACAATTGCCCCAGAGGTCCGGAATGTTGCGGATGCTTGAATAATTGCATATGTTAAACAATTGAAAATAATAATTTTTTAAGGAGGAATGATTGGGAATGAAGAGAATAATATCAGTAGTGTCGGCATTTATGATTATCTGCACAATCACGGTAACATTAAGTGTGCCGCAAACATTCGCGCAACAACCGCAACGAGCAGAGGACGGAAGCGATTTATTTGTGTTCCGCAAAGACCACCGCTCCGGATTTATGGATGCTCAAGGTAATATAGTTATCGGCAATCGATTTTTGAGCGCGCAAAATTTTGTTAACGGTTACGCTGTCGTTATTTTGGATATTGATGACCGTGGTTTTGACAATTGGGGGATTATTGATATTAACGGAAATGTAGCTTATGAACTTGGTGACGTACCGGGTTGGGTTGGCAACTTCAACGAGGGTATTGGTATTCTCAGAAGAGCTAATGGGTTCCGCTTTATTGACAAAGAGGGAAACGACCCTTTCGAAGACCATCCTATGGTTATTGAACCTGCGTCGAGCGTCTCCGGATTCTCTGATGGTTTTGCGGTGGTGCGTGTAGGAACACGGGATGGATATTTTAGAGTCACGTTTGAGCCGGGACAACGCTTTATAGACAGATACGGCAATCTTGCAGACGAAAATTTTAGAGCCGCGTCTTCGTTTTCTAATGGTTTTGCAAGGATTAGTATAGATGATAGGTTGGCGATAATCAATACGGATTTTGAGATTGTTTTTGATGATGTTGATAACGAGTATTGGTTTCCATTGGTCGGAATTTCTCCTTGCGGGCATGTTGTGGTGATGAAAGAAAACGAACGGATATGGGGATTAATAAATCTTTACACCGGAGTTCTTACAAGCTTTGGCGAACATCAGATATTAAGACCGCCGAGTGATGGTTTGATAATGGCGAGAAAAGATGGATTATTTGGGTTTGTAGATATGGATAACAATGTAGTTGTTCCATTTCAGTATAGTTGGGCGACTGACTTTTATCAAGGAATAGCTAGAGTTGCGACCGAGTCGAATAATTATAAATTTATTGACAGATACGGAAATGTTTTGTATGAAATTTATGTGCGGGGCAGAGGATTCGATTTATCTATGGATGCGTGGGATAGAGAATTGCTTCTGATTCCGCACGAAGACTTCAGTCTCAACCGTAACTTCGAACGAGTTTACCCGCGTTGGCAGTCGCCGCCGGATAGAATCGCGGTTGTGGTGAACGATTGGCGCGTATTGTTCGACGTTGTCCCGATTATATACGAGAATCGCACACTCGTTCCGTTTCGCGGAATATTTGAAGCGTTAGGAATGAGAGTTGAGTGGAACGAAGATGCGCGAACGGCGATTGGAACAAGAGGAAATCTTGTAATCGAGATTCCGATTGATAGCAATATTGCGTACGTCAACGGCGAACCTGTAAAACTTGAAGTTCCCGCAATGCTACATAATGACCGAACATTGATTCCCATTCGGTTCGTCGCGGAGGCGAGCGGCGCGGAAGTTGATTGGAACGAAGAATCGCGCACGGTTGTGATTAGTACGAATTAGAGGTGCTTATTATGAAAAAATTATTGATTTTGTTATTAATAGCAACAATGTTAATCGGGATTTTGGGCGCGATTCCTGCAAGTGGTGATTGGGAAATTGTAGTGCGTTGGTCTTTTCCAACCGGGTCTGCTACAGATGAATTTCCTTTTAACGAACTCGAAGAACAGTATAATATCACTTATTATTTGGGATTTCTTCGACCTTTTTTGATTATCGGCCCGCCCGATTCAAATATGAACTTGCTCGATAATCGTTTCTATCCGTTTGCTGACACAGGATTTTCTTACGTTAGATTCGGCTCAGTTCAAGAAATTGCTGACAGCTTTCCTGCTTGGTTAGAAACGGAACACGCTTTAAGGTATGATGATGAATTTTTCGCAGATAATTTTCTGATTTTCATACATATGACAACGGATTCTGAGCATATTCGCAATCGAATCATGTCAATCAGTTATAAGAATAATGCGATAAACATTGAAGTTGCGATGGGAAACACTTTCCGAGAATATCAAATTTTTTTATCAAGGTCGTTTCCAAACTGGGTCACAGTTATCGAGATGTGCAGAACGTTGTTCGGCGAAGAAATCACGCTTACGCGGCAGAACGTTGAATTCCTCAACCCTGCTATTGGCGAGGATTCCCATTACGTTACCGCCACGGCGAATGAAGCGCGAAATTTTCCCGAATTTGTGAGAATTAGTTCAGTTGAAGAATTAGCAGCGTATTACGTGGCGAACTCGATGCACATAAGCGCACGAATGAGGGAAGAAATTTTCCTTAATCCCAAATTCAACGAAGCGTTTTTCTATTGGCGCGGACTGACATTTCTCGTGATTGAGGAAGAAAGTTCGTTCAACCACCTTGAATTGACGAGTGTTGAGCCGGAAAATTCGGTGGATTGGCGAGTTGTGAACTTCAACCTAACTCGCACGATTCCGCCGTCAAATTTTGAGTTATCGCCGGACGATATGCCTCGAATTTGGCATTTTGTGGTCGATTTTGCGTATTGGGTATTAGAGCCGCATAGGGAATTTATGTTGAATGTTGAAACGAGATACAATGCCGGGATTCCCGAATCGGTTGAGGCGGAATTGCCGTTTGGTGCGGCAGGCATACTCTCGGCAACGCCTGCTATAATTGAATTTGACGAAATCCAACAAGGCGCGATTTTTCCGCCAACACAAACTGTAACGCTTACAAATACAGGCAACGCGCCGCTGACATTGCAAGAGTTGACGAACGTTGCAGGAAACGTGATTTTGCGCCCACGTCAAAGTAAAGAAATTGCAATTTACCCTGATTCCAGCCTGCCAATCGAGAATCACAGCACAATATTTACAATTTTGACTGTTGAGGGCGCGAGAGTTGATGTGGAATTGCGGTTCGAAATTGTCGAGCCGATTCTGCCAAGACTTGACGGAATGGATGTAGGCGGCGGCACGTTGTCACCCGAATTTGATACCGAAATTTTCGAGTACACATTCACTCCGAGAGGGCGTTGGTGGCTTGACCCGATTTACAGTCGTGGTTTGACCGTTGACTGGTCAAGTGATTCGCCCATGATTTGGATGGTGCGAAACCCGCTTACCGGGGAAGAACAAACTTACACCGTAATAATCCGTCAAGTAGGCGGTGGGAACAACTTCGGCGTTGACACTTCGCCGCTCAATCCGAATGAGCGAGATGAACCGTCGCAGAACGGCAGAGTTGACGACCCAACTGAGTGGGAAAACCCATTCATCGACGTAAATTCGGATGATTGGTTCTACAATTACGTTAGATTCGCCTACCGAAACAACCTAATGCAAGGCATTTCAGCAACCGAATTTGCGCCGAACTTGCCGACAACTCGCGCGATGTTTGTAACTGTTCTATGGCGATTAGCGGGTTCGCCAAACATTGGTGGCGAAAGTCAATTTGTAGATGTCACAAGTGGAACTTGGTACGTCGAAGCAGTCACTTGGGCAGCGGAAAATGGAATTGTGTTGGGCGTTGGCGAGGATTTATTCGCGCCTCACACAAGCATCACACGCGAACAGATGGGATTAATTTTGTATCGTCATATCGGTGACGAAGTTGACGAAATTATGGATAGGAATTATGTTCCGTTGAACATAGCAACACGCGCTGAAGTCGCGGTGGTCTTGCAACGACTTAGTGAAATATTTTAGCGTTTTCTTTTGAAAACGTGACCATAAAAAATCCCGAATTTTCATCCGGGATTTTTTCGTTCGCTGACTTGTGCGGACGAATAATTTTGCGGCGCAGGCTTCGCCTGTTTCCACTCGCCGCAAAATTTCGGTGCGACGATTTTGGTCGCGCCGTGCGTTGCCAGCGGCAACGCCCAAGCTCTCAGCAGAGCCCACGACAGTTAGAAACCTCGCGCGCCCTTTGGCGGCGAGGTTTCTAACTGTCAGAGTGGGTCACGTACTTTCAGCGAAAGGAACGTGGTGGGGTTCGGCTTCGCGGTTTATCTCGCTTGGATTCAACTGATTAATGCCGTCAAAAATTCAAAATTTCTCTCCCGAATCAGCGGCTCATATTCGTCAAATCAATACTCTGGCAAAGGCTTGTCCGCGCTGTCCGGCCAAGTCAATTTCCACTCATTATAATCCGTTTTCGTAATCTTCTCGTCAGCCAAAGTCTGCTTAACTTTCATCCAATCTTTCAAAAAGTCATTCACCAATCCGTACGGAATCACGATGTGAATATCGCGCTCGTGCGGGTCGGGTTTCGTCAAACGAAGCCGATGTTCGTCGTCCAACTCGAACAACATAAACATAATATCCTCGGCGCAATATGTTTCAACATTGTGCAAATATCGGTAACTTATATTCAGCGCCGCCGTAAGTTTATTTCGCATTTCCAATTTCGGCGTTCGAACTTCCGATTCATATTGCGCAATCCGCACATCGGCGTTTTTCTCGTCAAAACCGACCATCATTCCCAACTGTTTTTGCGTAAGTCCGCGATGTTTTCGCGCCTGTTTGATTCTCGCTCCAATTTGCATTGTTTATCACCTCGTGAATATATTAACACGTTTATTTGTGAATGTCAACAAAAACTTATCTTAAATGTTAATATTTTGTGAACAAATCCAAAAACACGGAACTTTATCTAAAAAGTTAAGTCTAATTATATATAATTAACAAATTGGATTCTGAACGAATCTGAAATCATAACAAAAGGGAGAGCTTTATATTAGAAAATCAAATTCAGGCGAACGCATAGCAGCAAAATCATTTTGCTGAAACGCTTGTAAAGCTGATGTTTCAGCGTTTGCGTCGGTGCGTCGGATGTTTAGGCTACCCCTCCTTGGGGGAGGTGCAAATCTACCGACGCGCCGACGCGCAGGGCATAAAAAATTGAGGAAAAGGAGGCAAAATTATTAGCAAAAAACATATGACAGTAGTCCGCAACGCCGCGTATTCTCGCGGTTCCGTCGGAATTCGCGAGCGGCACAACGAGCGAAAAAATGAATGTTACAGCAACGCCGACATTCAGCTTGAGCGTTCGTCGATGAATGTGTATTACAAAAAGCCCGAAACTACATATGAGCAGGCGTTTGACAGACTTGTTGAGGACAAAATTATCGTCGTAAAAGGCTTGAAAACCGATGGAAGCGCGAAAATTATTGACGAACTGATTTTCGACGTGAACACTTCCTACTTCGAGGAAAACGGCGGTTACGAGTTCGCCAAAAAATTCTTTGAGGAAGCCTACAAATTGGCGGTTTCGGTGGTCGGTGACGAGCGATATATTTTGTCGGCGGTTATGCACGCTGACGAGCGGAACATCGCTGTTTCGGAGGAATTGGGAAAAGATGTTTACCATTATCACTTGCACGTTGTTTATGTTCCGGTGGTCGAAAAGGAAGTTTATTACAAAAAGAACAATAAAAATCCCGAATTGGCGGGGAAGTTGAAGGAAGTTATCAACCAAGTCAGCCACTCAAAGAAGTGGCCGCGCCTTACACAGACGGACGAAAACGGCGAAGTTTTACGAAACCAAAAAGGCAAAGCGGTTCTTGTCAATTCGTATTCGCTGTTGCAAGATAAATTTTTCGAGCATATGAAGTCGGCGGGATTCCAAGATTTCGAGCGCGGCAAGTACAAAAGCACGGCGAAACACTTGTCGGATATAGAGTTCAAGCTTCAGCAGGATAAGAAACGCGTGGCGAAATTGGATAAGGAAATAACGGTTAAAGAGAAGAAATTACAAAATTTAGAAGATAAAACGGTTGTTCTTAAAAAAGATTCAGATGTTTTTGAGGATATTGACAAAATGAGTGAAAAACGCACACTTTTAGGCGATGTTGCGGTTTCGCAACCTAACTGGAAAACTGTGTCAAACCTTGCGAAAGAGGGACAAAAATCAAGAGGGATTATTCAGATGTTAAAGGATAAAATCAGTAATTTGCTTGCGAAAATCAACTCGCTTGAAGAGCGATTAGAACAATTCGAGACGAAAAAGCTTAAAATTTCCGACCAAATGAAGTTTTACCAAGCTCTTAGCCGTTCGCCGAAACGTATGTGGCAAGCGATTGCGGAGATTATGAAAAATCCACCGGAGCAAGAGCGGCAAACGCAGAAAATTAAGGAAAATAAAAAGGACAGGTGATTTTATTAACAAAGTTTTACAAAATTACAGCGATTTGCTGACTGTCGAGGATTTGTCTGCAATCTTCGAAGTCAGCAAAAATACCATATACAAATCCGTCAAAGACGGCAAATTCGGAAGGCCAATCCAAATTGGCAGAGCGTACAAAGTTCCGAAAACGTTTGTAATCAAGAAATTTTTTAGGAATTACGGATAAAAAATCTTGATTATCGGCTCTGCCTATGCTATACTAATTTTAGGTTAAATATGGCATAGGTAGAGCATCTATTTTATTGAAAGGTGGTTTACTTATGACAGGAATTGTGTATCAAAAAAAGGATAGACCCAACTATTATATAGTTTTGGACTATACCGATGAAAGCGGCAAACGCAAGCGAAAGTGGGTGAAAACCGACATTCCCATCGCAGGGAATAACAAACGTAAGGCAAACGAGCGTTTGAAAGAAGTTTTAGCTGAATACGAGGGGCAGAATATTGATTTGAGCAAAGATGTGTTGTTTACGGTGTTTGTAAAAGAATGGTTGGAGAACTTGCGACCATCAATTGAGGAATCAACTTACGGTTCGTATCGGCAAGTTGTTCATAATCAAATAATACCATTCTACGAGCCTAAGAAGCTGAAAATTAAGGATATAACGCCTATGCACATTCAGCAATATGTGAATTTCAAACTCGAATCCGCATCAGCAAACACGGTTCGGAAACATCTATGGAATTTGTCAAAATGCTTTGATTCCGCAATCAAGCAAAATTTAATCGTTTTCAATCCGGTGAAAGGTATTGATAAGCCGAAGAAAATCAAGTACAACGGCGCGAAGTTCTATAACGAGAAGCAGATTGACGAGTTGCTGTCCGTTGTAAAAGGCGATATTATTGAGGGAATTATCTTGTTCGCCGTGTTTTACGGAATGCGCCGTTCGGAGATTTTGGGCTTGAAATGGAGCGCAATCAACTTCAAGAACAAGACTTTCAACATTAATCATACCGTTGTCAAAGGCGAGAAAGGCTTGCACAAGAAGGATTCTACGAAGAATGATTCGAGCAATTCGTCAATGCCAATGCCCGACGTGATTATTTCAATGTTGAAAAAACTTCGCGCGAAACAGGCGCAAAATAAGCTATTGCAACCGAATGATTATATTGATGAGGGATATGTTTTTGTCCGAGATGATGGGCAATTGCTATTACCGAATTACGTCACTAAACGTTTCGGGCAGATTTTGGCGAAGAATAATCTTGAAGTCATTCGTTTGCACGATTTACGGCATTCATCGGCGAGTTACCTACTGTATTTGGGATTTAATTTTAAGGAAATATCAATGTGGCTACGGCACGGCGATATTGGAACGACTATGAATATTTACGCTCACTTGGATATGTCGGCGAAGCGGAATATTGCTGATACTTTGAATGAGAAGTTCCAAAAATTCGGCTGACAAAATTTATGGTAGACAAAATGGTAGACATTTTGAAAAAAGGGCAAAATTCCGTTAGGTTCGAGGGTGAACAAAAACCCTTTAACCGTTGCGGTTAAAGGGTTTCGGGTGGTTGGGCTGGCAGGACTCGAACCTACGGAATGCCAGAGTCAAAGTTCAAATTTCTATGTTACAATTAACCAAAGTTGAAAAAAGTTAAAATCAAATAATTCCTTATAACACAACGCTTTTGGGCGTTTTTTTAATGTCAAATCACAAAACATCAACAAATTCAATGCCGAATTCCCGACCGAAAATCGTGGACAAACCGTGGACATTTTTATTTCCTTTCAACAATCCAAAAACTTTCCACAACTCCAAGTACAAATTTTTAGTTGGGATTATCTATTTTGAAAATATTCAATAAGGTTGTACAATATGTTTGTTTCTTCGTCTGTCAATCCGCTTAAATTAAGATGCGGAGTTTTTTCGATTCCGAGCAAGAAATCGGTAGACACTCTGAAAATTTTTGACAACTCAACTATATATTGCGTAGTAGGTGTGGATATGCCCATTTCCCACGCATTTACAGACGAGCGAGTGACATTCATTTTTTTTGCAAGAGCTGATTGTGAGTATCCGGCCTTATTTCGCAACTCTTTAATTATATCATAAATCATTTTAACGCACCTCTTTAAAATGAATTATAATATACGTGAGCAGACAACTAATTATCAAAGAGTGTATAAATTTGTTGACACGAGCGAATTTCTATGATATAATTGGAAAAATTAATGGAATATAAGTCGTAGGAGGGATTGACAAAAGTCGAAAAATAAGATATAATTGGAAATAGTTAGGAAGTAAACATTGATTAAATTAAAAATGGGCCACCAACGTTGGCGCGTCGGTGACCTACGGAAAAGGCAGCTGTTCTGCCCAAACCGCAAGGAATTTCTTCCCCAACTAAAGTATTTCACGTTGAATTTAAAATTATGCGTAGAATGCTTGGTTTTTATCGGAGTATTTTTTGTTGTATTTGGATAGAATGAAGTGCCTTTTGGTAAAGGTGCTTTTTATTTTTACAAAAAATAAATCTAATATACGTAAGGGGAAGATGCTTATGATAAAACTCAAGAAACTGACGAAAAAAATCCGGAAATTACCAAGATTTAAGAAAATTACTGCGCTGATTACAATATTTGCACTTGTTTTCGGCGTTTGGGGGATTGCTCAATTGTTTGATGAAAGAGAAAACGTTGATTTACCTCAAATTCAAACCCTTGCATTCGCTCCTGCTACTGAAAATCTTGGTGAATTTGATTTTGAACTTGGAATTATTGACGATAGTCAAATTGGAATAATAATCGGGGGCGAAACTCCCGTTAGAGATAGAAATCCCGACAGAGTTCCTGCTCCTCCCGGCGGCTGGTTTCAAGGAGGCGAAGCGACTGTTCATTACACAATGTTCCGTTCTTCGGCGGGTAGTTGGTATTACGTACACGCAATATTGAGAGCGGGGAGAATTCCGATTCCTGCAGGAACTTACGGACTTATGACTTTGTGGGCCGGCGACGAAGCGATAAGAACAAACAATGCTCAAATCACACGAATAACAACCGAAATTCCTCCCGGCGGCGTAATCACTTTTAGAATGTTATTAACAAGCGAAGAAACTGAGCGTATTGCAGGACGACCTGTAAATATGGGATTTTCTTTTTTAGAGCAAAATAATAGTCGTTTTTCAAGCGTAAGACGAGATGATGCCTTATCAAATCGCATAAGAATGACAAGAGAAAGCAATTGGATTGACAATGCTTCAAGAGGGTTTGCAGGCGGTAGTGGAACGGCTTACAACCCGTTTTTAATATCTACACCCGAACAGTTGGCTTTCCTTGCGAAAACTGTAAATGCGGGAAATTTCTTTGAAAATCAATACATAAGAGTTGCGCAACCGATTAAGCTCTCCGGAAGAATGTGGACTCCGATTGGAACACTCGAAAATCCATTCAGCGGAAATTTTGACGGTGGAATGGCACATATTCACAATCTTACTATAAGCACACGCGAAGAAACACCGCAAGGTCTTTTCGGCGTTACACGCGGTGGAAGCATTATAGATACAGGCGTTCAAGATGCTTATGTTTTCGGACACGAAAATGTCGGAGCTATCGTTGGTCTGAACTTGGGAACTAACATCGAACACGTTTTCGCTCACGGTCAAGTGAAAGGTTGGCGCGGTGTCGGCGGACTTATCGGCAACAATGCGGGGAGACTTTTTCGTTCAGAAACTCACGCCATAGTTGTGGGTGTAAATGATATTGGTGGAATTGTTGGCAGAACGCAAGAAAATTCTAATATAGACCATATAACTTTCTTCGGTAACATTTCGGGGCTTGCGAATAGCGGTGGAGCAATTGGAAATGTTGATGGCGGTTCTTTCTCGCATCTTTTTATGCGTGGTACAATGGCGACAAACGGCGTAATAGCAGGACGGATTAACTCTTGCGCAAGATTTGAGAATATTTCATATACCGTATCTGCTGATATAATGCCGTTTGTCGGGGCAATTATGAGCGGAGTTCAGCCGGAATTTATAAACACATCTTATATAGTAACCGAAGATATGTCATTAGCACACACGATGACAACAAATCAAATCCGTGGTGAAAGAGTTTATATTACGGGTGTAGATATGGCTACAAGAATTACGGAAAGAGCTATTGAAAATATTATGCAACAAACTATCGGAGCAGGCACAACCTCGATTGTTGGGGGTGTAACAGTTGATACGCGAATAAGGCAAAATGATGTTTATCGTGAATATTTAGTTCGCGGTCAAACTTTGACGGTTCATACCGATATAGTTAACACTTCGGGCGCGCCGATTAATCCAATGCTTATGATTGCGAAATATAACAACGGCAGATTTATTGGTGTGGAAACAATAACGACAACTGCAATCCCATCAAACGGAGTGGTTCGCAGAATAACAGCACCCGACTATGTTATTCCGTCTTCCAGTGTTGATGAAATTCGGGTGATTATAGTAGACGAGGTAACTATGCGACCGTATGCAAACGTTGCTGTATTAAGGTCGTCACCGGGAGTTGATATTTTCGGAAACACTCCGGCAACCGCACAACAGATTGATATAACAAGGTCGGTTAGCGGAAGAATAAACGGCGCAGGCGACAGAGATTATTTTAGGTTTACCGTGCCGGAAACAGGCGAATATATCATAGCTATCCACTCGCAACAAACGGTAGCGGGAAGATTGTATAATTCATATCGTAACTTATTACACCAAAACACAGTTGTAGCGTCGCGAGGAACAACCTATTTGATTGGCTCATTTACAGCAGGAAGTATGAATTACATAGGAATATTAGGAAGCGCAAATGCAACTTATACAATCAATATTTTTAGACCTACATATCGCACTACAAATCTCATATTAGACACAAGACGAAATGGAACGATTACGAGCAGCACTCCTTATGTTAGATATACATTTGTTGCTCCGACTGCCGGAACTTATGTTTTCACATCTGTTGGGAATACGGAAGTAAGGGGAATTTTGCATAGTCGTACAGTCCCGACGGTTGCTCCGGTCATTAACGACACTCGACAAGCGTTAGATGTAAGTTTTAGACTTCAAAGAACAATGGCAGCCGGAGAAACTGTTTCACTTATAATAACACCGAAACCGAACGTTCCGTTAGGACAATATTCGTTATTTGTTGAAAGACAATTAACAGTTACTGTAAATTAAGAAAATCAATCGAAAAAAGAATTTTTTAGGAGGAATTACATATGAATATTAAAAAAATATTATCAATTTTAGTAGTCTTTGCAGTAGTTTTCAGCTTTATGCAAGTAGTTACAGCAGATATCGAAGAAACAAGAATGGAATATTTGTATTTATATGCAGAAGAGCTGCACGTTGAGAGTTTGAGTAGAGAGGGTGAGTTCGCAACCGGGGCTTTAAGACAATCCTCAGAACGACACGCCGAATTTAGGGAAAATGTTCCTGGAATTACATATGTAAGGCTTAATTCATTAGCAATATCAAGAATAAAGGAACAACAAGAGAATGTAGCTTTTAGCGATACATTATTAGATATTGTTCCCGCTGAACTTGGCGAAGAATTCATTAGTGACAGAGATAGTATCTTGCAAGAGGAAATAGAATTTTCGACCAACAATTTACCGCTTCCGATAAGGGTAGATAATAGTCGGCTGAGGGTTGGAAATACAACGCAGTATTACTTTCCACCCATAAAGAATCAGGGCAGTATTAACTCTTGCAATGGGTGGGCGACAACATATTTTATGATGACGCATAATATAAATAGAGTTAGAGGATTGCCCGCAAGAAATGCAAATGGAACAGGTATATATGCTAATATTTTATCCCCTATGTGGACATATAACCTTATCAACGGCGGTCGAAATCAAGGAACATTTGCAATAGAGGCTATGAATGTCGCATACAGTTTTGGCGCGGCGAATTGGACGGACATACATGGAACAAACACCAGTCCCGGAACTAATGTTAATACTTGGTTTCCCGGTGCAACAATATGGGAAAATGCGCTTAATAACCGAACAGACGTTTATTATATTGCTTTTAATCCCTATGCTCCGGCGACTCTTGACAATATTAGGAGATTATTGGCAAATGGGTATGTTGTAACTTTTGGAACATATTTTCGTACTTGGAGGACAGCGAGAAGTAATTGCGCTCTTAATGAATGGGTTACAACATCTGTAGAATGGCGAAACACTAGCTTTTATAACAATAGCGGACATTTTATGACAATTGTTGGATATGACGATACTGTATGGGTAGACCTTAATGGAAACGGACAGCGAGACCCCGGAGAAATGGGGGCGTTTAAAGTTGCAAATTCTCACGGTACCGGATTTAGAAACGACGGATTTGTTTGGTTGTCGTATGATGCCTTAAGAAGTGTAAGTGCCGTTGCATAACGCGAGTAATCAAGCAGTTGGCACTTTGCGAACTGCTGATAGATTAGTTTGGTGGATAGACCCGCCGATAGATGGTTTCCAAAGACGTATGTTCCACAGTCTTACCATAACAACCGGTGTAAGAACAGACGGCGGAAATACATTGCCAAGTCAACAAACAATTGAACTTTTTGTGCCATAAAATATAAAGAAAGCAGGTGTCATTATGAAAAAAATAATTGCTATAATTCTAACAATGTGTGTATTGGTTTTACCAATTACGTTATCCGCGCATTGGGCAACACAATCTATTGAGTATGTTATACAAAATGAGTTTATCACTTCGGACAGCGTTCTTTTAACCCAACTTGACACGCCCATTCTTCGCAGTGCGGTTGTTGAGTTAGTTTCAAACGCAATGCCCGAGCAACTTGACGTTGCCGACATTGTGCTTGGTGATGGGTACGGAGATTTAATGTTAGAACGCACAATCACACGCGAGGAACTTTTTACAGTTATAGGCAGAGCGTTTTCGCTATCAAGCGAAGATTTTACAGTCTTAAATGTCTTTGCTGATGTTGCTGACATTTCCGGATATGCAAAACCTTTCATAAGCGGTCTTGTGCAGGAAAGCCTTGTGTTTGGTTATCCGACCGGGGAAATTATGCCGCAAGGTGATATAACAATCGCAGAGGTGATTGCAATTTTGGAACGTGTTCACAGATATGCAGAGGAAAACTCAACAATGGACGAATCAACAGCGCCGGAAGAAAATCAGCCGGAAACACCAACAAACCCACCAATAATTAGCAATGGCGGCGGGTCTCGCCCTCGTCCACCTGTAACTCCACCGACGATTGATACTGCCCCACCGGAAATAATCTTTACACTTTCGGATGAAAATCCAACTTGGGAAAGCGTTACAGTTACCGTTGATGTGACGGATAACGTAGGGGTAAGAAATGTTCGTTGGGTTAGAGCGTTAAGTGCGGGCGGTTGTGGAGCATACGGCATAGCAGGCTTGGCACACATTCCTTACGATGTTAATTATAGAAAGGTTATTATGTATCTTTTGTTAGGAGACTGGGACGACCCGCACGTTGAAGAATATATCGAAAATTTGCGTGAACAGACTTGCGTTCAAACGATAGAAAATTATTTTTCAAACGCTCTTCGTTTGCTTGACCACAATTTATCTTACGAAGATTGGAAAAATAGCCCCGAAGAATTTTTTGAAACGTTGTTTGAGGATATTTCAAATCCGCTTGTTAGAAACGAAATCACAACTAAACAAAATGGAATGTTTTTCATTTTCGCGGAAGATATGCAAGGGAACATAACAATTCAAGAAATATCTGTAGACAATATAAAATTGGCACAAGCTGATTTGGACATTACAAAATACGAAAATCCTGTTGATGATGTAGTTGCGGTTGTAAACATTGTTGATATAGAGGAAAATCCGAACGCGCCTGTTGTTGAAAGGTGGTTAATTCCGGGAAGAATAGCAATGGTAGGCGGTGGATTTCTTGACCCAAATTTGGCGTTAGCAAGATTTGTTGAAACCGCTCAAAATAACGGAACGGTTGTAGCTGAAACAAATGGCGAATTTTCGATTACGGAATTAGATGTAGAAAACGCCTCGCGTTGGGGCGGCGCATTTATGTTTGTAATGCTTGATGCGTGGGACAATTACAGCTTTACCACTATCGTAATATCAAACTAATGAAAAAGACTGTAAACGTGCTTGCAATCTATGATTTTGATTTTAGCGTTTTCTTTTGAAAAAGCAACATATAAAAATCCCGAATCGCATTTGCGATTCGGGATTTTTTCGTTCGCCGATTTATGCGGACGATTGATTTTGCGGCGCAGGCTTTGCCTGTTTCCACTCGCCGCAAAATTTCGGAGCGACAGAATTATTGTCGCACCGTGCGTTGCCAACGGCAGCGCCCAAGCTCTCAGCAGAGCCCACGACAGTTAGAAACCTCGCGCGCCCTTTGGCGGCGAGGTTTCTAACTGTCAGAGTGGGTCACGTTCTTTGGAACAAAGGAACGTGGTAGGGTTCGGCTTCGCGGCTTATCTCGCTTGAATTCAACTGGTTTACTCCGTCAAAAATTCAGATAATTACTCCCGAATCAGCCGCTCATATTCGTCAAACGCAATCTCTTTCGCCAACGCTTTCGCGCGTAACTCAATCGCCATAGCCGACCATTTCTCGAACTCGGAAATCGTCATTTTCTTCTTCATATACCGCGCGTAATGCGTCTTGTACGCTCGCTGATAAGTCAGCCAAATCGGGTCAGATTTAACTTTTTCATCAAACTTTTTCTTCGCCCCAACATCGCGGCAAGTTTTGTACTTCTCGCCCGGCGAAATCCGCTCACAAAAGTCGGCATACGCGCTTCCCGGCAGAAAATATCGTCCGCAATTTCCGCATCGTTTCGGTAAGTTTCCAGTCTTAATTCCGTCAAACAATTCGTAATTTAAGAATGAGCCGATGTCGCGATACTCAATCATTTCGCACAGCAACGGCAATTCGCGCTTATTTTCAACAATTCGCAAGACTCCGTAATTCGAAAATGCTGATTTTGTCGGCACAAATCTTTCATAAATTGTACGCATTTTATCTTTTTTCATTTCAAGCACATATTTTTCATACGCTTCGGCGGTTTCGTGCGGATTCGGAAATGCGTTGCCGAGATGAAAATAATTATCTAAAAAGTCCGAATAAACATATTTCACACGCAAAATATCCTCGGCAAATCGGTTGTATTCGTCGAATAAATATTCAATTTTTGCGTTCAGTTCAGCAATATCTTCGCCATCTCTTTGGGCAAACTCCGACGGCTCGAACACAATCAACTCCTTGTCGTCCCGATGAGAGTGAACTTCAATATACCTCGACTTCATTTTTTTGTTCGGAAATTCCTCATCGTCCTCATCTTTAAAGTCAATTTCGGTGTCGGCATCAAGATATTCCCCATACTCCTGTTCGGAAAAATCAAGTCCGGCATCAACTTCCTCGTCATCATCATACTCGAACAAAAGCCGATATTCGTTCAACAATTTTATCAGCCTGTTAGCGTGAAAATCATTTACAATTTCCTTAAACGGCATAAGCTTTTTCGCAAAACCATCAACAAAATCAAAATGTTTTTGAGCCGCCCAAACGCTTTCGTTGTAGTCGCCTTTAAGTTCGTTGACAGGATATTTCGCCTTGATTTCAAGCCGCTTTTTCTTAAATTCAAGATGTTTTTTCTCAAACGACCTCAAATTAAGATTTAAATATGAACCTAAAATCTCGCCGGTTTTGTACTCGAATTTTTCATTTATGTAAGTCTTATCCTTCCACCGATAAACCTTGAAATTATACATATCAGCACCTCGCAAAATTATTTTTCAAATTAGAAAATGTCTTCTCAAACATTAGAAAGTACGTCAAAATAGATAATGCCATTTCGCCTACTAGACTATGTTAAACAAATTATACATTATCTATTGACAAATGTCAAGGATTATTTTACAATCAATTTAGTTAGACAATAGCTATTGATAACAAAATATTCTAAAAGAGAAAGGTTGAGGTAATGTTAGAAAATCAAGTATTACCGCGTGAATTATTCACGCTCGACGGAAATATGCTGATGGCGCAGGATTTCCCGCCGTTGCAGTTCGCCGTTGAAAAAATTCTGCCGCACGGATTATTTATCCTCGCGGGAAGTCCGAAAGTCGGGAAGTCGTGGTTGGCGTTGGATTTATGCCAAGCCGTTGCGACAGGAGGAAAGTTGTGGGATTATTCGGCTACGCCGGGCGATGTGCTGTATCTTGCGCTCGAAGATAATTTCAACAGATTGCAAAATCGGCTGAAAAAGGTCGGTGTTGACGGCGAAAATGCCGCAAACCTACATATGGCAGTAACTTCACACGGAATCCACGACGGATTGTTGGCGCAGATTTCTCACTTTGTGAATCAGCGTCCAAGCACAAATTTGGTCGTGATTGATACGCTTGAACATATTCGCAACGGTTCGTCGGACAAAAGTATGTACGCTTATGACTACAATGATATGAACCGTTTGCGGGATATTACGGCGAAGCATAAGTTGACGCTTTTGCTCGTTCATCACACGCGCAAGGCGAGCGACCCCGACCCGCTCAACACGATTTCGGGTAGTACAGGATTGGTTGGCGCGGTTGACGGCGTTTTCGTTCTCGACAAGGCAAGTCGGATTGAGAATATAGCTCGGCTAACCATCGCAAACCGCGATACAGATGGGTTTTGCTTTGAATTGCGGCTTGACAAAAATACTTGCCGTTGGGAATTTATGGGGAATTATTCGAGCGATGAGGACGATGGCGGCGATGATTTGGCGATTTTGTTGGACGATTTTTTGCAAGATAATTGGAGCGGAACGGCAACGGAACTTTGCGATGCGCTAAATAAGTTAGGGGATGATGTTGGTCTAAATGCAGTAACGCTGACGAAACAGTTGAAGTCACAAGTGGATTTGCTAAAACGAGAATTTAATATTGAAGTTAAGTTCGAGCGAAGTAGTGACAGTAGGCGGATTGTATTAAGTCGAGCAAACCCTTGATTTACAAGGCTTATGACAGTATGACGGTTGTTTTAGCATACCCCTCCGGGGGTATCCATATTTAACTGTCATACTGTCACAGAAATTACAAAATTTAGAAAAAGGGAGGGAGTAGATTATTAGCAAAAAACATATGACAGTAGTCCGCAACGCAGCTTACACGAGGGGTTCTGTTGGAGTTCGAGAGCGACACAACGAGCGGAAAAATGAATGTTACTCCAACGCAGATATTCAGCTTGAGCGTTCGGCGATGAATGTGTACTACAAAAAGCCCGAAACTACCTACGAGCAGGCGTTTGACAGGCTTGTCGAAGATGGCATCATCGTTGTAAAAGGCTTGAAAACCGATGGAAGCGCGAAAATTATTGACGAGATGATTTTTGATGTCAACACTTCCTATTTCGAGGAAAACGGCGGTTACGAGTTCGCCAAGAAATTCTTTGAGGAAGCCTATCGTTTGGCGGTTTCGGTGGTTGGTGATGAGCGGTACATACTATCCGCAGTTATGCACGCTGATGAGCGAAATGTCGCGGTTTCGGAAGAATTGGGAAAAGATGTTTACCATTACCATTTGCATGTTGTTTATGTGCCGATTGTTGAAAAGGAAGTTTATTACAAAAAGAACAATAAAAATCCCGAATTGGCGGGGAAGTTGAAAGAAATTATTCAGCAAGTCAGCCACTCGAAAAAGTGGCCGAGGCTTACGCAGACGGACGAGAACGGCGAAGTTCTTCGTAACCAAAAGGGCAAGGCGATTCTCGTCAACTCATATTCGTTGCTACAAGATAGATTTTTCGAACATATGAAAGATGCGGGATTTCAAGATTTCGAGCGCGGCAAGTACAAAAGTACGGCGAAACACTTGTCGGATATGGAGTTCAAGCTTCAACAAGATAAAAAACGCTCGGCGAAGTTGGATAAGGAAATCGAATCGAAGCAAAATCAATCTGCCAAACTTGATAAGAAAATCGGAACTCAAAAACGGATTGAAATGCAACGGCACGAGTTGTCCGAAATCGGGAAAAAGGCGATTTTCGGCGATGAAATCAAGCTGACGCCGAAAGAGTTCAAAAAGCTGAAAAGTCTTGCTCGTACAGGAATTGAGGTTCAGCTTGAGAATGACGAGTTAGGCGAGGAATTAACGAAAATTAAGAGCAATTATTCGCAACTTCGCCGAGCTTATGATGGATTGCAAACGAGATTTGACAAGCTTTGGGACGATTTTCGGGAGTTGCGAGATAAATCCAAGCGATATTTCGACGCGGTGAAACACGCGCCGGAGAGGGTGAAAAGCTTTATTGATGGCGTTTTGGGGGAGCGGAGGTTGTTGCAGAAAAATAAGGGAATTGAAAGGGATAGGTGATTTTATTAACAAAGTTTTACAAAGTTACAGCGATTTATTAACCGTTGAGGATTTGTCTACAATCTTCGAGGTTAGCAAAAATACAATCTACAAATCCGTTAAGGACGGTAAATTCGGAACTCCGATTCAGATTGGTCGCGCGTATAAAGTTCCGAAAACGTATATAATCAAGAAATTTTTTAGGAATTATAATTAAAAAATCTTGATTTTTCGGTTCACCTATGCTACAATTTTATTAGGTTAATTGTAGCATAGGTAGAACTTTCCAAATTATTTTGAGGAGATGATACTTATGACTGCAACATTGCAAGTTAAGAAAGGGCGACCGAATTATTACATTGTGATTCGTTACCAAGACGAAACGACGAAAAAGGAGCGTCAGAAGTGGATAACGACAGATATTTCGGTCAAGGGCGATAACAAACGCCGGGCAAATGAACGATTAAAAGAAGTTTTGGCAGAATATGAGGGGCAGAAGATTGATTTGAGCAAAGATGTGCTATTTACGGTGTTTATCAAGGAATGGTTGGAAAATTTACGCCCATCAATTGAGGAATCAACTTACGGTTCGTATCGGCAAGTGATTCATAATCAAATAATTCCGTTTTACGAGCCAAAACGCTTGAAAATCAAGGATATAACGCCGATGCACATTCAACAATATGTTAATTTCAAACTCAAATCAGCCTCGGCGAACACGGTGCGAAAACATCTATGGAACTTGTCGAAATGCTTTGATTCAGCGATTAAGCAGAACTTGATTACGTTCAACCCGGTGAAAGGCATTGATAAACCGAAGAAAATCAAGTACAACGGCGCGAAATTCTATAACGAAAAGCAGATTGACGAACTTTTGCAAGTCGTAAAAGGCGATATGATTGAGGGGATTATCCTTTTTGCCGTATTTTACGGAATGCGGCGTTCGGAAATTCTTGGATTGAAATGGTCGGCGATTGATTTTGATAGCAAAACTTTCAACATCAATCATACTGTTGTCAAGGGCGAACACGGCTTGCACAAAAAGGATTCCACGAAGAATGATAGCTCGAATTCGTCAATGCCGATGCCGGATGTGATTATTTCAATGCTGAAAAAACTTCGCGCGAAACAGGCGCAAAACAAGTTGTTGCAACCAAATTACTACATAGATGAGGGGTATGTTTTTGTCCGCGACGATGGGCAGTTGCTATTACCGAATTACGTTACCAAACGTTTCGGTCAGATACTGACAAAAAACAACCTTGATGTTATTCGATTGCACGATATGCGCCATTCGTCAGCGAGTTATCTTTTGTATTTGGGGTTCGGTATGAAAGAAATTCAAGTGTGGTTAAGACACGGCGATATCGGAACGACAATGAACATTTATGCTCATTTGGATATGTCGGCAAAACGTAATATTGCTGATACTTTGAATGAAAGATTCGTCGCTTTCGGGAATTAGCTGATAATCGTGGACAAAATCGTGGACATTTAGAAAAAACGACTAATTTTACACCAAATTCGAGGGCAAGCAAAAACCGCCAATCCCTTGCGGGACGGCGGTTTGATGATGGTTGGGCTGGCAGGACTCGAACCTACGGAATGCCAGAGTCAAAGACACGCTCGCCATTGATTATTTATTATTTTCTAACTTTATCTAATTCCGTTTAATTCCTTTGATTTCAATGGTTTAAAGCCTGCTTTCACTCAGTTCAATCGCGAACCCTTGCGGTTCAACACTTCGGATTTTCCGAGAATTTTTTAGAAACTTTTTAGAAAAAATTTAATTCGTAGTTATCACTACCATCCGCAAATCCTCGCTCCATTCAACTTCCGTGCCGAAAAATTCGCTTATAAACCTAAGTGGCACGAAAGTTCTATCATTCATTATCTGCGCCGGAACGTCCATTCCTTCAATTGTTTCGCCGATTGCGAATGTCAAACTCTCATTACCAATCGCAAGCTTAACTTCTTGCGTATCTTCATTCCAATCCACGTCAGCGCCGAGTGCTTCAGCGATTGCGCGAATTGGAACGAGTGTTCGGTCATCAACGATTATCGGCTCTGCGTCCGGAAAATATATTGGAATATTGTTTAGAGCAACC
>Ga0123355_10002624_pt1 | contig 25526 bp, 20 predicted proteins | sample TergutEmb28metaG_3_FD_89872 | JGI IMG/M metagenome (GOLD analysis project Ga0123355, IMG submission 89872) | Embiratermes neotenicus P1 segment gut microbial communities from Petit-Saut dam, French Guiana - Emb289 P1 | ecosystem: Host-associated > Arthropoda: Insects > Digestive system > Gut ...
ACAGTACGCAATTTGCTACATGAAATCCCGCTGGCATTTAGAGTATACTGATAAATATAAAATTATATAAAAACGTCAACATAAATATCACTTTGAATATATGAGAACTGATGTTCACATGATTGTAAATATTCAGATTATGGTTTTGTAGGAATGTGACTCATGTGGCCTGGTATAACGGTATCAGTTTTTAAAATAAATCTGCTACCTTCAACTTCAGAGCAGAAGAAATGAAGCACAAGACAGCAGGTTCCTTCAAAAAGTTGGTAACCATATACCAGGCCACATGATGTCACTTCTCAGAAAACCATTGTCTTAATATCTAGACTGACTTCTGGGGAGTATTGTGTGTGGATGTCACTATAAGTCTGATATATCTACGAGAAAAGTTATGCTCAAGAAAAACTGAGAGGATAAGTTACCGAATCCATGTACTATGCCTATCAGCAAAGATGGAAATTGTATTAATGAAGTGTAAACCTTGATGTCCATGTTCCCATGTTTGCACAGTAATTTCAGTATGACTTCAACCTAGCTACATAGTGACAGAAATGGTAAGGGCATTATATCTTTAGAATATGTGACTTTTTCACCATGCACTATGTACTCTCATTTCATCCAGGAACACTTCTAATACTGATATACGTCATGTTTTGATAAACACTGGCAAATATAACATGAGCCAGTAGCCACTATTTGATTGCATCAGATCATTGGAAGGTATGAAATTTTAAAAGTTCAGAGACAGTTTTTACCTAGGAAGCTTCCTTAACTTAAGGTGAAGCATATTATTCCCTTTTCAATTTACATATATCATGTAACATCATCAAAAAATTCCTGTACTAATTGAATGTACCATAAAATATTTATGAAAAATGATACAAGTCACGTTGGTTTGGTCCAAAATATAAAAAATATAGCAAATATATTGAAACCTCTCCCTGCAATTCAGTTACAACACTTGAAGAGTAATGAAACTTTTCATTATACAGACCACACACCACAAATTAAACATTGTGATAAAAGGTGCTTGTGGAAATATGTTTCCTTTAGAAGATTAACTACATGGATCTCAAGGAAGAAATTCAAATCTGCTTATTTCCCCATGGAACTCAGAACACTGATTTCCTTACCTTCCACATTCAAGGCTCTAAAATAATGTATACTGATTCATGATTATGTCCTCTCCTAGGCACTTCAGCATGTTTTTAAGAAAGTGTGACAATGAAGTTTCACTGTACTGTCGTAAGTATTAAATTTCACAGTGACTTTTCAAGTGTAAATACATGTACATAAGAAACAATTCTGTGTTTACTCAAGAAAAGTATCAGTCATTTTGGTTATGAATATTGCAATGGATTCTCAGTGTATCTGCAAAGTTCTATATGCTAAAGAAAATATGTAATCTATCAACGCTTTTAAAATTTAAATAAGTGAATATGTGAACATTATTAAGGCAGGTTTTTAACTTTTACAAATCCGGCAAACCTTATGCATTCACCACATTGAAAAAGTCACTGGTATGGTTCTGTTAGATACAGTTTCCATACATTACAATAGAAGGACATGTTATAATATCAAGCATAGCAGGGAACATACAATTTTATTACATTCCACAACATTAGGAACTACAAATGGTTTAGAATGAGAACTCTAATGGAGCTGTGTCATATAATTGCATATCTGTATGTGGTATGGCTCACTTGATACAAAAATGGAATTTACTTCAACAGCAGACATGATAAACAAATTTATTTATGTGTGAGGTGAAATAATTTCAGAAGAGAGTTTTAAATTCCATCACAATTAGAATAGGACTACAGATACCATAACAATGCCAAACATTTGTAAAGGATATTTTGCACAAATTCTGACATTTAGTGTTGAAACACTGGCCTTTAAGATGAGAAACAAAGCAAGACTGAGGAAATATATATGAAATTTATTAGAAGTACTTAATTAAAAATAAGAAGAAAGAGAATTACATATGACATTTTTGGAGAAGAAACTGGAATTCATAATTTTAAGAGAAACAACTACACTGGTTCAAATATGCAAAAGACAGGGGCTTATGGGACAATGAGAACAAGATGGTTTAACAAGGTACTAGAAGATATTATTCAAACAGGACATACCTTACAAGGAATTGAAAAGGAAAGATTGTGGGAGGAGAAGAGATTGGAGGCTTCTTGTTTTATGCATATAGACAGAAACAATTCTAAGGAATAAGAAGAAGAAAAAATATTTTCACTGCTTTTACCACTTAAGCTAAATGAACAAAAGAAGAAACTGAATTTGCTAAGAAAGTCATTCAGCTTTTAGCTATCTCATCTAGTTTCGAATACATGGAGAATTAGTGTAGTATCATAATGTTACTGTAAACATACTGATATTCACCCTGAATTCTTGGAAATTCATTACATCAATAAGATCCAGAAAGAACAGGACTGCAAGTATAATGACATCTGTGGAACACTTGGAATGTCACACACCTACCCCTATTCAGTTTTCCATCCCACTCTTTCACTACATTTGTAAAATTTTAGTGCCCAGTAAACATGTACCTTTATATTAACATGTGTGACTTGCCAAATTCAATGAATTATAAGCTTCTAAACTGAAGAAGGAGCAGTTCAGTATAATGGTCATTGCAATCACCACACACAAATCTACAAAAGGCAAAAAACTCACTACAATAAAACTTTGAGGATTGAAGCTCATCAAAATAATATTTAGAAATTCTACTTCTCAATCACAGGCAGCATATACTGTGTCTCAATTACAAGACCAGCTGGTTAATGCTGTTTAGGCACATAATCATTGTTTATCCTGAGAATCAGAAACATAGAAGAAAACTCTGTGACCCAAATGCAGAGTTCTTTAGTGTTAAGCCAGCAGTACATACAGTAACCACTGTGATTTGAATTTTCTGTATCATGTCAGAGAGCAACAATGTAAGCAACCAAAATGAGCTTATCCTGCCACTGCCACACCTGCATGATGAGACCAACAGAGGCAGATATTACAATTCCCAGATTCCTGCAAACAGTGTTTCAAAGAGACCAGTGAATTCAGAAATTATCTTTCCAAAGTTACAAATACTTGTCTTTTTGTCAGGATTTTGTGTGTTTTATTGTCTACAATGGCATATTCAGACACGATACCTCCTGAAGCACTATAGAAATATAGCCCAGAAGTCTGCTAGAACAAAAGAAAAAATGTCCTTCTATTGTTTATGTATTCTATGAGTACAATTAAACGTGCATAACACAGTATCATGTAATAACAACAGCATGAGAATACTGCAAAATCAACATGAAGAAATAATGTATTTGTGACTGGAAGTAACTGGCAAATCTTCCCTGAACAGTTGAAAGAAAATAACAAGTGAACCATATTTCATAAATATATTGTATTTATGTACAATTATCCTTCAATGCAAAGTTGTCTACAGTAATTACACTTAACATATCGTCTGTGCATACAGCATGCTGGCTGCTTAAGTCATTATGGGGGAACTGGTTTGGCTTTTCACAACAAAAATTGTGCTTGGTGCAAAACACTCAATCTGCCTAAAATATTAAGACTTGCAACCACTGTTGCCTTATCAGGCATGGGAGGCCTGGAAGGCAGCAGAACCACTGAAGTGGGGACTCCTGCAGTCAAAGCACAGGTTCTTTTGTTTAGTAGGCCTGAACAAGAGATGTAGCAGAGCTGGAGCAGTCCACAGCAACGACCCTCTGCTTTCCTGAATGCCAGGGCACCACCCTGACCCTGATGACATACTGACATCAGCATAACAACAGCTAGTGAAAACTCTGTTTTTACAGTACTTACTATTACTTTATTTGAAAATTATTTCAATTTAGTATCACATTTTCAGAAAAATATTTTCATAGAAGGAAAGCAATAACAATTTATTTAATTTTCAATCTCTCTGTTTATATGGAAATCCTAAGTATATGCAATTATGAACTATTTATTTTTACTTCTGCATCTGAAACTGTACAGCCATCAATCAGCAACAATGTCATGATTCATGCTCGTTTTCTTTCAAACTGGAATTATGTGCCAGGTTTCCCCAGCACTTCTGCTCTTGGCACTGGATCCCTGGCTTGATTCACAGTCAGCAGGAAAGTATCTTGGCTATTCAATTGCAAAGGCTTTCTTCAACATGACAATAACCGTTATCATAATCAAAACCTTATACTGATTAAAGTATTACTTATTAATCAGCAATAATGCTCTTGCTTACACTATCATGCTTACTTTCATTGCATTAAATGTCTCTGAAGATCTTCCAGTTTATAACTTTTCCTGTGTTCACTTTTCACCTGATAATGTATGTATTCAAAATTCCATTATACGAAAATACAAACACAACATTTTACAAAACTCAAGGGAATGGCAAAAATCTATACTGAAATACATAAATTCAGAAGCTTTTATGGCATCTGGATGCAAATAAATCTTCTTGGGCGACCAGTCATGGTATCTAGCATTTGGCTTACTGTCTTTAATGAAGCAGAACAATAGGAAGAATTACAGCCAGTATCCCAGATGGTTCAGGTTAAGACCGTGTAATGACTAACCATATTACTCAATACACCATTCCCTAAAGGTTCACATCTGGATAAGGACATGGGTTGCCAAGAGCTTACCGTGTGTAGAAGTGCAGTGTTACTCATCCATAACACCAGTCTCTGATGACTGAGGGTCTAATACATTGAACAATAGCTCCATTTTCATATGGCTCATCATCAAAGAAGACCTCACTGCATCACTGATGATGGACACAGAGACACTTAATACTAACTCCTATCCATATTGTAGATCATCCAAGAAAAATCCATTGCATTTCGATCGAAATGTAGATCTGTATGAATTATTTTGAAAAGTGAGTGATTGAAGCAGCCATGTATAGTTCACAAAGTCAAAGCAAAGGTCCTATAATTCATCCCAAATATTACATTAACATAAAACTTAGAACAAATTAAAGTGTTACCCTTACCCCCATACTCAGTCTCTTTCTTCATCCCCTAAAATGTGGGGACAAAAATGAACATTCAGCATCTCTAAGAGGATCACAACGGTGTTATGTAACTTCAATACACTTCCTATCATAATACAAACCCTGCCTGAAGTTATTTTACAACAGGGAATATAATGCAGGAACCATTTGTACAACATAGTTTAAAATCTTATAATTAAGTTTCCATTAGTCTTACATTGTTGATAGAAGGTAAGTTTAGTGATGAGCTACAGGTAAAAAAACTTTAGTGTCTTCAGCCACAACACATCTTCCAACTGAGCATTGAGAGAAAGGAAGTGAATATAAAGTTTGGCGAGTCTGCAGTAACTGTCTTAGTGTTCCGTGTGTTCAGTGACGATCATTTGGCATATTGTGAGTCATGAAAACAGGAGAAGTTTACTGCAGCCTTTTCTTCACTGGGGACACCCAACTGGAGACTGTGTAGTAGATGTCATCCTTCGTAGCTAAACTGACTTTAAAATTAACAAGTACAAATATGACGTTATGTCCAACTAAATTTACTTCGCCTTTTCTACAAAGATAATAGTAACCAACATTTGGGCAGAGAAATGAAATAAGTGAACATGTTTAGTGATTCATTCACTAAGGTCATGTGCAGCAAATGGGAGCTTGAATTGGTGAACTTAAAATATTAGGAACATCTCTATGGTTCATAAACATGAAGGAGAGTTTGTCTGAAGGATCCAGTCCCTTTATCAGACAACTGAAATCTGGTTACCAACAGACCAAAGTCAAAGTACCAGTAATACACAACTGTTGTAGAAGTCCTGGAAGACCACACAAAAGATGGTGAGTTTCACATTCTGGATAGAACAGACACACAGCCAGGAGGTAATAATAATAATAATAATAATAATAATAATAATAATAATAATAATAATAAAGCAATTCAATACTATTCAAATTGAGAAAGAAAATGCACAGTATAACTAATCACAGAATTATACAAAAATATATTTGAGGATTTTGTGGAATGAAATAAAGTTACCTATGATTGTTTTACAACTGATGAGAATTAAGTATAAGGAAATCTGAGTTTTTAAAACTGATCTACAAGATAAAACGATAAGATTACAATACATTTTCATGACACTCATTATTTCAGATACAGTGATCATTTTGTTCTTAAAAATATTTACATAACCGTATTTCAGGCTAGAGATCATTACCATTTGAACTGAATTATATGCAAGGCTCTGCAAGAACATGCTGACTGGTGTAATACTGAGAGTAGCAAATACCTCGAGATAAACTGAACTGCTGTTAGCTATATGAGACTGCATTCCAATCTGAGCATCGTTATGAATATGTAGACAAGTATGGAATATTTACAGAATACGTGTGTTTGATCTTGTGATACACTTGCTCATAGTCTTGTGGATCCTAGTTGCAGATTGCTAACACCACTAAAGTGCAGCTACTTTTATGGTCCACACATTATATCTAAGCAGAAGGGGTTATGACAACCCAACCTCCAGGTAGGTGTGGTACGAGAAGAAAGCTCTTTTGTCAGTGTCATTGTGTCCCGGTGTTTACACCGCTGCCACAGCACAATGGAATGATACAGAACTGCAATACCGGAGAGCTGCCGCAAAAATAAATAGGGAAAGCTATGTCTCCAGTTCAGTCTTCACTGCTGATGATCATAGCAGAGGCAAACATATATAATATGTAAGAATGGATTGCATTACTAGTATGTGGATATATGTTCCCAGTGGGAATGCTCACTGATAACACAGCACTCCTTCTTTTATTGTTATTGCATTAAGTCTGTAGCACCTAGCCCTTGTTCCGACAAGATTGGCAACATTGATGCTGATATCGATGCACCCTGCACATGTTCATTGCCTTCACGTTTTGGCAGTATTTCGACTGATCTTTACAGTTGGACACTGAAAAAGAAAGACATTATTAATATATCTGTAGTAAATGCATCATGTGACTTATGTCATTATATAGTGCCATCATGCTGGGATATGGCAGATTGTAGAGACACTTCAGCTGTGACTAATGGGTACTCTCACACCTATACTGCATTAAGGACTATGCAGTAAACATAAACATATTATGATCTTTTTTTTTTACGTTTTGCTGACCTTGCATCTCAGTATATTTATCTTAGTAATTAACTGACTTGACAAAAAAATTTTTGTTTTACAATAAGTTTATTTCATGCCTCTACATGTTTTGAGCACATATGCTCATCATCAGGAGGTCAAAATTGTATTACACAGCCTCTGGTATCATCATACTGAAACAAGTGAGTGGTCTAAAATTATTAAAATACAATTCTATAAATATGAGCAAATAGTAGTAAAATTTTTATGTGTGAATTTTTCGGGTGTGGTGTGATTACTGTGTATTACTTACTATAAACATGTTATGTCATGTAGAGGTTATATTTATCCAATTATTAAACTTATTAGAAAGGTACTATGTCTATTTACATTTATGTTTACTGAGTCTATCTAGTCATAAAATCGTATAAATTGCTGATTCGTTGTTGTGTCTATAAGGTTATGTTTGTCCGGTTGTTAAAATTGTTAAAAATACAATGTCTATTTACATTACCTATCTAAAAAAGTAGTGTTTATCTAGTTATTAAGACACAACAACTAATCAGCTATTTATACGATTTTATGATCAGATAAACTAAACAAACATAAATGTAAATAGACATAGTACCTTTCTAATAAGTTTAATAACTCGATAAACATAACCTCTACATGACATAACATGTTTATAGTAAGTAATACACAGTAATCACACCCGAAAAATTCATACATAAAAATTTTACTACTATTTGCTCATATTTATAGAACTGTATTTTAGTAATTTTAGACCACTCACTTGTTTCAGTATGATGATACCAGAGGCTGTGTAATACAATTTTAACCTCCTGATGATGAGCACATGTGCTCGAAACATGTAGAGGCATGAAATAAACTTATTGTAAAACAAAACATTTTGTGCATCAAGTTGGTTAAGTACTAAGATAAATATTATGACCTGTTGGCTGACAGCTGGGGACACTAAACCAAATCCAGAAAATGAGATGTCTCACTTATTTAGGAAGAATAACATGCACTGAGACAGAGGTATGCTTGGGGGGGGGGGGGAAGCTGCAGGGCTGCAGCCCCCTACCAAATTTAAATTTAAAAAACACAGGTTTTGTAGACAAGAAGATACGAAATGTTTTGTGTGATTTACCTTCAGCCAAAATCAGCCACTGAAATGTCTTAGATGAAATTAAAAATCCAAGATGATTAGAGCTTGCAATTAAAATTAGGTGAGTCACAGAATATGTAGTTGTATTTGTATGTATATAAACACAGTTGTCAACATCATGCTACAGTTATATTTATGACATGATTTTTATAACATAATTTTTAAAATCAAACATGAATAATATACAGTCACAGGATCAGCTACCTCCCCCTCCCCCTCCCCCCAGAAAGGACAAAGTTCTGGGTGTTGCACTTGCAGTTATGAACCCAAATACGATCACAGTGATTATATTTAGCCCTCACCCCAAGAGCATACAGCCCTTTAAAACTAGTGGTAAATGTGTGTTCCACCAGGTGCAACATACAAATTTTATACATTATGTCCACAATGTACATTATGTTATTAGAGCATTAAACAGTCAGTTTTAAAAAATTCAAGTCTTCTGGAATATAACATTGTGTCAATCGGCAAACAGTAAACAGTCACCTATATTTCAGACAAGCTTGCTGCCTCCAAGACTTCAGAAACAACTGACCAATCGAAATGGCACAATATTCAAGGAGGCTTGAATCTTCAGTTACACCACTGCTAGAATCTCAAATCTTGCAGTTCATCTTTGTAACTGATATGTCTTCAATGAGGAAGCAATACAATTTTTAAATTTTACTTTGATATACTTAAGGCTTTAAAGTGCTGATTATTTTAATTCATTATGACCACAAATGGCAGTTAGTTATGATCACTGACATGCTACAAAACAGATGAAAACCCACAACATGAATGAATGTCTTGTGAGAACAGGCTTATATATTTGCAAGTGGCAGTGTTTATTGTGATCCATATACCTTCAGTTGAATGTATACAGGAATTTGGTGAAGGACAACTCTGATATTCAAATAACAGATGTACAGCAAACGTGTTACCTTCATGCTGGATATAAAAACTTACATACACAACTGGTTAAGAGAATATATGAGCCCACATACTGTATTAATTTAGACTAAAGAAACAAACCAAAGAACAGTAATGATAATTAAAATGATGAATATTAGTTACTTAAAACTATCATTACAACAAAAGAACATACTTTTCCTTGCAAACCTTTTACCATCTTGTATGAATGAGTGTGGTAACCCTGTCAGGATTGTAATTTTCACAATATTAAAAAAAAAAGTACACTTTATTAATGGATTTGGTGGTTCATCATTGCAGACAATCCTGAGAATAGAGATGACATTAGGTTATAACATTTCAGTACAGTGTACAGGAGGTGAATGGGAAATACAAAAACATCATGCATCAAGTACTTGTTCCACAATCGAAGAAGTTGCTAATAAAGAGGCATGTGTTTGTGCTTTGACTCTGTACAGGGCTAACAATACTGTTTTAAGAATGAAACAAATTATGTGATTAAGAATGTGAGTGTCAAGATTTTGTGAACAATGCTTGCAACTGCGTGTGCATTCTTGGTTATGTTTATATCAACTCCACAATCATGACACTTAAGCACAGGCATGAAGAGCACTCAAAGTAGACATAACACTTGATAAGCTTCCAGGTTCACATGGTGGCTATTACTCACAGTTATTCTCTATGTTCTGACACCTTACCATCTTGTCAATGGACACCAACATCTTGGTGGGGCATGCAGCTATCATCTTCGGGGTTAGTGTGAGGTGAGGTAACAGTGCAGCCAATGCATACAGGCAGGTTGACACAGGCAAGACAGTACTTGCCTCCAGTTTTCTCACTGGTTCACTTCCTCCTGTGGTTCTGGGTGACCACTGTGCATGTCAACCTCCCATTAATACTCCAGCACCGTTTCTCATGTTTCCACTTCACTGTTCCTATTAGGCCAAACAGACCACTTGGGCCATGCCATGGCTAAGGAGTTTAGTCCGCAGCCCCTCATCACACAGGTCTGGGTTTGATCCCAGTAAGTCTATGTGGGATTTGTGATGCACAAAGTGGAAGTGAAACATGTCTCTCCAAACACATTAGTTATAAGCTGCCAGTATCATACCACAATGATCCATACTCATATTTCTTTCATCTTTGAGTATCATCAATGTTACATAATCTCAGTGACTAATTTTATTGTAAAATAACCCCATCTCTCTCTCTAGAACATGGCACTTCCACTTCTCACCATTCCATATTTCTGAGTTGCCAACTTCTGTGCCAGTCTACCTATATAATCTGGCTATTCTCTCTTCCTAGCTACTTTGACCATGATATGGCGCCATGTTCCTTCAAAGCGTTGGTTGCACCAAACAAGATGAAATGGTGTTACAGCCCAAAATACCATAATCTGAACATAAGATGTTAACCAAATAATATGAGATATGAAACTTCACATTTTGTAGTGATTTGAAACATTGTATAGGTAAGAAGGAAAAGCTGTGGCTACCAAACTGCACTAAACTAAACCACACTAAACCAATTACAAAATGTATTACTTTCCATAAATCCTCTGTTATGCATATTAATGTCTGCATCACATTAAACACATCTGTATCTAAATTTTTTGTAAATTTGCCTGTCATGTGTGAAAGGCAGTCAGTAAAAAAGTATTTTTACTTATCAGAATTAAAATATCTAAAATTGTACTTACTACTGTTGGTTTTTATATGCTACTGAATGTGATGTACTTTCGATACAGTAGTAACATACGCAAAACAACTTGTCAAGAATGCTGTTCAGATTTTGACTCCCGGTTTTTATGTTAATTTGTCATTTTCAATTTCTCTTGTTAGAATGACAAAGGTACCAACGTTGCCACCCAAAGCACTGCACTTGCTTTGTAGCATCTGAGCAGGCTGGGCACTTTAACCCTTTTTTTTAATTGTTCTGCTTTATTTCAGCTGAACTGATATGATCTGTTTTGAGCACACCTCTGTAATTTGCATGCAGAATCACATTACATTTGTGTACAGATTTGAACATTCACTTTCTGAATGCCATGTGACACACATCACTACATGCTTGCATAAATGATACTGTTTGGGATGTATTCCCTTCTGTGAGGGTGTCAAAACCACAATGTAACAACTAGCCCTGCTGATGGCTGACACTGCAACATTGTTGAACATTAGTTCCCAAATAAAAGAGAAATCATAACAACAGACTTCAGATTCTCTGACATGATCAAAATATCTAATAGTAATACGCAGACCATCACAGGTTTGTTTATGTATAATATTCATCAGTTTGTAAATGAGTAAATTTATCCACATAAAAATCCTTGGCAGTTATTTACTTAGGCTCATTACACACACACACACACACACACACACACACACACATTCCTTGACATTTGGTATGCCTCCGAGTTTGGTAGGCTACTCAGTGTGTGCATGGTTAATACATACCCTATTTAGTATGCAGCTGCTTCACTACACCACAAATCGAATGTCTGTCTGAGACACAGTGCTTCCTGTGAAGTCTGAATGAGTGAGAAATTTGTATCTGGGTGAGAAATTGAATAGATAATACTGGACCAAAAAAAGTACATACAAGGTGGTTCAAATATGACTGGGACTGTTTGTGTGTAAATCTGGCGACATCAGTCCCGGTCATATTTGAACCACCTTGTATTATTCACCTGAGACGTGGTTCCTCCCCTTGTCAATGTAATAATATTTATCAAAATATGAAAAAGTAATGACACTCAAATAAAGACGAGGACATGTATTCATGTAATTCAAAAAATACTAGGAATGAGGATTTGAATAGCACCCAAAAGCAATACCACTATACTTGTAAATTGTCTTAAGAGGCATGGCTACCACACACATCAGCAACAGTACAAAACACATACAATTCAAGATATACCTGTATGTTCGGTATCAGGTCCATGATGATAATGAGGAAGCAAGGAAGCAAGATACAGAGAATTTATCTTCATATATACTGAATATTCCAGTTATGACAGGGATCATAACAGAGTTGCCTCAGATGCTGGTACACTGGTACAGGCCTTATTTCAGGATTCTGTTCTGCCACATGACTTCCAGTAAGCACAGTTTTGAACCACAACATTTTGTATAAATATCCCACCTGAGTACTGTTTTGGAATGACAAGACTAACAAATAACTGGCCAAAGCAACAGCAGCACCTGCACATATACAAGGGGAACTTACACTGGGTACATGGCAACCCCTTGCACACCTTCATGACGGAAGGCCTTGGCTGGTCCCGGCAGGCGTTGCCCGCTGGTTTCTTCGTGCCGTACCACACACACTGCAGGATGCGGTACTTGATGCCTTGTGTCTCGCAGGGGGCTGCACACTGCACATGCACACAAGCATGCATGCTAAAGACAAACAAATGCTTATGCTAAACAACACTGTGCACTCATGGAGGTGGACTGATGGTCATTCACAATTGTTCCCATCTTCATTTAGACACATGTAATAAGCAAAATTTGTCTCTGTAAATATCACCTCAGCTTTTAGTATCATCCACAGTTATTTGTGTCATCACTTAAAGTAGTCTTAGTGCCGCATTTCTAGGTCTTTCCACTTTCTTAGTATCTAGTAAGTCTTCTCGAAGAAATTTTATCTTTACAGATAGTCTTCTTCTACCATATTAACTGATGATAAAATGCTTTCATTTCATTACAGTGAATATTTCATTAAGATGCATTGGAAGACCATATCAGCTTGTCATTAGGATAATGATCTCCCAGATTATGATATTGCAATATCTGGCCGAAGGAAATAGCAGCCTTTTATTAAATGTTGGTACATGTCTAGCTAAACTAACTGTTGGACTAAACAGTGTCACAACCCGCAATACAATAGTCTTAATATTCACTGTCAGGAGACTCTCTAATTTCATATAGTCAGTGAGTTTTTAATTTTTTAAAGTGCTGTGGATGAGGAATCCATTCTTCTTGGATGTGATGGAGCATCATATCCAAGAACAATAAATACCTTATACAGTCTATTTTTTTAAGCATTTTGTTTAATGAGTCTGTCAGCTACTAAGATTATAGAGCCCTGGTGACCGATGAATGATTATGGATCATTGGTGGAATCATACAGACAGGAGACAACAGAAACGTTCAGAGAAAAACCCATACCCACGCCACTTTGTCTGCCACAAATCCCACACAGACTGGCTTGCAATTGAAGCTGGGCCTCTGTGATGAAAGACTGATAACTAACTGCCCTAGCCATGGTATGGCCTTGTACAGCCTGTCAACAGAGTTCTGTATATTCAGGACGACATGAGAAAATGTGGACAAATGCACATGCCCAGTAGGACTTCAATGTGCAAATTTAGGATTGCAGCTATTCAGGACTGTTTGTTATTCACAGCTATGAATGTATACATAGCAGACAGAATATTTGTATGTTTCACTTTTTGTAAACTGTAGCAGCAGATATGACAGTGATATCAGCCCATCTCCATGATGCATGCAGGTGTAGTTCAAGATGCTTGCACACATTTTGTGAGGGTCTCAATATCACAAGTGTTGGCTCCTGTAAGAGGCTAGATCAAAACAAACTTAAAACACAGAAGGAAATAATTTTAAACAAACATTGTTCAGAACTGAATTACCTAATTATATGAAGTTATTTACTTAGTTACTTACTTACTTACTTCAGTAGTACCGTCATACAGCATAGCCACCATAATTCTGTCCATTCTTCAAGGAGGAAGAGAGGGATACAGAATGTGGAATGCATGAGAGAGGTTAGAATTCGATACACATTATAGGTCAGGAAACCTGAAGAGAAGAGACCTCTTGGTAGACTCAGGCCTACATGGAAGGATAATATTCAAATATATCTTAAAGAAATAAGGGGGTAGGAGTAGACAGGATTAGGACCAATTATGGACTCTCATAAACAGGAAAATGAACCTTTTGATTCCACTCAAGGCAGGCGTTTTCTAGAATATGTGAGCTGCAGTTAGCTAGCCAAGAATGATTCTACCCCATGCAGTTAATTTTGCTATTACAAAATCCATTCATATTGCAGTGCCAAATACTGTCATCCATGAAGGAAGAACCTGTGGTATTTAACAAAACAAACACCAGAAAAGGTGCGCTGAGTAAGCTTGCTGGAAAAGTTCCAGGAAGACAGCAATGCTTCTACCAAGATACTGTATTTCTCAGAATAAAAATGTGAGCTGGGGTGTGCTGCTATGTAAATGTATGCTACAAATGTTTTATACAAAGATGGACACTGCAGTACCTACTAACTCACACCTTCAAGGTCTGTTTATTACTGTCATTTAGTGCTCGTATTCATAATTGTTACTGATTCTGACTGCAAAATTTACAGGGACAGAATGGTAAATAAAGGTTGGTTGTAATTAACACAGATTTAAATCAGTGGCAGTAGCAGTAGTAGTAGTAGTAGTAATAGTAGAAGGAAAAGGTAGAGAGTTTAACCTCAAGGTCTGTGATAAGAGTATGTTATATTGACACAAATACTGGACTTCCTCTGTCATATTATTTCTTGTATTAAAATATTTTTTCTTCCATCATCAGGTAAGATAATGTAATTCAAAATAATGAAACTGCTTCTGCTGGGTCCATCACACTGAATCAGTCTCTTAGAGATCAGAGACAGCAAGTCCTCAAAATGTATTATTTTTAAGAAGTGGTATTGTAATCAGATAATGGATAATGTCCAGTTCAAGTGTCACAGTTAAAAAGATTAGGGTGTAGTCTCATCAGATACAAACATAAACTAAAAGCAGATTACCACTTACAAAAACAAAAGTCTTTTATGCATGGAACACAATAATTTATTTTCTTTTCTTTATTTAAACATGTAGCTATGTTTAAATAATGAAAAGAAAATAAGTTGTTGTGTTTGATGGATAAACGACATTTTGTTTTTATGTGTTCTAGAAGCACAATGGCATGTCCTCCATTAAAGTAGATTACTACTTACCATAATGCCTTCATAAGTGCCAGACAGTAGATAATGACCTTCAGTGTAAGAGAAGTGTAGCCTGATTCATGACATTCTGAGGTTTACTCAGTGTCAAATAGAATACAGCTATGTACTTTATGCATGCAGGTGCATGTGGTGTGATATCTGAAAGCAAGACTACAAAAAAAAGGAGTTCCAGAAAGCAGGGTGCAGACTAAAGTGCATGTACGAACAACTAAGGCATGTTCCTAGGGAACAGAGGTGACCGCTGTGCTGTACTATATTACACAACACAATATCACAAAACTTTCGGCATAATTTTAACTAAAAAGTGTTGATTATGGCTATTAATAAATCTATTTCTAGTCTCTTACACAGAGTATACCAGGAGGAATCTGCCACACACTGGGAGAAAGTATGTTAGGTTAATTTACATCAATATAACCAAATATGCCTACATCCAAAGCTGTGTAGATAATGATGACAAAAATGTAATCTTCATACAGTTCCACATACTGTACTTTCTTAAGATAATGTTTTATCCGTACAATGTGCAGGTCTGTCCTTCAGCCAAAGCCATATATACAAACTAACTCACCCTCTCTAAAGCACTTGGAACTCTAAAGAATATTTCAATGAAACAAGTTGTTACAGTTTAATTAATATCTTTCTGTCAGTCTTATGCCAATTAGATGTTAAGTACAGGTGTTAACATTACAAATTCCTGCTTTCTTTAAATACATATTTGATAATCAATAAATGCATAACAGATTTCATTCTTTAAAACCTATCCCACTATCACCTCCTCAAATGTTCAAATTTGGGTACAGGTATTGGCTATACCGATGTTCTCCAACTTACAGCCGATTCCTCCCTGTATACCCTGTGTACAAATTCCCTAGATAGAACACTGTGGTGTAATGTTCAGTACATCCCCATATTAAAGAAGTGCAAATTTTTAAAACTTTCCTCATCCCCTCCAGTTAAATGCTGGTAGCTGTGTTCTGTGTTTTATTGTGTGCTGCTATTAGTAATTCAGACTACATAGTAATAAATGGTAGGATGACTGATGAATTGCAAAGGATTTAGAAGGAAGGAGTCATTGCTTATTTAAAGTAATATTCTGGTATATACCTGCATGGAATAATAAAACGCATGAATATCTCAGTGAGGGCATCCAATGACCTAGCCACTACCAACTAGACAACTCCCAACTCTTAGAGTTTACTGCTACACCAATCCATTCAGCACTTGTATCTTAAAACAGACCATGACAGTTTCAAGTATCCTCACATTTGAAATATCCTATGCAGTCAGCAAGAAATGATAAATATTTAAAAGGAAACAAATTATCTAACGTTTAAACTGTGAAAGTTTTTGTTACAGAGAATCAAGAAAATGTCAATTACTAGTTAATACAGTATTATGTATTATACCTCTTTAACATTTCTGTCAGTTTATAATGTTACTTTTCTTCTAAATGTTCAATGTTGTGACAGTAAATGGCAGTAAGACCCATGCCTGTAGAGTCTCTTTTTATACAAAGAGTTCCAATATTTCACATATCTTCTTGGTACTCAGAGCATACATGGTGTCTGCTCTGACCACAATTCAGCATCTGGTTGGTCACTTTCAGTCACTAGAAGTGAACCCCACCACCACTTTCCTGGATCAATGTTATATGAAGTCAGATGATAAGAAGCTGCCATTAAATAACTTAAGAAGCAAGAGGATTTGTATTTTCTCTATACCTATAAGATCCCTCCAGAAATGTATGGGCACAGTGTATGTAAGCAGTCCAATAAGGGCCAAGATCTACTAGATACAGGTTTGAATGATGGCTGTACTACAAGGGAACATTCTGCAGTAGGACAATAAACCGATACAGTGTTTAGGTTAATGCAAGAGTTCACAATCATACTTGCATTGTTTAGATTTCACTGCATGTAAGCCCAAGAATTTTGACATGAGAAGCAGGCAAATATAAAACTGTTCCTACGCACATTATCAAGGCACAGGGAGGACTGGATTTATAGATCCAGACCTAGATACAAGAAGTAGCACAAAGAAAGTCCCAGATGTGAGAGAATTAAAAAAACTATACAGAATTAAAAATTAATACCACAGAAAATTAATTAATAGATAACAAGACAAATAAATTTTTAAACATAAAACAAGAAGAAAAAACGCCAAAGAGTAAGACTAATATTGCGATGGGAAAAATATGTTAGGAAAGATATCAAAGAGAAGATGGGAGGAAACCGAGGAGAGGGAAATACAGAAGGACAGAGGTGAGTGCAGATGGGAACAACAGGTTAGGAAAGGTGTCAAACAGAAGATGGGAGAAAACTGAGGAATGGGAGCTATGGCAGGAAAGACAGAAGAAAGATCAACTGCTAGGTATAAAAGTAAAACTTGGAAAAGGAAGAAGAAGAAAGCAAATAAAAAGGAGGATGAGTAGGAGAAGTAGGAGATGAAAATCAAGAATAAGAACAAGCATAATTGTCATATGAGAGGAAAAGGGACTGCAAGAAATTATGCAGCAAAGTAAGTTTCTACATTTTGAAAGAATGTGAATGAAGTCACCATGGTCTATTTTGAGGTATAGCATTGTATAGATAAATAAAATAATGCCACAGAAAGTGCTCATTTCTGACTGAGCATCGATCTGACTACGTTATAGTGCGAGAATTTGCTACGTTCCGCCGTTTGGAGAATATGACAACATTTATGTGCACAAAATTTCTTTCTGGGAAATGTCGCAATCAGCTGCATTACCTGCCACAGCACCAACACGTTTACTTCTGTGAACCAAAATACTACTTGAAGTAGAAGTTGGCTCTAAGGGCTGTCTGAGGCAAAGGACAACCACAACATATATTGGATTTGAGGTCCTTATTGCCAGAAATAAACGGTTTACAATTAGAATTAACAGCACTGCGCCCACCCATGTGCATTGTGAGTGCACTGTCCTCACCTCAGACCATTCCCCAACTTTCCACGTGCCCTTACACTTGTCATTGTAGCACTCCTGCCGTTGTGGAGGTTTCTCTGCCTCACTGCACAGCTGCAAGTCCACCTCTGTGCCATTGTTAAGCTGACAGTCTACGTCACGTCGCTGCATTGCTGCACAGACATAAACATTTGAACACAAAACTTCCTACCTACACAAACGATACCAACATCAAAAGTGATAATTTTATTGAGAATAACAACAGTCAGTTTTCAAAGAAGTACAAGTAATAGTTAGTTCCGTTTCAGATAATAAAAAACAGTGCACATAATGGAATTTTAAAAATTACCATATCTAAGAGGGTCAGTTACATTTATACATGTGAGCATGCCAATTTCTAGATACTTTTGTAAAATGCAATGTGCAGAAACAAAGAAGTAAAAGACTAGCACTAAAGTGTACTATATCCTCAGTCTTCTTGTGTATATACAAATTAATACCAGTCCTTAACTACTGCATCTATGAGGAAGCACACTGTGCCATGTCCAGGGTACTTCAACCCTGAGGAAAGCCCTTTGGACCTGTCAGTTAGGAGGTTGGTTGGGCCTCAAAATAAATAACCCAAATTTTGTATACATTTCCGGTTCCTCTCTAGGGATTTCTAAAAAAAGTGAGTGAATGGAGTAGTTGTGCCCCCTCCCAAAATTCTACATGTTTTATTCCCCTCATGGCAGACAAACTCTACCTGAGTACCATGAAGAAGATAGGAGTAAATGGAAGTGTAGACATATGTGTGGTTCATAAACCCAAAACAAGGTCATATTTTCTAATCACTGTTCCACACATCAGTGTTTTGTCACCAAGCTCATGCCAACTGTGTTCATAAACGCACAACAGTACACCCCATTTCTTCACACTAAATTCCTCTCAGTCTATATACTACACTTTAGCACAGTAAGAGCAAGACAATGTACCACTCTAAAGCTGTTCTTTACCTTTGTTATGCTTATGTTACATTACTATTACTCATGCATCTTCTGTGGGTTTGTGTTATGCTTTCAGTTTCAAAGTTCCCAAAACTCTAGACAAGGATGACAGGAGCTTGCATAGCGCTCCATTGCACTGCTTATCAATACTTTCACTGCATAAATTTAAACTGATGGTCACATTTTGACCTCTCTCACTGCATGAAGCAGACTGCTTTCTAAATGTGAGACACAATTAGTGATTTGGACTTTTCTTGCATGCCCTGTGCTGTCTCTTTATTTTCTAGCATCATTTTCTGTTTTTATGAATTAATGAACAAAATGTCTCCACCCTCTTCAGTCCTTCAATAATTTTTCCTTTTTGTTTCCTGATCAGCTCTTTCCCATCACTTTGATGTGCTCTAGTACCCAGTGGAAGGATCTTGTTCTAGGTCATGCTTTAGTCTTCTTTCAAAATGTAATTCTCAGAAACCTGTTCTATTAGTCAGTTTTACATGCCCACACCATTTTAGTCCTTTCTCTTCTAACTGAAACATAACATTTTAAATTTCAACAAATTTCATTCGATTTTAATCTCAATAAATCTGGATGGGGGGCAGGGGAAGTAATGACTTGTTCTACCATAAACATTTTCTCTAAAGTCCTTAAAGAATTTTGTTTGATAGTAAAGAAATATAAACTTGATATTCCTACAACACAGACTACACAGACCATACATATTTTGCCTACAAAAATTTCAGAGTATATTGAAAGCCATTCAGTCTCTGGACTTATCCATCATCCATTGTAAAAAAAAATGAAAACAGTTTCACAAACTACTTCTGTCTCCATCACCACATAAAAAGTTCGGGGCGTATCTACTCAGATGGGCCACCTAGACAGAATTATTTTCAGTCACTGAGGAACCTACGATGGATTAACTGTCACATTATACAGTGGAGTATACTACAACGAATGATGCTACAACAAAAAGTCTTTATCAATAAAATCAAGACGCTACAACAAATACAGATGCTACATTGAAAGCAGAGGAATACTATCAGGCAACGTAGCATGCATGTGTGCATGACATGTAAGGCCTTCCTGCTTTGATTAGAGCATCAGTTAGGGAAAGTCTGTTGATAGTTTTCACTAAGGAAAGATTGCTTATGCTTTTCAAATTTACATGTACAGTGTACAAAAGTTAAATAAATTAATTCTATATTATTTTAACACATATTTTTTATTTTGTATTTTATTTTTCCTGTTTAAATGGCTGTTTTGGATGGTAACATCGCTCAAGGCTGTGGGCCTGGAACAGATTACCTGTAAATACATATAGTTCACTGTATGCTAGAATGAACAGATGTTATAACGAACAAGGTTCTAGAACCAATTACGTTTGTTTTAGCATAACCCACTGTACTTCAAAGGTCAGTTTTTCCAACAACAAACTACAGACATTTCTGACTGACAAGTGATTACCTGTGTTCCAGGTGAAACAACGTGACTGTTCACAGGGTGACCATTCACTGGGCACCCAACGTGGGCAATCCTCTGTGCCACACTTTTGTATAGTAGGTGGTGTTGGCAGACCAGCATCTTCACACAGACTGTTGTCTACGTTCTGTGTTGTGTTGTGCAGACGCACCATGCAGTGTGCAGCCCTGACCTAACAACAGGATAATATATATCACAACTGCATCCAACAGGATATATACCAACTCATAGCAAGCACAGACCCTCACCTGGAAGCCGCTTCCCCCACATGACTGTGAGCATTTAGACCAGTCTGTTATCATCCAATCAAACTTGAGATTTTCTGGACTACCTGCACAGAAAATGTGATCCCTTTCAAAAAACACAGATGTTTACAGGTGACAGAAACAAAAATCTCTCAATATACTGCATTTTATAGTGAGACTTACTGAGCTCTGGAACTCAATATGCAAATTTTAGCCCAGTCAGTGTAGGGATTAGGCTAGGGCTGGCTTAGGGGCAGATATTTTTCTTTGGTGTACTGTACACAACCACATCTGAGGCCCCCCTCAGCATCCTATCCAGTGGGTGCTGGGGGTATTTTTCCCAATGTTAAAGCAGCCACAATGTGCTGAGGTTCAGAAAGAAGAAAGAACTATACTTCCATTCCCCAATACATCCTCATGGCCAGGTGCTTAATTAAACACAGGGACAATTTTACCTTGACATGATATCATTCTTATATTTCTAGCATCCAGTGTTGTGTAGCACCTGCAGGTCATAAACCAAAAATGAACACAGATAACTAGGGAGGCAAATGACAACGAACATAGTACAGCAGTTGCCAAAATATGGTCTCTCTCACACTAAGGAAAGGATGTGGATCAAGGGTGTTTGATAAGACACATAACTGAAACTATGAGGAAGTGACAGGAAATAGTATAAAACTGCCTAATGAGGAGCTGTGTGATTGGGGTTCTTCAGTCAATATTATTAGAATCATAGAATCATGGAGTACACAATAGGTGGGATATATAGCACACAACCAAACCAAACCAAACAAAACATGGACAGCATAAAAATTATGGAAACAATTTTGGCCAGACAAACCTGAAAAATAATGACATCTTGGTAGACCTACTCATAGATGTAGTATAGAAATTAACCTTAAAAAAAGAGTGGAATGTTATGAACTGGATTTGTCTGGCCCAGGAAAGGGTCCAGTGGCAGGTGTTTGAGAACACCATAATCAAGGTAATTAAGGTAATTCTTTAGCGGTTGAAGGGCCACTAGCTTCTCAAGATAAATCCCCTCAACAGAGTTACTTAGATGTCAAAAAGGGGAAAATGAAGATCAATCTACATAGATGCAAAGAATGTACTCACCTTTGCCCAGAATGACTGTAGCACCAAAGCTGTCCTCTGTGGTGTCCTCTTCCTCGTCATGGTCATGACGTTGCTCCTGCTCCATTGCCTCAGTGACCATCCGGTGGCCCCTGGAGTTGCCGAATGTCTGAAACAGCCAAAGATTCTGTGCTCTTTGTTATTTTGGATCTTACTTTTACTAGTTCAGGCAGTAGCCAACATAACAGCTTGGGAGGAGATGGAACTACAACAATTCAACTACTTTTTTAATATATACTTAAGCTTCTGTCTACATCAACTTCCAACTGCCTTAAAAATTACATCATCAGCCATCCTGCAATATAACATACCTAATTCTTCTTTTATTCTAAATTAAACGTAGAATAATATAGCATAACAAATTATTGGGTTTGCAAATTTAAACCTGCAGAGACAACAAAAGTTGCAACAAACCATAGAAGTTAGTTCTCTGCATTTTCCAGGTATTTCAGTATTGCTAGACCCATAACATACTTTCCATGATGTAAGTCTCTGAACAACAAGAGGAATGTTTAGAAATTCAAAAGAGAGCATTTCAACAAGCACTCATGTAAGAAGCTATGAAACTGAGCCTCTACGAAGCTAGTATAAGACTCTAAGATAAACTGAAAATTCTTCTGACAAGTAGCAATTCAAAGAACTACATATCCCAAAGGATGTAGTCTGATGTTTTCTCTGCATATGTTTACCCCACATCTAGTGGTAACAATATATGGAAGAGGCTCTTATGTAATGACGTACTTAGCACAACACATGTTTACATAATATTCTCGACTGCACATTGTTTCACATTTGTCAATTTCTGATTACTTTATACAAATCTTGAATATGACTAAGGTAACCATACAGACTCTGAAAAACAATTTTTCTACAAAGTCTATACATGGCAACATATATAGCATAATACGTACATCTACATACAGTTAAGTTAGATGGGAAGCAGCAACCTATGGACATTCATGCCACAATGCCACATTGGTGTAGTTCTAAGGCATTTCATGACATGCAAGAAAGGCAAGGTGTGTATCAGAATGATTCAAATTGTCAAGTACTGGCTAAGCTGCAGTAATTCGTGCATATAGGCAGTTGATGGCAACGCAAAATGGATGTGCAGGTCAGAGAAAGAGTGCAACAGGAGTGTACCCAGTGTTCTGTAAATGGCAGCATGGCCTTTTGGGATTAGATGCATGTTTATTCAAGGTTCATTAAAGATAGTGTCAACAGCTAATATATTACTGCTTTGAATTGCAAGATAATTGGTGAAAATCAATTAAAAAGAATGCAGAATGAAACAGTCATGGCCTAACTTATTAAATGTCATTAAGCTTGTTTGAAAAGACTGAGGAAAACCACAAAAACTTCAGTCACTAAAGCCAGCTGCCTTTGAAAACAAATTATGGATGTTAAAAAAAAGACTCAATGGACTAAACTAATATACAAATAAATAAATTTACGCCTTACATGTTGAGAACGGGGGTGAAATATTGAGGGCAGGGGGTGAAATATTCCATACTCTGAAGAATTAATTCCATCTGTTGTGCCACACAATGGTTTGGTGGACAGAAAAACATATACACAACCTGCCAAAGGAATAAAAAATTTGAGGGAAGAAAAAAGAGCTGTAAATTTGGAAGACTGAAGAGAAAATGATCTTTTGGCAGTCCTCAAATTTTCTAATGTGACACTTTAAAAACTACTAATGTTCTACAACAACTGTACTGCCAGTAATTAGAGGCATTCTCATACATACAAAGTCAACACTGCTGTTCTGTCATAATGAATCCTAAGAGTCAGATAATGTAGTAGTTACAGAGAGGAGCAGAATATGGTAGCAATAAATGGCAATGCAAATGGTATTAAAGTCACTATTTTGGTGCTCACATTTCATTGAATAATGTTAAGATTAAAAATAACCACTCTTAAAAAATGTTGAATGCCACAAATCTAAATAAATGTAAAATACACTCAGGTAAATGCAATTTAACAAAGGAACAGGGGCACAGCTTTAAAACAGGCAAAACTGGGCTGAACAAAATATAACACTAGTACTGCGTTTGGTTGACTGTTGTTACAAAGAATGGGCAAAAATATTTTGATTTGAAAACATTAATACAAAAGGAAGAACTGCTTTAAAATTTGGAATCAATACTCAGAAACACATTTTTGTTGTTTTCTAAAATAGTATCACAAGTAACTACACCAATATATTGTATTTCTAAAATAATATCACCTGGAATGATAGTGCTGTCATGTTTCTCTGCAAGAATTCTGCCTACAGCTACACCATCATACATTACGATCTATCTTATCACCTACAACTACGATACGGTAATGCTTTTATAGTGTTAAATCACGTAAAAGTACATCAATGTAATGTGTTCCTGTGTCACAACATCTAAAACACAGAAGTTAGGTTTTTTACATTCATATCATTTACAAGCAGTACAGCAGATGCACTATGATCCATGCCATGAAGTTTAAGACAGCTAAACTGCAGTCACTACTGTCAGGACATCATAGAAAAGCATTCAAAGACAAGTGCAAGAAAATTTTTATAAAATAAGAAATACAGGGTGTTTCACGACTTTAGGGCATAACTGCAGGAGGTGATTTCCTAGGTATTTGTGATCAAAAAAGTTCATACAAGCATGTGTCCGATTTTGGACGATTACGGAGTTATGACCGTTTTTTCATTCCCGTACACGCCCTCGTGTGAACCGCGTCTATCATCTGGCGGGTCGCTATTTTTAGCCAGCTACAGACAGAGCGTTCTCGCTATCTCGACACTTGGGAGGTAGCTAAGGCGTGCGGGGAAAGGCGGGGTGGGTTGGTATGTTCGGCGATGGCTAGTGTGCCGGCTACTGGTGTTCAGAACAGTTCTCATCTCGGTGCGTCTGTTACGTTCACGATGCCATTTACATTTTCGTTTGAAGATTATGCATATATGATTTATGTGTACCGGTTTTGTGACGGTAACTCAGTTCTTGCCGTAGCTGAAAATCAGCAACGGTTTCCGAATCGTAGAATACCAAACCGGAGAGTGTTTACTGGAGTTTACCAGGCATTGCGCAATACCGGTAGACTTCCCGGCGTTTGTATTGCAGCCGAGCGTGGTGTTAATGAAGGAGTCAATGACGAAGGCATTGTTCGTATGGTACACCGCAGTCCACGTACGAGTACGCGAAGAATTGCAAGACGTCTTCGTGTTCCGTACACGAGAGTGTGGAGAACACTGCATGCAGAGGGCATGTATCCATACCACGTGCAGCGAGTGCAACATCTCCGACCTGACGATTTTGCTGAGAGGCTGAACTTTTGCAAGTGGCTCAATGGTAGTCGCCAGTTGCATCGTTACATCATGTTTACGGACGAAGCGCAGTTTAATCGCGACGGTGTCAATAATACACACAATTCTCATGTGTGGCGAGATGAGAATCCCCACGCCACTGTTGAAAGCAACTTTCAACAACGTTTCAGTGTCAATGTGTGGTGTGCAGTTCTTGACGATCAGCTGATAGGTCCTTTCATCTTGGAAGGTCGTCTTACAG
>Ga0123355_10002625_pt1 | contig 25522 bp, 21 predicted proteins | sample TergutEmb28metaG_3_FD_89872 | JGI IMG/M metagenome (GOLD analysis project Ga0123355, IMG submission 89872) | Embiratermes neotenicus P1 segment gut microbial communities from Petit-Saut dam, French Guiana - Emb289 P1 | ecosystem: Host-associated > Arthropoda: Insects > Digestive system > Gut ...
AAAATACCAGTTTTGTGCATTATGAGAATTGGGGGCAAGCCTTGCCGCTTCTAATCGTTCGTCAACACCTTCGCTAATCTCTTCGAGCACTTTACGATCTGGTTTAGCATCAATGTTACGATATAGCGGCTCGCCGGGCTTTCCAAAAGCCATACAAATTACAAAAGGCAAAAGAGAATCTTCTTTTTCAACTTCTTTTCCTGGTTTTGCTACACCTAGCCAGCACGTCCCAATTCCTATTTCGGATAGAAATAAGTCCAGCTGCTGTCCAATGAACCCAATGTTTTCGTATGCACCGGCCTTTTTTTCACTTCCAAAAATGAGATAGTACGGTGCTTTCACGTTATACATACCTCTTGTCGGCCTATTCGTAATTTCAATAGAGTAGCGTATGTCAGGATAAAGAGGCGCAACATTTTCAATTTTCGTCCTCAACATTTCAAGTATTGCATCATCTAAAGGGTCATGCTCATATACTCTTACAGATTGCCTTTTTAAGATAATTTCGTTCATCTCGGTTTCCCACCTCACACTCTTGTTTACTATCACCATTTTAACTAGTTTGGCAAAATTTGTCGAGTTGCTTTTGCAGAAATTTTTCGCAAGACGAGAAGCTGAAAGTCGCCGCGCACTAACGGTGCGCGAGGTTTTTAGCGACGAAGACTTACAGAAAATTTACAAGTTCTGTGTGGGTGTTTTTTAGGTAGAGCGGCCATATAAACAAGTTGGAATGAATTCATTTTGCAACAAAAAATCGAGATTGGCTCGCGCTTTTCTCGATTTTTTTTTCGGGCTTAATCAGACATCCCCGATTGGACGTTGAGTTCGATACAATAACACGGTGACAAGATTCGAGTGAAAATTTTGCACCCCCCTTGCACCCCCGTGTGCATTGAATAATATAACAGAAAAAAGCCTATTTTAAAGTGGTAAGCAACGTGGAATTTTCTTGGAAAATCACAGCTTTATTGATTAAAAATGCAATCATTGAACACAAAAAGGCCCAAAGAATCAGCATTCTTTGGGCCTAATAGATTGTATCAAAGGCGACGTACAAACGTCCCTATTTTTATCCTGCTGTTGATATTTCGCTTTGAGTTGTATTCTGATATTTCTCTGCAAGTTGTAACGTAAGCGTGTTATTTTCAGTGCAGTGGAACAAGAAAGTATCTCTTTCGCCCCAACCAAGTTTTGCCCTAATTTCTTTGGGAATAACGATTCTCCCCAATTCGTCTAAAGTACGTGTGTCCTTTTTTTCGATTGCCATAGCTGTGTGCCTCCTGTAAAATTGATTTTTTTGGTACATATATTTGCATTGCAAAAGATGTTATCGTGGAATTCTTGCTTGTACAATTTGGGTTCTGAGCTTGCATATTTACAGCAGTTTTCTTGTTTTTAAGTTCATTTCGGCTAAGATGGCTAGAATTTTCAGCGCACTGTCCTGAAAGTCGTGGTCAAGGGCTTCGAACATTCCCATTGCTACAAATTCATGAATCCCTTTGTCCATGACTACCCCTCCAAATATTTTTAAATCAAAAAAAGAAACCCCGTAACAAAGAAATTGCTACAGGGGTTTCCCTTGATATATACTTATGATGAGGATTAAAGAGGCTAAACCTATTACGGAAGCGGAAAGTACGCTTCCTAGCAATGGTTACCTCGCCGCCGACAGTGTTGTCGGCTTTTGTTGTTTTGCTTTGATGTACATAGTCGCTCCTTGATTATGCGTTCGCCCATTCTGTAAGCCATCTGCCGTTAGTCATACTCCATACTCGCCATTGAAGTTGCCCACCATAATTGCGCCAATATGTCCGAGTGAACTCAGTCATTGGAGCAATTTCCTCATACTCAGCCGCTTCATCCATTGGTGCGGTCATAACAAGTTCTGTTGTATTTGTTAGCTCTAGCGTAATACCTTCGGACGCTGCTACGGATACCGAAAAAGACAATGTCATAACACAGACAAGTAAAAACGCTATAAGTCCTTTTTTCATACATACACCCCCTTCCTTTTTGTGGTAGTGTTCAGCAAAGATGGTTAATCATCTGTTCTTATACGGACAGGTAACCACTCGAAGAAATCATGTGTATCCTCCACAAACATCATAAACTGCCCCTCAATATAAAGCGAAAATGTTCCATCACCATTATCTACAATGAAATTTTCTTCTGCACGGAAGATACCTCCTGTTTCAAGATAGTCTTCCATTAAATTTTCGGCTATTACATTAACATCTGTAGCTTCCCAAAACATAGGAACAATCATAAACATATAAGATGCCAAAAACAAAACAACAATTGTAATCGAATAACACACACTTGCAAAGATTCGTTTGACGCGAGATTCACCTTTTAAAGCCAAAACCTTAAGCCGTTCTTCTAAGATAGAAACGCTACCCGCAAGTGCATTGAATCCTTCCAGTTTAACGAATTTTTCCTTTTTTCTTTTTCTCTCTGTGTCCAACACAAGGAGTCCTTCTAAGAAATGATTGAAATCATTGTCTGTGGTAACGGCAAATTGGTCACACTTTAATTCCTTGGCAAAGTGAAAATTTTTTCTTAAAACATATAAGAGAGGATTCCACCAAAACACAAAACAGATTAAATTTATGATAATTTTGGTTAAATAATCTTTGTCCCTGATGTGTTTCCACTCATGCAAGAGGATAACGCGCAATTCATCTGATGAGAACTCGACTTCTGGCAGTATGATATAGGGTCGAAAGTCGGTGGTTACCGCCGTACCAAGGCATTTATTCCGAAACACGCGAAGCTTCTTGTTTGCGCCGACTTCGGAAATCAGCAATGATTCAGCGTATTCATCGCGCTTAGAACTCCCCAGCCAATTCATTATGTGGCGAAACTTGACGATGTAATCATAAAGATATTTTGTAATAAGGCAGAGCGCTACAACAATCCAAACAAAAATAAATATGGTCGCTACGTTAATTGGAATACCAAACACTTGATAATGCAAAATGTCGTGCCTAGCAAGATTTATGATAGTCGGATAAATTATCTCTGAAAAAATGACCACTGCCCACGGCAAATCTATAGCAACAAACATCCGCAAAATGCTAAGTACAAGCAACAGCAATAACGGAACAACTGAAAATTTGATGGGAAATTTCAACTTTCTCATTAACAGTCCCAAAAGGACAAATGCGCTAAACCACAACACGCCCATTATAAACGAATACGGAGAAAAATAATGGTGAATGACAACGTTCATATCCGTTATCCCCCAGCTTTTTTAATAAGACCTTTCACTAGCGTAGGTATATCAATGCGCACTCCCGTTTCCTCGACTGCGGCTATATGCGATAGAATGCAGTCCTCTGATGTGATTGTCGGCGTGTACGCTCGTGCGTTATTTGTCCCCGTTGGCTTATGGTAAACCATTTCTACAACACCTTTTTTCAGCAAAGAATTCATGATGATGTAAATTGACTTTTCTTTCCACGATGGATTGTCTGAGGATTCCACAATTTCTGCCGCTGTAATTGGGTTTTCGCTTTCCCATAATACAGACATTATTTGATATTCTTTATCTGTTAGTTTAATTTTCTCCACCACCTAACCAATCTATTATGATACACAAGAATGACATTTTGCAATGTCGAGCAATAACTCAGGAATTTACTCCCGCTGAAATGCAAGATAACATAAGTTGCATTTTACATATTATGACAACAAATTATCCAGTTAATGGCTATAAATGTTCAAATATCTTCAAGAAATTACCAAAAATAGAATATCACGGTAACTTCACTATGTCAACCGAACAAAAAGTCGAAAAATGCCCTTCTAGCGTCCATTATAAAAAATCAATCAGAGGAAAAGGTAAGTCACGGAACTTGTGCCGTTTTCCAGAAACTACAAAATTTTTGCATGTGACAGATAGGCGATAACCCTTAACAAGCATGAATTCAAAAAAATGGTATAGTGAAACAATTCGAAAACGGTCTCGCCTGTCGCGGCGAGACCGTTTCTCATTTATTTCACTAGAGTTCTTCTAAAATTGCAAAAAACGCAATTTCAAAAGAAGTAAAAGATTGAAAATGTAACTTTTCCGAAATTAAAAAACGTAATTTCGGAAGAAGTCTACTATACGGGGCTTATAAAAACCGTAAATTATGGTTTTGCAAATTGTAATTGTGGCTGCTTTGGGTTTTTTGAAAAGCGTATATAGAAAACAATAACTGATACAATTTTTGCAACCTCAATTGCAATGCCCATGATATTCCAGCGGAAATCACCATATAAAATGTTAAGCGGCGTTTGTGTAAGGATTACTATAATCGCATAAAATGTAACTGTTATGCGTACATAGTGAACCCCCGGTAAATATTGCCCTATAACAAAACTTAAAGCAGCAATCATTCCAAGTGTGTGTAGCCATCTAACTTGTTCTGGGGCGTTAATAATTGAAAGCACACCTGCAACAAGAGCCACACCAATCATTATAAGCAAGAAATTGAGCCCAATTTCCTTGCTTTGCGGGGTGTTTTTGGCAAATATTTTCCAAAACACTAAGTTGCGAACGGTGCTATATGATGCAGCAACCATGAGCGAAATTTGTGTGTCCATTCCGGTTGCCATGCCCACAGAAAAGAACATCGTCAGCCAAAAAAAGCTGCCTATGCCTGTGGTTAGAAAGTATTTCGATTTGTTTTTGATTTGATACGAGGTAAATTCAAATATAATTGTAATTACACCTAAAACTTGCGCTAATATAAACCAGTTATTCATGCCAGCACCCTCCTATTTAACAAATGTTTCATATTTTTTGCAATACGCGATTGCCAAAGCCCCCGGCCCGGCATGTGTGCCTATTGTTGCACCAACCTCTACTACGGGGTTTTCGATTTTTGTACCAAGTGATTTTTCCAGGCTGGCCTTGAAATTGACGGCATCTTCTTCACGGAGAATATGACCTACACTAAGGTTTATATTCTGTACTTCATCTTTAAGGGCCGCTACAATGCCTTCCTCAATTAATGCCAAAACCCTGTCCTTACCACGCACACTATCAAGCTGCTCTACCGCTCCATCTACAATATGCAGTATTGGGCGCAACCCCAAAAGCCCGCCAACCAATGCAGTAGTAGGGCCAACTCTGCCACCCTTTTTTAGATACTCAAGTGTATCTAGTGAAAAATATATTTTAACGGTTTTAATTATTTCTTCTGCAAGTTCAGCGGTTTTGGTTATAGAAAAGCCTTTGTCACGCATTTTTATCATTTCTTTTAAGATAAGCCCCTGACCTATTGCACAATTCAAAGAATCTATTACAATGATTGTTCTGTCGGGGTAATCTTCTTTAACCATGCTGGCAGCAAGCGTTGCGCTATTATAAGTACCACTAAATTTTGATGAAATCGTTAGCGAGATTATATCTTTACCTGCTTTAAGGTGTGGCGTATATATGTCCACATAATCTTGTGGGTTTGGCTGTGCTGTTTTTGGGAAAAGATTTTTATCTTCTTTTAGGCGTTTAAAGTATTCATCTTTGGTTATATCCACGCCTTCTTTTAGATAGGTATTGCCATCCAGCATGACATAAAACGGTATAATATCTATATTGTGCTTTTGCACTTCCTCTTTTGTGAAATCGCAACCACCGTCTGAAATTAACTGAAACATGTGTTACCTCCTGATATTTTTTAATGTCTTACACATATATAGACAGCAAAAAATAATGGTAGGTTGCATTAAAATCACAAAAAAATTTTCCCCTCCACATTGGATGCGAAGGGGAGGTATATGTTGCACTTGAAAGGAGGCTGTAGAGCGTTACTTATTTGCATTCGCATTGATGTACTCGACCGCATCGCCAACAGTTTTCATATTTGTTACCACATCTGACGAAAATTCTATGCCAAATTCATCTTCGAGATTAGAAATTATCTGAAAGATGTCGAGTGAATCTGCCCCAATGTCTGTTAGCAGGGATGTTTCGAGCGTAATTTTGTCCTCAGAAATACTCAGTTGCTCAACAATTACGGTTCTGATTTTTTCAAATACCATGGCTATCTCTCCTTATTATTTTAATGGGGCTCTGCCCCAATCCCAACCGCTATAGTGGGCGTAGCCCACTACGCTATGCGTGTGCCTTTTTCGCATTTATTTCCCCAAGCATCAAGCAAAACTTCATTTTTGTAAACACATATGATTTCGCAGTTGTTGGGGCAGTTTGTGCATTCAACCCCTTTTGTTACAAAATCTGTGTCTGTGATGCTAAAGTCGAAAGTGGTTTCTTCTTTTTCAGCTTTGCACAGAACTGCCACACCAAGTGCGCCCATAAGATGCCCATTTGGGTCTACATACACAGGCAACTTAAGTTCCTTTTCAAACTCCTTTATAACAGCAGCATTTTTACTTACCCCACCTTGAAATACAACGGGTGCTTTTATGTTCTTACCCTTGCCCACATTGTTTAGGTAATTCAAAACTATAGCACGGCATAACCCGGCTACAATGTCTGCTTTGCTATGGCCTATTTGGGCCTTATGCACAAGGTCACTTTCTGCAAAAACAGTACATCTGGCAGCAATTTTTGCAGGATTTTCACTCGTTAGTGCAAGCTCCGCAAAATCTTCAAGTTCTAAATCAAGCCGCTTTGCTTGGCTACTTAGAAATGAGCCGGTGCCTGCGGCACACAGGGTGTTCATGGCGTAATCTATAACAACACCATTGTTTATTAAAATAATTTTTGAATCCTGCCCGCCTATTTCAAGAATAGTTTTTACGTCCGGAACAACTGCAAGCGTACCTACCGCATGGGCGGTTATCTCATTTTTAACAACCCGTGCGTTAAGAGCTACGCCTATGAGTTTTCTTGCAGAGCCAGTTGTTCCTGCATTGACAACGGTGTACTTCTTGTCGAGTTTTTGAGAAATTTCATTCAACACATTTTTTACAGCGGCAATGGGGTTGCCGGATGTCCATAAATAACTGCTTGCTAAAACATTATTGTTTTCATCAATGACAACGCCTTTGGTAGAAATAGAGCCAATGTCAATGCCTAAGTATGCTTTATTCATTTTCGCTCCTCCTTTTCATAACAATCATATCGTGAAACGCCTCTAACCTTGTGTGTACACCTGCCTCGCTTGTTTCTGTATCAAATGTCATGTACATAAAAGGCACATTGGAATCTTGAGAAATGTTTTGCAAAATTGTCATAGCAGTTATTTCCGGGGAGCAAGATGCAGGTTTAACATGAATTATGCCGTCAATGCCGTCTTGTATCATTTGATACGCTTGGGCAATTGCATCGTTGGCGGTACTGCCAATATTGTAATCAACATAGCCGCCGCTATTTTGTACTTGCTCGTCTACTGTGAATATGGCAACCGCCATCTGCGTCAAACTGCCAGAACGAATAATCTCGACGCCATGCTCTGCAAGCCATTTCTCCATGTTGCAGTTTGAAAATGGCTCGACCACAACATATATCTCGCCGATAATCCCTATTTTTACAGGTTTGCCCGGCTTGTTTGTGATGATAGATTCCATTTTCTCTTTGTACTTTTCGCCAATACTCTCGGCTTCGGTTACGTCCTGCGCGCTCTTTACTTCTTGCAAATATGCTTGATAGCATTGTTCAAAATCGCCCTTATTCACTTCAAATGCAATATTCCTTCGCATAAAGTCGGCAAGGTTATCCATATCAACCGTAACTTTAACGACAATTTCAAAAACAGAGTCAAATTCCTCTTGGGTCAAGTCTGGGTTTATGCTGCTTAAAGATGCATATAGCCTTTTCACAGTAGGGATGTATTCAAAAAGCGTAATCATCTCGCAGTCATAACCCAAATCATCTAAAATCTGCTTTTGCAATATGTCATAAAAACCCAAACGGCAACCTACGCCGGGCATAACAAATACATTTGCCCCTTGCTCGGCGGCCTCAATAAAATTACCAAGTGTTGTTTTAAAAGGCGTACATATCATGTCTGGGCTATGTCTTGCCCCAAGTTCAAGAGTACGCTTTGTCATTGGTGGGCAGCGCATTGTTTTGTAATTCAAACATCGTTGCAGTAGTATATCCGCAATAATATGGTAATCTCCTATTTGGGGCGCACATGCTACTTTTTCGGCAATTGCCATTACAACTCACCTCCTGATTGCCTTTTTGCCATGATAATATCTGTAAAACTCTCTAAGCGTGTTTGGATACCGGCACTGGCATCTTGTTCATCTATAATAAGGGACAAAATTGGCTTATCTTTTATAAGCCTTATTAAAAGCTCATTAAAAATTGAATCTGGGCCGCATGGAAATGTCGAAATAAGAATGATTCCGTCTACTTGGCTTCTGTATTTTTCGATACCACCAATTAGTTGTGCGCTCACTTTCCAATAAACCCTTTTGCCATAAGATTCTTTAGTTAATGCCTGCGCTTCCTTTTCATTTATTAAATCTGCATATGCAACTTTTATGTTGTTGGCTGCGAAAAAATCAGTTATTTCTTTTCCTATACAAGCATCATAAGTATTGTAGGCGTGTGAAAAGATTAAAACTTTTGCACCATCGCTGTTTAGCAATTCCTCTTGCTGCAAAATTTTTATTTCTTTGATACTTTCGGCAGTTGATAGGGCATTTTTGTAGGCCTCTAAAGATTCTTCCTTGCTTTTTCCTAAAGCCGCCCCAATTTCTATAAATGCAAATGACTCTTTTTTACGGTAAAGGTAATTTACCTCTGCTTGTAAAAGTTTAACACCCTGGAATGTATTTTTAACAAGGTCACACAACCCAAAAATTCTTGTGCAGTATTCTTCACGAATTGCAGAGTTTTCTATACGTGGCACGAAAATCATGTCGCATTTGTCCAACAAATACTCCACATGGCCAATAAAAATTTTTGACGAGAAACAGGCCTCATCTATCGAATTATTAACGCCATTTTTTACAATTTCTTTATTTGTTGCGGGGCTAACAATCGTTTCAACATCTATGTTTTTGAAGAAGTTTAGCCACAAATCCTCATAAAAATAGTATTGCAATGCCCTTGGTATGCCAATCTTCATTAAATACACAGCCCCCCGTCAACCTTTATAACCTCGCCGGTAATGTACGATGCCCAATCACTTGCCAAAAAGACGGCAAGTTTTGAAACGTCACTTGGCTGACCGGCTCGTGATAGCGGTATCGAGGCGACAAAATCGCTTTTATTATCGCCATTTAACCCGGCCGTCATATCAGTTTCAATAAGGCCAGGCGCAATGGCGTTACAAGTAACACCACGCCCCGCCAGTTCTTTTGCAACCGTTTTTGTCAATGAGATAAGACCGCCCTTTGATGCAGCATAACTTGCCTGCCACTGCCAACCCCTAAGCCCACAAACGCTTGCTATGTTAATGATTGTGCCAGTACGACTTTTCATAAACGCAGGGTAGAGATGTTTTATCATGTTGAACGAACCCTTTAAGTTGACATCCATAACATCATCGTAGTCTTTTTCGCTAATTCGTAAAATTGGGTTGTCGCGAGCTATACCAGCATTGTTTACCAAAACATCAACCTGTGAAAAATCTCTCAAGACATCATCAACCATTTTTTTAGATGCATTAAAATCTGAAATATCGCATTTGTATATTGCACAGTGGACATTTTCATCAAGGATTAGCCTGCGAACCAATTCCGCCTCATTGGGTTCGCCAATGTAGTTAAGTGCGATATTCGCACCGTTCTTTGCCATGTCAAGAGCTATGGCTCGGCCAATACCCTTTGATGCCCCAGTAATTAACGCTGTTTTTCCTTTTAACATTTTTTTGCGCTCCTTTCTGTCCTCATATGTATAGACAGTATTTTTCTTGATTGGTTGTGCAGTTGCAAAAAAAATGTTTATTGGTTCTTATATGCGCCTGTATGGGGTTATCGTAATTCCGCTTCGTGTTATCCGATATTTCCATAGTTATAGTAAAATAAATGAGAAACGGTCTCGCCCGAGTGGCACCTTATTTTGCCGCGACAGGTGAGACCGATTTCGAATTATTTCACTAGACTTCTTCCGAAATTACGTTTTTTAATTTCGGAAAAGTTACATTTTCAATCTTTTACTTCTTTTGAAATTGCGTTTTTTGCAATTTCAGAAGAATTCTACTATATACCAAAAAACACCTGGCAAAAATTTTTCCACTTGAGTTTTTGGAAAATTCAGTTGGTCGTAAATTACGACCAACTGAATTCGCCGCTAATGATATTTTTTATCCCCTGCCCTAACACCCACAAAACCCTTGCTTCATCATATAATCTGCGATATCATACGACCATAGACTCACCACAGGAGGCAAACATGAACCTTTGTATAATCGGAGGCGGGCCTGCGGGGCTTAGTGCCGCGATACGCGCCCGAGAAGACGGCCTGGAAGATGTTTTAGTTATCGAGCGGGCAGATAGCCTGGGCGGGATATTAAACCAATGCATCCACCATGGTTTTGGCGTTCATGTTTTCAAAGAAGAGCTTACCGGGCCAGAATACTCCCAAAGGCTTATAGACCGCGCCCTAAAGCTGGGCGTAAAATTTGCCCTAGGGGCGATGGTAATAGACATCGAGGAAGACCGCACCGTCACCTATGTTTCGCCAAGGGGTTTAACCTCCCTAAAACCCGGGGCGGTGGTTTTAGCTATGGGCTGCCGCGAGCGTTCTCGCGGGGCTATTGGCATACCCGGCGGCAGGGGCAGCGGGGTTTATTCTGCTGGCACAGCCCAAGAAATGGTCAACATGAAAGGTTTCAAACTTGGGCAAAAGGTAGTAATACTAGGCTCTGGCGATATCGGGCTTATCATGGCGCGCCGCATGGCGCTAGAAGGCGCAGACGTGCTGGGCGTTTACGAAATTGCGCCACATTCTGGCGGGCTAAAACGTAATATCGCCCAATGCCTAAACGATTACGGCATCCCCCTATTCCTATCCCACACCGTAACCCGCACAAAAGGCCTAAAAACGCTAGAAGGCGTATACGTAGCCAAAGTTGATGAAAACTACCAGCCAATCCCGGACACAGAGCATTTCATCCCCTGCGACACTTTGCTGCTTTCCGTGGGGTTAATCCCCGAAAACGAACTGGCCACCAAAATCAACGTAGAAATGTCGCCTATCACAGGGGGCGCAATAGTTAACAACCGCTTAGAAACCAGCATCCCCGGCGTATTCGCCGCAGGCAACGCCCTCCATGTACATGACCTTGTGGATCACGTAACCCTAGAATCCTACGACGCCGCCGCAAACGCCGTAAAATTCATACGCGGCCAGCTACCCCCGGCCACCCACTCCACTATCGTCACCCCAGGCCACGGCGTGCGCTACACCGTACCCATGGCCCTAATCCCCGGCGAACCAATGTACACAATCTCCTTCCGCAGCAGCGGAATCTACTCCCCCTGCGAAATTAAAATCTCCGCAGACGGCGAAACCATCCGCAGCATAAAAAAACGCGCCATAATCCCCAGCGAAATGGAGCGCGTCCGCTTTGTGCTAAAAAACCCGGCCAAGGAAGTGAAGGTGGAAATCCTATGACAGAAATAACCTGCGTAAGCTGCCCAGTAGGCTGCCTAATGGCCGTTACCCAGCAAAACAGCCAAATATCCGTAACCGGCAACGAATGCCCAGCCGGCCTAGAATACGCAAAAGAAGAACTAACCGCCCCCACCCGCAACATAGCCACCAGCATAAAAGTAACCGGCGGCCACATGACAATGTTATCCGTAAAAACCGCCACCCCAATCCCAAAAAGCAAAATAATGGCCGCAGTGGCAGAAATCCACAAAATAACCGCGGCAGCGCCAGTAGCAATTGGCGACATAATCCTAGAAAATGTGACTGGCACAGGTGTAAATATAGTGGCCACACGAGAGGTTAAGGCCGTGGGTTTCGCCCACACTCACCCTCTTTTTTGAAAAAAAGAGGGGCAAAAAATTTTAATTTTTTATTCGCACAATATAAGCATAGTGAAATAAATGAGAAACGATCTCGCCAAGCGGCTGAAACGCCGAGATAAGGCGTTTTGGGCGTTTTTGCCGCGACAGGCGGGACCGATTTCGAATTATTTCACTATAAAAGGCAGTAAGAATGCAAACCGCTTTTTTACTGCCTCTACCTTATATCGTCTGTAAAGAGAACTTCAACGTTAAAGTTTTTGCCAAGCTTTTTTCAAAAAGCGGGAATCTTCTGGAAGCGTGAAGTGAAGCCACTGGTTGTTTTTGATAAATCTTCTTGCATTATTCATTATTACATAGTACACTTTCACCATCAAAATCCTTGAAGGAGTGTGAAAGCATGACAAAGAAGTTTGTTGTTGCAGCGCTGGTTATGGTACTTATGACATTAAGCGCTATTGCGGTTATGGCCGCACCCAACGCATCACCTGCCACGCCTTACCGCGAGCAAGTGATAACCAATTCAGAGCCATCTTACATTGTGGCTGTTTGGTTTGATGCAGGCCAAGGCCTAGACATGTCTCCAAGTGGCACTCATGATGTGCGCCCAGGCGAAGACACCAACACAGAAGTTGGCGGAAGCCGTTTTGGCGGCAATGTTGCCTGGACTCTTCCTGGCGAATGGATGCAGTATACCGTAACTGTAGAAGATGCAGATACCTATAGAGTTTACGCCTATCTTGCAGCATACCCAACCCCACCAGGCAATATCCGTGTTTATGTAGACAACGAGTTTGTTGGCCAATCCCAAAGTACAGATTCTTCTGGCTGGCAGGCCTATCGCTGGCATTTTGTTGGCGAAGTTGACCTTACACCTGGCGAAAGCGTTATCGTAGTGTATATCGTATCTGATGCCACAGCGGTTACCAGCGGCGTAACTAACTTTGCAGCATTAAGGTTTGACGGCAGCGGAGCACCAGCCCCAACAGCCACTCCTACCCCAGCAGAAGCAAACGACGACAGCGATGCAGCCCCTACTCCTCCAGTAGTACCACCGCCACCACCAGCGGGTGACGATGCCGTGCTTCGTTTCGCAGTTGGCTCTACAACTTACACAATCAACGGCGTAGCCGGCACATTAGATGCAGCACCGTTTAACCAAGACGGCCGCGTAATGGTTCCTCTTCGTCAAATTGGCGAGGCCATTGGCGCAGCAGTTATTGCATTTGAAGATAACACAGCAATTATAGACAATATCCGCCTGCCAATTGGCGTAGCATTAGCCGGCGGCATGGGCACACCTGTAATAGTAGACGGCCGCACATTTGTGCCGCTGGGCTACATCGCAGGCAGAATCGGCGCGACTCCAAGATGGGACGGCGCGGCCAGCGCAGCCTATATCTACATTGGTGAAGCCCCCACCCCACCGCCAGCACCTCCTACACCAGCAGCAGCGCCAACTCCAACCCCGGCAGCAGCGCCACCAACCGCTGCAAACGTACAATGGCGCATGTCTGACCATATCCAAGGCTGGAGAGACGCAGAAGCAGGCGACACAGTTTCCCACTACCTTTACGATCATCCGTGGAGCCATATCGTATGGTTTGGCGGCGGTGGCGACGGCATGACATCCCTGCGCTTTACAGAAGATAACGCAATCCGCCTAGAAAAAACCCATGACGGCTTCGACCACGGCTTAATCTACGTGCTGCCAAGCAACGCAGCAGTAGGTAATGTGGTTCGCTTCTACTTTAATATCGTATCTGCATCTGCAGGCGGCAACGGCATCCTTGGCCGTTCTATAGGGCCAGACCTTAGCAATTATGCCCAGTTTACAGTTCCAGCGGGGATGCCGCAAGCATGGGAACTTGTACTTGGCACAAGCCATGTTATTGAATGGGTACTAACCGCAGAATGTCTAACCCGCCCATATGTTCATATCTCTGCGCGCAACGGCCAAAGAGTTGTAATGGATGTCACAGAGATTACTTTTGGATAAAAATTATAGTGAAATAAATGAGAAACGGTCTCGCCCGAGCGGCACCTGAAACGCCGAGATAAGGCGTTTCAGGCGTTTTTGCCGCGACAGGTGAAACCGATTTCGAATCATTTCACTATAAAACCGTAACATTGTTATCTCCATTTAAGCGAATCAAAGGCATAGGCCGTAAGAAAGAAACCTACTTTCTTACGGCCTATGCCTTTGCTTCGCGGCGTACTATAGAAACAATTCGAAATCGGTCTCGCCTGTCGCGGTAAAAGCACCTGGAACGCCTTATTTCGGCGTTTCAGGTGCCGCTCCGGCAAGACCGTTTCTCATTTATTTCGCTATTAAAGCCTACATGCATTAATATAAGGGTTTTTAGGTGGCATTACTATATATAGCCGCTCCACCTAAAAACCCTCACATAGAGCTTGTAAATTTCCCGCAATCCTTCGTCGCTAAAAACCTTGCGCACCGCTAGTGCGCGGCGGTTTTCAGCTTCTCGCCTTGCGAAAAATTTCCTGCGCTCTATGCGAATATTTTTAGATGGAGCGGCTATACATCACAAAGCCAGCAACTTTATAGAGCCTATTTCTGCCCTAGCTTTTAGCGTATGTGGCGAACTTGGGTTGCCTGTAATTTGGTTTTTAAGGCTGCCCATGGTGGGTTTGGTTGCGTCTATGCGGCAGTTTGCGTCGGCTGGCATATGGGCTTTTATGCTGCCTACGGCTGAGGCCATGCGTATATTGCCTTGGATGTCTGTAGCGGTTAGCGTTACGTTCCCGGCAGAAGATTCTAACTTTACATTGCCTTGGATGCTTGTGGTGTTTAACTTTACATTTCCGGCGGCGGATTCTATTTTTGTTTCCCCGGCCAGTTTTTGCACCCTTATATTTACATTTCCGGCAGATGCAACTGCCTTCAACTGGCCTGTTTCTGCCACTTCAAAATCTACATTACCCGCAGATGCTTCTAGCTTTACAACCTCGGCAAAGTTATTTAAAAGGCGAATTTTTACATTGCCGGCGGCGCTTTCTGCCTTTACATTATTGGCATAGTGGTTGTCTATGGTGATATTGCCGGCGGCGGCAGAAAGTTTTAAGTCACCACTTATATTTTCGGCTTTTATGTTGCCGCAGATGCCATCAGCCTTTATAAGACCCGGAAACTGGGCAGGTACATACACAATCGCCTCTGTTTTTGAGCCAAAAGGAGTAACAAACTGAAACCATTTAAATGGGCGTTTTATTTTTATACTAAGTTCTCCGGCGTGGTTTCCAACAGAGTATTTGTCGCGGCTTCCGATCCCTTTTAACATTACGCGGAAATTACTATCAGTGGACGGTAGAAAATATAAATTGCCTATTTCCAAATAGGCGTTTATTTTTTGTACGCCGGTGAAAGTTTCGTCGAAATCACCGCTGTGGCTGTTCCAGTTGTCGCTGTCGTTGTTGTTGTTTGCGTTTTGGGGTTGATGCCAGCTAGATTCTGGCGGTGCCGTTTGTGGCTGTTGGTTAATTTCCTCTAGTACTTGCCGGGCTATGCTGCCTGGCTGGCCCAGGCTTATGCATATTTCTTCTTCGCTTCGGCCTTGGGCTGCTCCTTCATAAAAATGCTCGTTTATATCCGCCAAGATTTCTTCACGGGTTTTTATGTTTGCGGTGGATAATTCCTTTTGCAGCTCGTTAATAAATTCATGTTTTGTCATTGCGACTCCTCCAAAATATTTTTTACGCCTGCCACCAGGCTGCTCCATTCGTCTAGCAATTCTAATAATATGCGCTGCCCTGTTGCTGTAATTTGATAGTATTTTCGTGGCGGGCCTTCTTGGGATTCCTTTAGATATGTTGTTACGCAGCCCTCGTCTTTTATGCGTTTAAGCAGCGGGTAGATTGTGCCTTCTGCGATTTTTACATGCTTAGAAATTGCCCCCACAAGCTCGAACCCATACATGTCGCGCTTAGACAGCAACCCCAACACACACAGCTGCAGCGCGCCTTTTTTAAGCTGAATACTCATTTTGCCTCCTTTGCGAACAAGGTTCTTTTCTCGCAATTGCAAATCAACTAATTACAACTTGTAATTAGTTGATTTGATTTCTTACCATGGGTACATATTATCACACGGTACATTGCATTGCAAGCTACCTGTTAAAATATTTTTATCTTCTAAAAATTACCACCGTCACCTCCGCATAAAAAATCTCCCATAACTCATACTATCCTCGTAATGATGCACACCGCATCATCCAATTATGAATTAAAAGGAGATAATCATGAATAATTCAATCACATCATCTAAAGTACCACACGCAAGAGAAGCTCTTAACCAATTTAAGTTTGAAGTAGCCAGCGAAATTGGCGTACCTCTAAAGCAAGGCTACAACGGCGACCTAACTAGCGCACAAGCTGGTTATGTTGGTGGCTACATGGTGAAAAAGATGATAGAAGCCCAAGAACGCCAAATGGCAGGCAGCTCTCGCTAACAACCATTTTTGTAAATGAAAAAGGCGCCCGTTTCGCATATGCGAGGCGGGTGTTTTTTGTTTAAAACCACCGAGATTTGCCTCTCGCATCCCCACGAATTTTAATTTTTAAGTTACAACAAGTTGTGCAAAACAAACCAACAAGATAACAATTTTATTATCCCCGTCAACTATGATATAATCCTACAAAACTACAAATAATCGGAGTGATTTCATTATGGCGAAAATAAAAAGGTTTATATTCCCTGTTGTAATAGGCATTTTGGTTGCGGTTGCTGCATCTTTATTTATTATCATCAACACACGAGATGTCGCAGAAACGGACCTCACCGCCCAGGATACACCCACCATGCCGCCGCTACATACTACACAGCTACCCTCCCCATACGAAACCATGCCAACTTTTTACGAAAATGGACTTATCTTCGCCCCTTCGGCCTTGGGCAACCTTATAATCACACCGTTATCTTACTCAAACTTGGGTGTTTATACAGACTCGCCCTTCTTAATCTACTCCGCAAATGGCATACTTACAGAAGAATATCTCAATACCAACCTATCCGTACCCACTGGTGAAGCATTCACCCTAGAGGCGCAGCCTGCCGGGGATTTTTTGCTGCGTTTTGCAGAAGAACTCTCCCCTAATCGTATCGTTAATTTCATCTACAGCCCGGCGCAGATGCAGCCCGCTTCCCATGCCTTCCAAACCGTGGATATTTTTCGCATCTCTGCTACATCACCGGCAGACAATAGCCGGGGTATTCCGCAAGATGCCGGCATAGAGGTCACATTCAGTCAGCCCGTCTCGCCGGATGAATTTGCTGCGCATTTTTCCATAGACCCGCCCGTAGATGGCTTCTTTTTGCAGCGTGATAACACACATATTTTTGCGCCACATGCCCTGGAATTCAACACGCTTTACACTGTTACTATATCTGCCGAAATCACTAGCAAGTTAGGTGAAACCATGCCTCAGCCCCATCAATTTGACTTCACCACTACATGGGGCACGGCCACCACAAACGCAGTTAGCATTTCCGGTAGCATTTACGAGACTTTTCTGCCATGGGACGAGGTTTTAATCGCACTAAATGTAGCTGAGGAATTACGCGACAACATATTCCAGCTAAATCTTTATGAAATCCCGGATGCAGCCACTTTCCTAGACAGCAACCTGGCCATACGCAGCCTACAAAACCCCATAGCCGCCATGCAAATAGAGCTGTACACCATAGAATTATCTGAATGGAGCAGATTCCACTACCTCTTCCTGGAAAAAACCCTGCCTGTGGGCTACTACGTAGCAGAAATCCGGCTGCAAACTTCCCTGCCGGAAGAAATTGTGCTGCATAAATTTATACAAGTGTCACCGATAGCCGTGTACTCCTTATCTGTAGAAGGGGATACGGTGTTTTGGGTGCATGATGCCAGCACCGGGCTGCCCGCTGCCGGGGCAAACATTAACATAGACGATGCCGTAACCACCACAAACAGCTATGGCCTGGCAATTGCTCAAGCCGCATCTAACAGCCGCGCCACAATCACCATAGAGTACGACGGCCACCTGCCCTTCGCTTATGCAAAGCCAACATTCAGCGCCCGCAGGCTGCTGCCTAGGGAAAGATTCCTCTCATACATCTATACAGACCGGCCAAACTACCGCCCGTCAGACACTGTAGACGTCTTTGGGGTGATTATGCCGCTGTATGGCCATGCCCATTTGCCAGAGGATGTTTTCACACTGCGTGTGGGCAATATGATAGAGCTGCCCATAGTATTGGATGCGAACCATAGCTTTAGCAAGCGCATACCCGTTAGCGATATGTTTGGTTTTACGGATATTATAGTAGAAGTTAACGGCCAAAGGCTAATGTCTACCTGGGTGCAGTTTATCGATTATGCCAACCTCACATACGTAATAGAAGCCTCCCTTAACCAAGCAGCATTCAATCTAGGGGAAGTAGCTTATCTGGAGATTTTCACGGCCACCTTTGCAGGGATGCCAGCAGGCGACGTAACATTTACCGGGGAAAACATAACCATAGAAACAGACGCTAGCGGCATAGGCACAGCCAGCATCACCGTAGACCAGGATGTACAAGGCAGCAACTGGATAAACAACGAATGGCATGAAGACGACCCTGATTGGTTCCCACGCTGGCGCAACTTTTGGTTCTCTACTACCTCCACAATGCAAGCTAACCAGGGGGTCAGCATACCATTTGTGGTTGCCCATAGGGATATTATGCTAGAGCATGATTACGAAGGCGGCAGCGAAATGAACATCACCACTAGCCATATAACCCTGGATAGGCTAAACAGTGAAGAGCTGAGGCGCTGGCAGCATTTTACTGATGATATGCTACGCGGCGCGGCCGTGGATGTAGACTTTACCCTGCACGTCACCCGCCATGTAACCACCCGCACAGTGCGCCACCGCAGCTACGACCGCATACAGCGCCGGGTTATCACCCGTTACAATTTTGACACCGTAAGCAGCCCTTACCGCACCATCCAAGGCCGCACAGAAGGCGGCCGCGCCACCGTAACCGACCTACCCTATTCTAGTGACCCGCTTATCCGCTACAGCATATATATCCGCTACCAGGACACCCAAGGCCGTGGAGTGCGCGCCCAAATTCACGACCGCAGCTGGTTTCAGGCGCAACAAGAAACATCTATGCGGCATTTTGGCTTTATTCTGGAAAACAGGCAGGTACGAATTGGCGACGACATAAATATTTCCGTAGTAGAATCCACAGACCCATGGCGCTTTAGCGACCACTGGTGGGCTTTGGAATGGGGCGAAGTTGAAGGGGATACCATCATCCCGGCGGAAGGGCGCATATTGGCAGTTTTGGTGCGGGATGGGGTGCTAGATACCGTGGTGGGCGATGCCCATGGGGTATCTATGCCATTCCCAGAAGCGGCTATAAGCAATGCTCTTCTATTTGGTGCGTTTTTTGATGGGCGGAATATTTTTGCCATCCCAAACCCCATTTCTGTTCATTACGATTTTACCCAGCGGGAAATGCAAGTAGAACTGGATTTTTGCCAAGAAATTTACGCCCCTGGCGACGAGGTTACCGTTAGCATACAAATAAGCTGCGAAACCGGCAGCCCTGTTGCCGGGCAAGTTTTAATAAGCGTGGTTGACGAGGCCAGTATCATCCATGGTTGGCATGCCGCCAACTTCTTGTCTCGCCTGTACGGCAGCTCGCATATTACCCCTTGGGATATACGCTTCCACCAGTTTGCTTCGTTTGTGCAGCATAATATCAATTCTGGTGGCGGCGGCGCAGAAGGCGGCGGTGGCAGCGACGAAGGCGTGGATTTAACATTCCGTGACGATTTTGTGGACAATCCGATTTTTGAAACAGTTAACGTAGATGCCAGTGGCATGGCTAGTTTCACATTTACATTGCCGCATCAGGTTACATCTTGGCGGGTTACGGCCATTGGGTTAAATGACGACGGCCTGGCTGGTGATATTATTGAGAACATCCCATCTGCGTTGCCGTTTTACATTAGCCTGCTGCATACTAACCGATATGTTTATGGCGACGATATTGCTGCCATGGTGCGGGTGTTTGGCACAGGCGGCAGGCACAACGAAATTGATATCGACTTTATTTTTGAAGTATTGCAAGATGACGAGGTTATTTTCCGCGACAGCCAAACTGGCCTTGGTAATATCATATTTAATGCGGGCAAGCTTAGCCTTGGCAGCTACACATTGCGTGCCCATGCCACATGGGGCAATTACCAAGATGGCATAGAGCTGCCATTTGAAGTAGTTGAGGCAGATATGATTATTCCCATACGGGTTGAGGGGCAGGTTTCGCCGGAAGCGCCGGATATTGGGCAGTTATATATGCTGCCGCTGCCAGTGCGCGTTACGCTTACAAATGCTAACATTCGCCCGTTTATTGGGGTGATTAACAGCTTTACAGACAATGCCTCTTTCCGCACGGATTATATCGCTGGCACGGCCTTTGCAGATTATTTCTTTGGAAATATCTTGCCATGGATGGAAACAGATGAAGATTACGACTTCACCGCAGCTGTGCGCGCCCGCATACATGATACAGACGGCGGCATACCAGAGCTAACATTCGAGCGGTCGGATTTCTTCTATACCATGCGCTTTGTGTCTTCCCTGCCGGAATTTGTTGACCATGATGAAATCCGGCGTTTCCTGCGCAGTAATGAACAGCATGACTATAGTATGATGCGGGCTGCGGCGCTGATGGCCCAAGCAGCCATGGGCGACCCCGTGCTGCTTGACATCTGGCGGGAAGCAGCGGAGCCCATTTTCGGCAAGCTGCACGAGAGTCATCTCACTCCAGAGCAAGCCATCCTCATCCTAGCCAGCGGTGACTGGGGCGATTATTTAAGCGCTTGGGAGGTCGGGAGTCCATATGAAACCTTCCAGCGGCTGCAAACCCAGCGCCACAACCAGCTTGCCTGGCTATATCTTACTGCGGCCCTAGTGGCCATAGGGGATTACAATGGCGCACAAGCTATGCTGGATTTATTTACCCCGTTAGCTATTGTCCCCGAGTATCATCAGGAGCGGATTAATACCTTGCTGCTTTTCATCAATACTTCATTGAACCCGCAAGCTGCATGGCGGCATATCAACTGCCCTGATGCCCGGCGCAACCGTTATGTAAGCGATGTACCAGAGCGCATCAACTTTATTAGAAATGCGTATCTGCTGGGTGAAACTTATTCTACGCTGCAATATTACCTGCATGGCGAGACACATACACTGCTGCTGGAAAACCTAGCCCGCCACACTTTGCATATCAGCCAGGAACAGTTTGACAATTTGAACTTGACGCCAATAAGCGGTCAGACGGATTTTGCCGTGCGCTTCTTCGATTCTGGCGTGGGGAATTTTGACCCCGCCGGGAATGTGATACCCATAAACCGCAGCATAGAAAGGGTTGGCGAGATGGTTCGCATTAGTATAGAACTGTCGCTGCCCCCAAACCGAGACAATTTTATATTATACGACCGCCTACCCAGCAACCTGCGCTTTGTACCCATGCGCCAAGCCAACCAAGACGCCTTTGTTCACAACACCCAACGGCAGCTTGTAGAAATACATTTCTCCCATATTCCCAATGCATTAGCGGTACGTAATGTTACCCGGGTGATTACCTATTATGCCATAGAGCTATTTGAGGGCGACATGGCAGATGGGATTACGATAATCACAAATGGGCGAATGGATGGGCATTTATGGGGGGTTACAGAGTAAACAGCATATCACAACTGGAGGCAGACAATGAAAACCCTAACCCTAATCCTCACCCTGGGCATAATCATAATCGCTGCCGCATGCGGTAGAGGCGGTAGCGATGCCCGCATCACGCCAGACACAGACGGCAACGGAACAATCTCCCAGCCCCGCGGCACAGATACATTACGCATCTTAGCGCCCATAGAATATGAACCCATACTACGCGAGGCCGAACGCCTAATGAGCCTGCGCGAACCTATAGACATTGAAATCACTGTATTTTGCCTAGATACCCAGGCCCATTACTGGGCAGGTAGGCTGCCTAGCATCCTTGCCGCCGGGTACGGGTTTGATATTTTTTTCAACGACCCGCGCATGCCGCTATTCCAACTTGCCCAGGAGGGCTGGCTTGCAGATATTAACGAGCTGATTCGCGGCTGCGGCAACAGGCAAATGATAGATTATTACACCCAGGCGCTACATGCTCTTACCATAGACGGCAGGCTATCCTTCTTCCCGCTTGGTTTTGGGCTGCAATATGTGGGGATAAACGCCGAATTTATGCCGCCAGAGATTGTAAACCGGTTTATGGCCATGGACAGCATCACCACAAGCCAAATGATGGAGATGTTTATAGACGCGGGGCCGCAGCAGCACCCAAACCGGGACCATAACCTACTGCTGGCTAATTGCCGGGCAATAAACACCCCTGGCTTCATGGCTTGGAATATGGCAAACCAATTTACAGATATCAACAGCCGCAGTGCAAACCTTACAAGCCCAGAGTTCATCAGGTTTTTGGAAAATATGCTAGAGATTTTCCCAGACCCACAGATGACTACACCCGGGATAGAAATTGAGCATAATTTAAGGGTTTGCTCGCTAAATGCACATTTTGGCACAATCGGCTATTTTACCACGCCGTATACTCTTTACCGCAGCGTAGAATATTACGCATTTTCCGTACAAAATCAATTCCTAAACCCCTTAAACGCAATAATCCCGTTTACAGGAACAGGCGAGCAGCCATTTATCGGCTATATTCCCCTGGCAGACACTCAAGGGCGGCTTGTAACCAACATGGCGACTAGCTTTCCATGGAAAACAATTAGCATAGTGGCTAACGAAAACGCCACATTGGCTTGGGAATTTGTATCGCAATATCTGCTGCAAGCCAGCGTTTGCCAAACCACCACGCCAGTTTATGCCCCTGTAGAAGCCGTAGGAATAACACGCCCCAGCGTTGGCGCCACCAGCTTTGACACGCCAATTGCGATAGATATCGCCCACAGCCACATCGAAAGCATCCTAAACTTGACTCAGGAAATCAGATGGACTTGGAGGTTTGAAGACACAACAACGGGGCAAATAGTAATTGACGCATTCCCGCCTGGCTGGAGCATGACAATTTATGCTGGCTTGCCCCTAGAAGGCATCTTCCACGAAGACCCCACCACCTCCCAGGCCGCAATACAAACCGCCATCCAGCGGCTGGATTACCTCCATTCCCAGCCTCTTGCCCCCATGCTATTCCTGCCTTTCGAACTGGTTGAACATAGCATATTAAATATGCTGCGCTGGCATATTTCTCCTACCGATGCCGCGGCCGCATTGGATTCTACAATAAATGCCTGGCTTGCCAGCATGTAGTAGAAAAATTCAGTTGGTCGGAAAATCCGACCAACTGAATTTTAATCATCACAGGAAAGGACAGCAAAAATGCGTCCATCTGCATTCATAAAACCCCTACTTCTTGCGATAGCAATCATATTCCTAGCAAGCTGCAGCAGCCCTCGGCCAGAGGGCTATTACCCTTGCGAAATTACATACCACACAGAACCCCCGCCACCACCGCAACCAATAGCCACCCCTCCCCTACTACAAATCCGCCACCTGCCACATGAAATATTTAACCAAGCCATAGCCAACCCCAGGGGCTACAGCACCCAAAGCCGCATCATGGCCGGGGTTGTACCACATCACGATGTTGCGGCTACTTTAATAAGCGGCTTCTTCGCCAGCGCCGCCACATACAGCTACGACCTCGTGATTATCCTAGGCCCAAACCACCAGGGCGACCTGGCAGAAATCATACTTTCTTGCAAGGGCTGGGATGTGGGCAGCGGCCTGGCTGCCCACGGGGGCTTCGTGCAAGATATGCTGGCCGCGCCCGGCATAGATGCCGTGGTTAGCCATGCACATATGGAGTACGACCATTCTGCCGCGGTGCTAATCCCATTTGTTTACCATTATCTGCCCGGGGCGCAGGTTGCGCCGCTGTTGCTGAACCGCTCTATGAGCTTTGGCGGTACGGTTAGGCTTTTTGAATGGCTGCATCAATGGATAGAAAACTCTGGCAAAGATGTGCTGCTGCTGGCCTCGGTAGATTTTTCTCATTTTCTCACCCCACAAGAGGCCTTCCGCCGCGACCAAATTACCATACCAGCCATGCTTGGCCAGGAATATCATTTTCTGCATGGCCTAAACTACCATTACCTAGATTCCGCAGCGGCCATTATCATTTTCCTTATGTACCTAGAGGCGCTGGGGCTTGTGCCGGAAATATTGGACCATACAGATGCTTCAGAATTCCTGGGCTTTGGCCTAGACGAAACCACATCCTATATAGTGATAGCAGGGGTAAAGCGGCCCACACGTCTGTCCTTTGTGGGGGATTTAATGCTGCACCAGCCCCAGGCAGATTTTGGGGATTTTAAACATGGCTTTTCTGCCATACGCCCCATCTTGCAAAGCGCAGACCTCACCATCGGCAACCTAGAAACCGTGCTGGGTGGCGGCTTTAGCTGCTTCCCACTATTCTCTGCACCAGATGAATTCGCCACAGCCTTGCAACATGCAGGGTTTAACATACTAACCACCGCCAACAACCACGCCCTAGACCAGGGCAAACAAGGCCTGCTACGCACCATAGACACCCTGCAAAACCTAGGCATAACCCCCATAGGAACCCACCGCAGCCAGGCAGAGCGCGACAACATTACCATAAAAGAAGCAGGGGGCTTCACCTTCGCCTTCCTGGCCTACAGCTTCGCCAGCAACCAGCCAATCCCCCATGGGCATGAATACCTGCTAAACATCCTAAATCGCGACAAAATCCAGGCAGATATAGCTGCCGCAAGGCAGCTGGCAGACTTTATAATAATCCTACCCCATATGGGCTACGAATACGAAACCACCCCCCGCGACAATATAAAAGCCTGGGCCAACCTAATGTTAACCGCCGGGGCAGATATTGTGGTGGCCAGCCACCCCCATGTGCTGCAGCCCATGGGTTTTGTGGACATAATAGAAGGCAACCAAACTCGCCGGGGTTTTGTGGCCTACAGCCTTGGCAATTTCATATCTTCCCAGCGCATCCCACCCACAGACGAAGGCATAATACTGCATCTATACTTTGGCCGGGTTGGCGGTATGCCAACGCTGCTGGATTATTCCTACACCAGAACCTGGGTGAAATTTCAAGATGCCACCGGCCAGCCAGATATCATCATCCTGCCAGTAGAAGAAACCATAGCAGCCATCCAGCGCGGCGAAAACAAAAACCTCCGCCAGGCAGATATCATCCGCCTAATGGAGGTTGGGGGTTAGAATTGTCGGAGGCCGTCTTACCTATAAAACCGCCAGCGGCTTCGCCTCCGGCACCTCCACTTCCTTTCATAAGGTTCGCTTCGCGAACCCGGCATTTCATGCCGCCCGATTTCTTTCGGGTTATCTTTGAAAAAAGAAGCAAAAAACTTTATTTTTGGATAATTTTTTGTCACAAAGCTGAGATTTTAGGGCGCCCGTAAGGGCTTTGTAGTACCGCTCGTATGTGAGCATTGGAGTAGAGAGAACTCCAACTGGTTATCCGACTTACCCGCAACCGAAAGGCCAAGGGGAACATAGCCTGTCGGAA
>Ga0123355_10002627_pt1 | contig 25504 bp, 21 predicted proteins | sample TergutEmb28metaG_3_FD_89872 | JGI IMG/M metagenome (GOLD analysis project Ga0123355, IMG submission 89872) | Embiratermes neotenicus P1 segment gut microbial communities from Petit-Saut dam, French Guiana - Emb289 P1 | ecosystem: Host-associated > Arthropoda: Insects > Digestive system > Gut ...
ATTTGAATTTTTTATTGTACTTCAATAGCAACGGCAACTCGCCGTAAGCGCGGTTGATATTCGACACACGTCACCAAACTTAAACGATTATCGCCAAACTGCATAAGCGGAGTAAAGTCCGTTTCATTGATTGTAAAAACTCGTTGGACTGCATACCGCCTTGTAATTCCGTTTGCGTAAAGCGTCATAATATCGCCTTCTTGCAAGTGGCGAACAAATGAGAAAAATCCGTTACTTCCGCGATTATGCCCCACAAGTCCGGAATTTCCGTGATTCAATCCTGTGAAACTGAAATGTGCCGCTCCGAAGTCCATATTTCGCATAGTCGCACCGCCGTAAATGTTGACCGTTCGCCCCAATCGTTCAACCGTTAATCGTCCGACACGCTGACCGTAAGTGTAGGTGGTCACAATTGGAGTAAACGCTCCAACACTCGGTGTGCCGCCGCTTGGCGCAACTGTCTGATTTGTCGTTTGCGGATTGATATGTACCGCCTGTTGTCCGCGTCCGAATCCATTGCTCGGAATTCCCGGCGCGGCGGCGTTCGCAATCTGCGCCGTTCCTATTAACGTACAAAGAATTAGTCCGACACAAAGCGACTGAACCGTTCCTTTTTTTATTCTTTTCGGCGATTTAATGAGTTTGATAAGCAAAAATATCAGAAATATGCCCAAAACCGACACCAACGCAACTCCAACCCAATCTTGTCCACCAAAAGTACGCGCCCCTACAAACCGGACAACAAACTGCGTGTTTCCGGTTGTGGTCCGATACAAAGTGCCGCTAAATTCAGCGGTTGTGACAAATCCTATATTAGAACTTCTCGTCTCCGTCCCCGAATAAGTCACAACCGCCGTAAATGTTGACGGCATTTCCACATAGTCAACAACCGTGGTAGATTGAGTTCGCCATTCAACATTTTGCAGATTGAAAGTTTGGTTGCCCTCGGTGATAGTTCTTGGAATCAACGAAGTGTCGGGCGCGGACAAATGCGGAAACTCTCGCGTCCGCGTGACATTGTGACTGCTGCTCCGTGTGCCGCGCGATTGAATATTTATGCTTGATACATCAAGCGCGAGAACTCCGTAATATCCGTCAACCTCGAAATACATTGTTTCGGCAAGTTCACGCATTATGGTGTTAAAATCATTCGACTGTGTGTAAATCCTAACAACTTCGGTATGCGTTCGCTCAGTTCGCTTTTGTGTTTCTCGCCGTGTAATTTCCGCAACTTCAAATCGAAATCCATCACGTTCAAACGGTTCACGCGAAATATCGGCGGGATTTTGATACGCATTTAGCTCATAAACTCGGACAATTTCGCGCCGTCCATCTTCGTGAATTTCCTGTACGCTGACCGGAAACAATTCGTGCCGTTGAGGTTCATAAATTGGAATGATTGCTTCGTATTCGGTATATTCCCCATACTCAATTTTTTCCTCAATCGGCGCTGGCACAACTATCGTTATCGTGTTCGCAACTGCTACAATTGAAAAAGATAGCAAAACTGCGGCGCATATTAAAATTACTCCAATTCGTTTCATTCATCATCAGCCTCCTCGCCAACATCAACGTAATCCTCATCGTCGTCGCCGTAATCTTCGTCTTCATCATAAAAATCGTTTGTTTCTTGATTTTGCTGCTTCGGGCGAACAATTTTGAAATAATATCCGACTCCGCCTGCCAACAGAGCAGCGATAATGATGAAAATCGTAGCTCCGCGATTCCCGCCGCCTTGCGGAGCAGACGGAGCGTTATTCGTTGGCGGCGTTTCCTCCGAACCTTCGTCCGGTATTGTTGGAAACGGCGGTGTGACAACAGGAGTTCCGACAATTTCGTTGCCTGATTGCCGCGCAAGTGAAATCAAATCTTGTTCGGTAACAGTATTCAGCAGATAAACATTGTCAACCGAACGATGACGGTCAATAATGAGAAAAAACTCGTTTCCGTCTTCGGTAAATATGGTAAAAAACTCTTTACCGTCACCGTCTGTCGCATTATCAACAATCGTGCCGGTGCCGCTCGGTGTGAACGGACGCGGTCCGCTTGCGATGTTGCTCGAATCCGTCTGCTCGGATTCAGTCGAAACATCACCGCTAACAGAAGTGTGCAAAGGGTTTCGCACTTGAATGATGTCTGATTGATTCCCTTCCGAGTTCACCGCTTGAACTGAAATATACGGATTGTTTGTGTCAATTTGACCAATATGCTCGTTTAAATTAACCGCCACCGACGAAACCGAGCCGCTGTCGTTGACGTTTATGTGAATCATTTCGTCAGTCAACAATTCGGCGTTTACCGTTATTGCCGCGTATGCCGAAACATAAAGGGCGCTCATACAAAGTACGAGCGCCAACATCAATACAATTTTAGTTTTCAAAGTTTTCCTCCTCATTCTCATATTTTTGTTGCGAAACTACGGATTGTGTCGGCACGGTCCCGTTTTTCAACTTCTCAATCAACGCCGGAATTTCGCCGGGAGCCACGTTCATCGACCTAAACGCCTTAACGATCTCAGCGTTCTCGAGTTCCATCTTTTTCTGCTCCAACTCCGGCAACGACGCCTGCAATTCCGAAATTTTCGCTTTTGTTCGTTCAATTTCGTTATTAATTTTTTGTAACTTTTGGTTCAAATAAATAACACCTCCAAGATTAATTCGCTGGAACGCGCCCGAAAGCATAAAAATGATTCTGCCAAAACGCTGTATTGATGGACGCGTACTGAATGGGGCTCCCTGCGTGAATCATTCGACCGTTACCGACATACAGTCCAACGTGCGTAACCATGTCGGTTGTTGAGTATGTTTCGGTAAAAAATATTAAATCACCGGGCATTGCCTGACTTCGGCGAATCGGCACAAACTGATTAAAAATCCCTTGCGCTGTTGTGCGCGGTAAATTCACAACTCCCGAATGGGTGTAAATCCAACAAATGAACGAACTGCAATCAAAAGCGTTCGGTCCGCTCGCGCCGTATACATACGGTTTGCCGAGGTGACTTTCAGCTTCCGCAAGCAAAATAGCGAAAGTTTCGGCGCTCATCGCCGGAGCGTTTCCGTAACTCCAATTGCTTCTGCCGCCCGCTGAATTAGTTTCCGCGAAAAACAACGGATTCAGACGCCGACCGTTCCGCATAACTTCAAGATGCAAATGTGGTCCGGTGCTGTTGCCTGTGCTGCCGACAAGAGCAATCACATCGCCTCTGTTTACTGTCTGACCAACACTAACAAGAAGTTGCGAACAATGTGCGTAAAGAGCGGTGATTCCGTTGCCGTAATCAATCACAACAGTCAATCCATAACCGCCATTATCCCCGGCGAACTGAACAACGCCGGTGCCGCCCGCCAATATTTCTGTCCCGGTCGGAAGCGCAATGTCTATCCCTGTATGAAAAGCCCGTGCGCCGGTAATCGGATGGATTCGATAACCGTAATGGCTCGAAATATACGGAACCCAATTAAACCGAAACGGGCTGCCAATAAGCATACGGTTACCATTGCTATCCATCAGCAAATTATACCTTTGCCGCTGCTCCGCATTCATTCGAGGGAATATAACCTCGAAAAACGGTCGCGATGTAAGCGTAACAGTTAAAACGTGCCACTCGTAGGATTCCTCAACTTGATAACTGTTGCCGTCTGCATCTGTTTGAGCGACCATTCGCGTTCGAACTTCAACACTTGACACAAGAGATAGCTGATACTGTTCAACGAATATCTGTTGCAAAACGGAGTTGATGTTAACGCCGCTAAAATCATCGTAAACCGCTGTCAAATATGCCATCAACTCGAACTGATTATGTCCGATATTATCCACGCTGAACCTATACTCATCAAAGCCGGGATGATTTGCCTCTATATTATTAATATAAATCCGCAAATCAGTTTCCCATTCGGTATACAAAATCGATGCGTTATCAATATCAATTTCATCCGCGAGATAACTCGTTGAAAGTATTGTGGATCCCATATTAGACATAAGACCCGAACAAGCTGAGAATATAGCTGATATTAGGATGATTAAAAGGAATAAGATAAGAAGAATCTTAAGTACAACCGGGTTCTTAACTACAGCACCAACTGCCTTGCTGACGATTGTTCCGACCTTTTTTGCTTGTAACGCCGCCTTTTTACCATTACGCGCAGCTTTCGCGTACTGTTTCTTAATTTTCCGTTTCTGTGCCATCCGCGAAAACACGTTACTTTTGAATTTTGGATTATCATTCAACGCCTTGCGGTAATCAGCTTTAACGTTGAGTTTTGTGGTTTTACGAGTCAACTTCTCTACTTTGCGGTACGGTCGTGTCTTATGCATCCGATACCCTTTACGAAGCACGCCCTCGGCGATAAGTTCGCCCTTATGCGCCGCTTGTGTTCCGACATTTTCGTGCTGAACCTCAAACAACTTCTTGTGCGCGAAACCAATGGCAACATTCGCACCGAACTTAACCGGACGAGTTGCAACCGGTCCTTTAATGTGGTCGCGCTGACTTTTAACCTCAGCTTCAAAACGCAGCTTCCGCTTAGGCGGTTTGCCATCATCGGTTACGCCGTCAACTTTATCAAACTTAATCCGTCGCTTTTTAGGCAATTTCTTCTGCGCAGAGTCCAACTTTTCCTCTGACCGAGCCGCCTTCTTCTGCGCTTTAACCATTTTCTGCCCGGCCTTCGGCGGCGGTTTATCCTTTTCGCCAAATTTCAACTTAGCCGATTTTTTCGATGGCGACAACGGAGTATCGCCAACCTCGATAACTGACAGCGCTTCATCAGATGGGTTCTCAACAATCGGTTGCCGTTGCGAAATATTTTCGGGAGTAATATCCGAAGTTTGCTCCGTCGTAACCGATTGCGGCGTGTGTTTCATGTTCCGCTGATATTGTTTCTTGCGCTTAAGCGTTGAGTCATCAACGGAAGTAGGCGCACCATGTGTGCCGCGTTCCTGTTGCCGAACACTCTGTTTGGTCGCGCGTTGTTTTTGCATCCGAATATTCCTGTCACGCGGACGATTTGATTTCTTCTTTTCCAAAGCATCGCCTCCAAATTAAAATTAAACCAAAGCCGCTCATATAGCGGCCTCGGCTTGTTTGCTCCGACTTACTGCGGGAGCATCCCTTTTCTGTTTATCAACCTGCTTCTGAAGCTTTTTCATAGTTCCAAGCGTGGACGGTCTATCTTCTTCACGCTTTGCCGCAACTGATTTCTGCGGTGCTGCTTTTTCCAAACTGTCAAGCGCAGCAATAGATTTGTCGATAGCGGCGCACGATTTTATTAAACGTTTAATTTCTCGCTCAAACGGTGATTTCATAAATTCTGCCAATTTGCCGTTCGGTTCAAATTTACGTACAGTTTTTTTGCCGATAATAGCACGTCCAAGATTTTTAAACGCCCAACCTATTGAATGATACTGTCTGCTAATCGCTTCAATTTTAGCAATAGTGGCACGGTTAGATTCGATATCTTTTTGCATATTATTCCGCATAATCTTAAGCATAGGTCTGACTCTGAAAAATTTAACAATACTATTCAAAGCAGAAATTCCTCTTTGCTTAAAAGCAACAATAGCATTTTTGCAGCCTTCAATAATTTTCGCTTTAATCTCGTTCAGCCACGACCGCGATTCGGTTATATTGCTCTCAAGCGATTTCGCCGCCTTTTGTAACGCCGTCCTAACTGGATGATTGCGTTCTTCCCGCATTTCGCGGAGTTCCTGATGAATAGAGCGAAGTTCATCAGCCGCTCGACTTAGTTGAGTTTCTGCATCCGTCACATAACCGAGCAAAGCGACCAGTCCGCTTGAATCCTTGCCGTTTCCCTTTAATATCGCAAGAAACTCCTTGACGTGTTCGTTTTCCATAATCGGAATGTTTGTTAAATCCGACACGGATTATCTCCTCCCTTCAAACGAAAAGAAGCGCCAAGCTAATTCGCTCGACGCTTCTTGTGTTTTTAATTGCAATTACTTTCTTTCCATAAACACTTACTTTTCATTAAATTTTGTTGTCATTATCTGATACAACTCCGTGTCTTTCGGGAATCTATCCACGAATGGGATAATGACATCGCCGTAGAACAGCAACCCTTCACCGGCGTTGGAGTGAGTGACATATGATAACTGATGCGGCGAAATTCCAAGCTGCTTGGCAAGGATTTGCCTGTCACCCGCCGCTTGATTGAGCATATAGATGAAATCTGAATTTTCAAAAATATTCTCAATCTCGCATGAAGCCAACAGATCCTTAATATTCTGCGTTAAGCCCGTCGGAATCCCGCCCCATTTACGGAATCGCTTCCAAATTTCTACCGAATACGCCGCCGTTTGCTCCTCTTTAAGGAGCAAATGAAACTCGTCCAAATAGAACCAAGTGGTCTTCTTGGCGGCGCGGTTAATTGTCACACGATTCCAAACCGCGTCTTGTAAAATAAGCATCGCAAGTTTCTTCAACCCCTTGCCAAGCTCCTTAATATCAAAACAGACGAGTCGATTGCTAACATCTACGTTCGTTCTTCGGTTGAAAACCGACAACGAACCCGTAACGTAAATCTCCAACGCCGTAGCAATGTGTTGTGCCTCCGGTTCAATTTGTGCGCGCAGAATATTGTATAAATCTTCCAATATCGGCATTTTTGCCGGTTCGGGATTCGCCAAATATTCACGGTAAACCATCCTAACACATCGGTCAATAATGGTTTTCTCAACCGGAGCAAGTCCGTCTTTACCGCCAACAATAAGTTCGCAAAGCGAGAGGATAAAGTCGGATTTGAGTGTCAGCGGGTCTTCCTCATCGCTGTAATCCGGATTTATATCCATCGGATTGATAAACTGCGACGAAGTTGGTGACATTTTCACAACTTGCCCGCCAAGCCTTGATACTAAAGGAAAATACTCCCCCTCAGGATCGCTGACAATTATATCGTCGTTAGTCATAAGGAATACGTTGACAATTTCGCGTTTCGCGCTAAACGATTTACCCGAACCGGGCGTGCCTAAGAACAAGCCCGCCGGACATTTTAACCGCTTACGGTTCGCCATAATTAAATTGCTCGACAGAGCATTCACACCGTAATATAACGCCTCGCCTGTTTGGAAAAGTTCACAAGTCGTAAATGGCACAAAGATAGCAGTTGAGGATGTAGTCAATCCCCGCTGTATCTCAATTTGATTTTGCCCCAACGGAAGCGATGACATCAAGCCTTGCTCCTGTTGCCAATCCAACCGCTTTAACGCACAGTTATATTTCTGCGCAATCCCCGCAGTTGCGAAAATATCGTTCTCTAACTTCGACTTCTTCGATGCGGTATTCATAACAAGAACCGTAACAAGGAACATCCGCTCATTACGCGATTGTAAATCGTTCAAAAGCGCTTGCGCTTCTTTGCCGTATGTAGCAAGGTCTGACGGTATGATGTCCATATCGTATCCGCTTCTGACAGCCTTTTTCTGCTCCTCAATTTTCATTTTATCGAGGTCAGTCAGCTTACGTTTAACCGTTTTAATAGCTTCCGCTTGGTCGATAGACTGAATATGCATATTGACCGTTACGGCGGTGTCAAGGTCGAGGAAGTCTGCCAACATTCTGTCGGTAAGTTCCGGCGCAAGAATTTGTAAAAAACTAACCGCGCCGACGGTTACTCCCATCTTGAATATCCGTCCATCTCTGAAATCAAAGGAAGTTGGCGCGATATAATCCTTTGTGGAAAGTCCGGTTTTGGCGATATCGCTCCAATTAAAGTCCAGCTTATCCGTCGCAATGCCGCCGGAATTCGTCACCGGATGAAGTTGGTCGTGCAAAACTTCCAACCGTTCCAATCCGTTCAACGAACGCGATGAAACGCCCAGCGTTTTGAATCCGGCGATAACATCGTTCTCAATCCGTTCAAGCCGCGGCTTCGCCTCTTTAAGTGACTTTGCCTCAATTCCAAAAGTAATATATTTATGCTTAACAAGCCCGTTGTTCCCCTTGCTGAGTTGCTCTTTCAACATATCTGAATATTCGGCGCGAATGCTTTTGAAGTCATCATCAATCTGCGGAATATCAACGGACTGCTGAAATTCCTTAATATCGGCGCGTCTGTTGACAAAAGTAAGTTGCACCGAAATAGATGCATCGAAATAATTGAGAAAATCACAGTAACTCTCAAAAATCGCGTTTTTATCTTCGTTCTGCGCAAGCTGATAATTTATATCGCTGAACATAACCGTTTTCGTGTAAAGCGTATCGGTAACACGGCATATTCCATCGCGAAACATTTCGCGATACGGAATAGTCTGTTGCGCCGTCTGCGGCGAATCAACGCGGCCGAATAATCGTTTCTTAATATTCGCGCTAATTGTGCCTTTGTTGAGCGGTGCGGATTTTGCCGCTGATTTAATCTTCGGCGATTTTTGCAAATCCGCTCTATTCTGCTTCGCTTGCGAGATGTTTTCTTGAAGCCGCCGCTCCTGTTGTTTTTGCTTTGCCTGCAATGATTTTTCCCTCCTGTTCACTTAAATATTTATATAAATTTTCCGTCTTGTATGGTCGAATGCCGGACCACAGCTTAACTCGTAAAAAATTGCGGAATATTTTCTCGGCGCTCTGACCGTCTTTTTCATACATCGCGAAAAAGAAAAACGGCAGCATCAACCCAATCATTAAAAACACCGCGACGGTGTTTCCTGCAAATGTTCTCGTCCCCAAATATGTCGGAATACCGATAGCTCCGGCGATTGAAAAACATATAAGTTGCCGCTTGGTTAGGTTAAGCATCACCTTCGTCTTAACTTTCGTCAAATCTTTAGGCACTTGAACGTAAGCCATCAACGTCAACCCCCTTCCGCATTTGTTCCGCAACGCCCATCAAAATGTACGCCACGCACGGAGTCGCGACCGAATTGCCAAGCATTTGGTATCGGCGAGTGTCGCTGATAAGTTTCCCGTCGTGACCAAACTTGGTCCAATCGTCGGGATAGCCTTGTAACCGTTCACATTCTGTCGGCGTTAGACGGCGAACGATATAACTTGCGACAAGCGTTTCGCTGCCGCCACCGTTACTGCCGCCGCTTGCCGTTAAGGTTGCTGTATAACCTTCTTTAAAACCACCATAAGATGTTGAACCATAAGCAACCGCGTGATTATCGGTAGCGGTTAGAGTGTAACTTGTTTCCTCTTTAACACCTTTTCCGTTCGGGCCGCTATTATCGTCGCGCCCAACCATATTGCCCTGCAAACAATAAGCTACGCATAAATCGGTCTCGCTGCCCATACCGCCCGGACGAGATAACCCCGAACCTGACGCGACAAGAGTGCCGGCAACTTTCGGGTGAATCCCTACAACCGCAACCCCGCCTTGATTCTTCGACGGACAGGGATGCGAAGTGTCAAGTGTCCGCGCCGTTTCAACTTCACGGCATCCAGATAACGGATTCGGCGATTTCATCGAATTACTGCTGTCACCGTCAAGGCTGAACGCTTTTAGATTCTCACAAACAAGCGGTGCGTTCCGTGCGGAAGCTCCGCTTGCGGTTGTAAGTGTATACGCTGTCGGTGATATATTTACATCGCCGCTCTGTCCTTGATGAACGCCGACAGCAACTGCGTGGCTATGCGCTTTTTGCAGCGTAAACGCCGGATCGCCGTCTTTGCCGATTCCAAAACTCGTCCCCTTGCCCAATGCCTTGTGCCTTGTAGCAATTTGAGTATTTATTGGTAACGAAACAATCGGCAAATTACCGTGTGTTTCACTACGCAGAGTAGGGGAAAGCTCCGATTTCTCAACATTCAAGCTGTCGCCGCCTTGATCGTTTACTACAACGCAAGGTGATAGTGCGAAGTTCGAGCCGTTATACGCGTTCGCGTTAAAGTCACGGTTTTTTCCGTAACTTGCGGTTATTGTCGGAGCTATATCCTTTACGCTGCCGGAGCGGCTTGTGTTTCCAACGCTTCCCTCAACATCGGCGGCAGTTCTTTGCGTCGCCGTTCCGCCCGCCGTAGGATTCCGCGGCAAGCCTTTGGGGACAAAGAGTATTTCGCCGGCACTTTCACCTCCAAAATCGCTGATAAGAAAGATTCGCCTGCGTCGCTGTGGCACTCCGAAATATTGGGCGTTGTACAAGCACCAAGCGATATCAGCTCGTTCGCTTCTAACCATTCCGGCGTTTGCCCACTTTCCGGAAACAGGCATTGGAATTTTGGTTTTTGTGAACGCCTCAAGTACCGAATTAAAGTCACTTCCCCGTGGGTTTCCGGAACTGAGCGCGCCCGGGACATTTTCCCAAATCGCGTATCGCGGGTATTTTCCATTTGTTGCAATCCTCATTTCATCAATTATTCTGATAGCTTCGTAAAACAAACTGCTCCGCTCACCATTCATTCCGGCGCGTTTGCCTGCCGTGGATAAATCTTGGCACGGACTGCCGAATGTGATAATATCAACAGGCGGCAACTTGCTTCCGTCTAACTTTGTAATATCGCCGAAATGTTCCATTTCGGGAAAATACCGCATAGCTACCGAGGTAGCTTGCGGCATTATTTCACTCGCCCATAGCGGTTTTATTCCGAACATCGAGCCGGCATAGGGGAAGCCCCCTATGCCGTCGAATAAACTGCCGAGCGTGATTTGGTTAACATAATTGTGTTCCAATGTTTGTATGTACCTCCCTATAATTCCGGCTCCGATTTTTTTCGCGCCGTGGTTTTCTTTTTCGGCTGATTCTGCGTTTTTTCCGACGTGCGAATCTGTTCAATAACAGACGGTTTTTGTAAATCCATATAATCATCAAATTTTATCGATTCTTTCAAAAGTTTTTTGCCGACAATACGTTCACCGTTGAATTTGCCAACACCACGAATCAAAGGATTTGTGTCATACGCTCCGCCGTCGTGTACCGTTTCTTTGTTAGTCGATTCCAATTCTGTAAATATAGCTGTATACCGCTCTTGCGCTGAACCTTCGCAACTAAGCATACCTTGATAGAAAAAGTCCCGCGCAACTTTCCTTGTCGGAAATGTTGTTAAAATTCCATTACAAATTACATCAACGTGTTTTCGCCATTTTTCATCCGTTAAGACAATACGATGATTGCGAAAATCTTTCAAGAACGATTTTAGTTCTGCTGGCAATCGTGACTCGTCAGCGTGAATATCGCCGGGAATAGTTGCGGTGTAGCAATAATCGTATGAACCGATTGTCTCTCTTATCTCTTTCATCGCAGGGGTGCCAGCCATATCGCTTTGCGAAACAACTCCGTGCTTGCAGAGGAAAGAAGTTCCACAATGTTCGCCGGACGAGGAAAGGTCAATATCAAGCAGAACAATACACAACTTCCCACTTTCATCCCCGCGAACCACGCCGGGAACGACAACAAAACCATCTTCGTCACCATCATCTCTGCCAAAATATTCGCAGCCATAAACATCAATCATCGACTCGTGCAAACGATTGAGTATTTCTTTTGCGTAAACCATATCTGTGTCATACGATTTTTGCAATCTTGCGTAATCAATATGCGGCAAAATATCGCTGTTGATATAATCAACATATTGGTCGGTTTTACTTTTTTTACTCAAATAATCTCAATCCCCTCAATAATGATGTAGACAGAAGTTGGAACATTAAAGCTCCAGTCCTGTTTTTTTCTTATCTTTCACCGTTGTCTGCGCGGTATTAGTTTTCGCCACGGTTGCCGCCTCGCGCAACTTATTAGCGGCAGATTCCTTTTCCGCAACCATCGCGTCAATCGCAATCGCATACTCGCCAAGAACTTTGTCGTTAATCGCTTGCCGCAACTCTTTGGTGGTAGGGAAGCAGATGTCACGAAACTCGCCTTTCGCGTCTTTCGTCTGAGGCATAGCAGCGAACAATCCCTCTTTCCCTTGAACCACGCGAACTCCGTTGATTGCAAATTTATCGTCAATGCTGATACTTGCAAAGCCAAGCGTACTGCCTTTCGGCTCGGCAATCGGATATGCCCGCGCCTCAATTTTTGTAGTAACACCGTTTTCGTCTGTAACGACAATGGCTGAATTGTTGTTAATTTCTTTTGCCATATTCGTAGATTTCCTCCTTAAAATTAATATCAGTGAGCGCCGAATAAGCCCTTACTTAGGCTGCCCGTCTTAAATAACGCGAAGCAGAGCAGAACGGTATACCCCGCCGTACCCCACAACGCGCCGTGAATATTGTCCGCTGCCGGAATGTTTTGTACCAATGACGCGTAAATCGCAACGCATACTAAAATAAGAAAACCCTGAAACGCTAACGCGAACAGAGCCTTCAAGTAGTTGTTTCCGATTTGTCCCCACTCACGATTTACCATCGTAGAGAACGGAATCGGCGCAACTGAAACGGTCAAAAATATTTCAATCATACGACCGAAAACTATGACAAATATACAAATGGTTATGGCTGTAAGACAAATATTAAGTATAAACGATTGGAGCCATACTCCGATAAGCTCCCACGAACTCATCTCTTGCAGCATCGCCTCCAACTGCGCCATCGTTGCGGCAGAGTTTAAGTTCAAATTGCCAATTATCACTCCTGCACTTTGATTAATTACGTTCTGCGCAAGGCCGAATATACCCATAACAATGTCGAACACGTTCGTCAGCAGAAAAATTGCGATAAATGCCTTGAACATCCATTTCCATAAGTTGTAAATGTCAAATTCGTGCATATTGTTTTTTTCAATAATTAATTGTATCAATTCATAACACAGCACGAATGTCAAAATCATTCCGGCAATCGGAATGACGGCGGTTTCGGACAAGGCTCTGATTAAGGAAAACACGCCGGAGTGAAATTCCTCCGGCGTTTGCCCAACTTGGAATGCAATATCGCTGACTTGCGCGTTTATCGAATCAAACATTCCGGCAAAGTTCCCCATAATCGCGTCGATAAGCCCGTCCTTTAACCAACCGTCAAGCCAATCAGTTAACCAACCCATATGTTAAAATAGGTTGGACAACATAGGCACAAGGGTCATTCCGATTAGCACGACGCCGCCACCGGCCATGAGTTGTTTAATCCCTTGTGATTTTGCACCCGATTCCGATAGGTAAGTCTACTGTTTCTGATGTTTCCGACTTTTCCCCCGGTTAGCACCGTACGTGACAGTTTCCCGTCATACGGCGCCCCATCGAAATAATATCTATACGTTTCAAACACTACTTACACACTTCGGTACAGCGTGACCAATTCTTAAATCGCCGGAGTTCCGGCAATTATCCGTAATTTATTCAACTTTTCAAGTTGCTTTTTGTTTAGTTGGAGTTCTGTCAAATATTTCTGCGTGGTTTCCGGTAAAGTTGCGTGGATTAAGATGTGTACGGTTTCAGTTACGAGAACAAGGTTTGCGTATTCGTCACCGCCGCCGTTTTCCAACGGGTTTTTATGGTGACAACGAATATCATAAGGCGATAGCATTGTTTCCGTTACAGCACACCGCCCGTATTGCCCCGCGAACAACGAAATTCTGTTGTCCGCAAACTCAATACTTTTGTCAAGAACAGGATTTCGCATAAGCCACAATAATACAGATGTATCAAATCTAAGATTTTTGTGGATTTCTGCTCGTCCTTCGGGTGTGTAACGGTTGATACTGCGCCGTTTATGTTGCGCGTCTTTTGTTTGAACATAACCCACAGGAATTAGCGGGTGTCCGTTCAAATACCGTAACTGCTTACCTTTTCCGTACTTCTCTTTAATAAAGCCACGTTTAACTTCACCGTTTGGAGTTAATTCTTTAAGTCGGCTTTTAAGACTTTTCTTAATCGCAAAAGCGATTTTAGCAAAATCTAAACTCACATTTGTAGCGAAATGATAATAATTGTGCAGCCCTGCGACAGTTGAGTTGTACTGCTGTATAGCTTTGTACTGCTCCTTGTCGTTTTCCGGATGCTTTATCGCTTTTACACAATCTGCAATTTTGGATTTTGCACGTTTTACCGATTTGTCACTCATATGAGAGTGAACGGTAAATTTTTTGCCTTTCTTGCTGACTTTCAACTTGAACCCCAAAAATTCGGAATATCGCCGTTTCAGATTGATAACTTTTGACTTATCAAGGCTAACATCAAGCCCCAAGTGGTCTTTCAACCATAATTGTACCGCTTGAAATGTTTTCACCGCGTCCGAATGACTGCGGCAGAAAATTTTGAAGTCATCAGCGTATCTGACAATGTGCATTTCTTTCAGTTTGCTTTGGCGTAATGCCCGATAAGTATGGCTTTTAATTTCCATACCGGGTTTATTGGTTGCGTGTTTATACGGATAATGCGTTGGCATTTCCGTTCATTGTGACGCAATCCACCAATCCAATTTGTTCAGCACGATGTTCGATAGTAACGGACTAATCACGCCACCTTGACAAGTTCCCTTGTCGGGCATAATCTTCTCGCCGTTTGGAAAAACAATCGGTGCTGTCAGCATAGCCTTAATTATGCACAACAGTTTTTTATCCCGAATACCTAACTCCCATATTTGCCGAATTAGTTTGCTATGGTTGACATTATCGAAAAATCCCTTAATATCAATATCCACAACATAATGCAAATTTTGTACTTGCATTAGACGGCAACATTGCGCGATTGCGTTCTCCGCGCTCCTGTTAGGTCTAAAACCGTTTGATTGCTCATAAAATTTTGCTTCACAAATCGGTTCTAATACTTGCAGTACGCATTGTTGCACAATTCGGTCAACGATTGTGGGAATACCAAGTGGGCGCATTGCGCCGTTCTGCTTCGGTATTTCCTCCCGCCTTACAGGGCGGGGCTTGTACCAACTAAACTGACGTTGGATTAACCGAACATATTCGCTCTCGCTTAATTTAGCAAGATGTTTGATTGTCCGATTATCAACGCCGGGAGTATTACTTCCTTTGTTCCCTTTGATAGTTCGATATGCTAATTTGATGTTTTCCGTACTTGTAATAAGTGGAAGTAAATCATTGAATGTTTTATCATTCAAACTATCGGCATACAAATTATCAAAAGTTTCCTGAACATCGTAATACTCCGTGTAACGGATTTTGCTTCGTTTTGGCTGCTCCGAAGTCAACACAGGCATCATCTCCTATTGACTTTTCATAGCTGGTCTTTCGGATTTGATTTTCTTTGTCATACTCGAAGCGGTGTTTGTAGCATTTTCAGTATTTCCATATTATTCCGACTGGTGGCTATCCCTCCTGCCGTCTTATTATTACGGCTATCAACGGTACTGTGCCACCACTTTCACCAAGATAAATGACGGTTATATTGAGAAAAAATTTTTTTCAACTTTCCCGCCAAACGCGCCTGCAACGGCTTTTTATGCGTTCTCGGCTTACCACGTTCCGACAATCCTATCATTTATGATACTTTTAGGTGCTTCCTCTGAGCCTGTGTCCAACCTTTCGGTCTTACCGCCTATAACGGTATGCGGAGTTTCATAACAACCAATTTTACTAATCCGCGAACACCCCGCGAAGCGCGGGAAATTGCCTTTCGACAAATTCAAACGTATAGACCCGTACATTCGGAAGTACGTCAGTATTCTCATACAATTCTCACCTTGAGTATCGACACCCGGCATATAGGTGACACCGCTCACCGCTGAACGGATTTCGTGTAAAGTCTAAAAACTTTACTTACGGTCACTCTCTGCCGACTTCACCGAGCTTTTGACAAAATGGCGGTTGCACACCATATGCCAATCGGAGTATCAGTGCGGGCGTTTCAGGGCGTTACCCCGTCATTCCACCCGTCAGATTGTCAGTTCTCCTAATTCTTCATTAGTGCGTAACCTTTTCAGTTACGAACGTGTCGCACGGTTATCGTTCCCGTAACCTTCCAACAGGTTAATACCACCCCATACCGCAAGCCCCGCGCCAAGCGCGATAACAAGGATTGACAGGGTGTTTACAGCTTCAGTAAAAAACTCCATAAAACTCCTCCTTAAAAATTTGATATATCAAAGAGCAATGCGCTCATTTGAACTAAAACGAAAAAAGCCCCCTGTTTCCTTGAAAAACAAAGGAAACAGGGGGCTTACAGATTTGAGCCAACTATGCCGCTGACTCTATAAAAGCATCGGTCGGAATTGCTTCACCGTCAAATTCATAAACAGCGAACTCGTCATCATCCCGAATTTTCAATTTTGTACTGAGATATTTCTCAATATTAAATGTGTTGCGTTTATCGTAATCGGAAAGTTGCTTATACAACGGATGCTTTGTAATATCATATTTCTTCGACAAGAATGGTCTTACGCCTCGGACTTGAAGCACGCACATCTCTCCGTCCATAACCGCCAATTCGTCCATAGTCATAAGCTCTTTACCGAGCTTCTGATAATTCCTGCCGTGCGATGGACTGTTTCCGCGAGTGTCGCTTGTATTCTGCGAGTCAATCGTCTCTTTCCCGAGAATTTTTGACCATTCCTCAAGCGTTGTTTTTTCTTTACCGCCGAGGAAAATCGCGCTGTCGCAGTTGCCGATAATGGTGTCCGCGCTGTCCTTGTATAGCGCTTTAAGTTGGGATTGTGCCTGCAATACCAGACACGCCGAAATTTCGCGAGACCGAATTGTTGCCATCAGCTTTTCGAGCCGTGGGATTTGTCCGATATTCGCTGCCTCGTCAATCAGACAACGCACGTGGACAGGGAGTCGGCCGCCATAGACATCGTCCGCCTTCTCACATAATAAGTTGAAGAGTTGGGTGTAACACATAGAAACAAGAAAATTAAACGAATCGTCCGTGTCGGAAATTATGATAAACAACGCTGTTTTCTCATCACCGAGCGTGTCAAGTTCCAATTCATCGTACATCGTAAGCTCCCGAATTTCGGCGATATCGAACACTGCAAGCCTTGCGCCGCAGGCAATTAGTATGCTTTTCATAGTTTTGCCGGCCGCAAGGCGAAATTTGCGATATTGCCTAACGGCGAAGTGTTCAGGGTCTTTCTCTGCCAACGCGTCGAACATCAAATCAACAACATTCTTAAAATTCTCGTCCTCCTCATGAACCTCCATCGCGCCAATCATTTCGGCAAGCGTGGAAAAATTCCGTTCATTTGCCGGCGATTCGTAATGCAGATACGCAATCAACGCCGTATATAACAACGTTTCCGACTTCTCCCAAAATGGGTCGCCGCCTTTTTGGTCGCCTTTCGTGTTGGCAATCAGCGTGGTAACCAACTTCAAAATGTCCTTTTCCGACTTGATGTAGGCGAAAGGATTATAATGCATAGATTTTTTGAAGTTAATCGTATTTAGCACCTTAATCCTGTACCCGTGCCGACGAAGCATTCGTCCGCATTCGACAAGGATACTTCCTTTCGGGTCAGTGACCACAAAACTCACAGGATACTGCTTTGAGCGGCATTGCATAAGGTTTGGTTTGATTATAAATCTCGTTTTCCCCGAACCGGAACCGCCGATAACAAGCATATTCTTGTTCCTTGCGTATTTCGGTTGCGGCGGGCGAGGGTTCATAGTTAACCCCTCGGTTTGCGTTAGAATTATGTTGTTTTCCGCATCCGTATCCATAAATGGTTTAATATCTTGCTCCGTTCCGAACCGCGCCGAGCCGTACTCCACACCTTTGCGATATTTCTTGCCGTTCTTGCCGCGAACATACACCGCGACTCGCAAAGCGACCACTACAATCAGCGCAACCGCAAAATTCGGTAGCGGCAAATCAAATGGAAGCTGAGGAATTAACTGCAACGCGATAATGAAAATAATCACATACGGCAGATTAAGACGCAAATATTTCTTGATTTTCGATGTATCTATAATTCGGGTCCCTCCCTCTGCTTGTGCTTGGTTTTGGTACGGACAGCATTTTTGAGAACTTCCCTAAACTTCTGCATAGTGCCGCGCGCTGACGGTTTCTCTTTCGACTTATGTAGCACGGTTGAGGAAAACTCTTTAAAAGCAGCGGTCATCGAATCAACTTCCTTCGACCGAAAATATACCAACCACTTCGGCGGTTCGACTGAGTTGTCTTTTTGTAGCTTATAATGCACACCGTATTTTCGGGCAATCGGGTCGAACGCTTTAATGTTGCCCTCGGTAATCTCGATGTTCGACAACGCGCCGCCTTTGGAAAGCTGCTTGAAACTCATTTGCCCCGCCTTGTCTGACGATTTTCGCACCTGCTTGAGTGTGGCGCGCATAAGATTCGCTAACACTTGCGCCGTCATTTTCGCGGTCCGCGTGGCTAAAACAACGCTTCTGTCTTCCAAATGCTCTTGCATGGAAAATCACCTCCTTATCGTGTTGTGCCTTATGCGGCAGATGTTTCGTCATCCATAGTGGTTTCCGCAACACGTTTCGCCGATGCGTTGGCGTAATGTTTGGATAACTCAATACCAACAGCCGGATAACCCTCCAATTTTGCTGCCGCAACAGTTGTCCCTGCACCGGCGAACGGGTCAAGAACAATTCCGCCCGGTTCAACAATTTTTATCATTTCGCGCATAACCTCAAGCGGTTTCTCCGTTTGGTGGATGCGTTTCACGCTTGACGGCATAGCTTGACGGAACACGCCGGGCAACACAGGAGCTTGGCGGTCTAACGGCATATGGCCGTTACTACCCCAAACAACAAACTCCGCTTGCTGACGGAATCGTCCGCGTTGCGGTCGGCTGTTCGTTTTATCCCAAGCAAGCACGCCGCGCCAAATCCAACCCGCCCATTGAAGCGCATCGGTCATCGCCGGTAATTGTCGCCAATCTATAAACATACAAATCGGCGCGCCCGGCTTGGAAACGCGCCGTGCTTCAATAAGCCAATCGGTCATCCAACGAGTCCAACTTCGTTGGTCTTTCGCGTCGCCCTCAAAATCGGGCAACCGATTGCCTTCCTTAGTGCTGCAATACTTCTGCGCCGTAGATTTCTGACGTGAATTTTGGTCCGCCGCGCCCGACGCATACGGCGGATCACAAATAATTCCGCCGAAAAAGTTGTCGGGGAATGTCGGTAAAACTTTCAAAAGGTCACCGTGGATAATTTTCTCGCCGGTGAATCCATGTTCAATTTGGTGTTTCATTTTTAATTAAAATCTCCTTTCGAGCGCAACAAAAAACAGCGTATCCATAATGGAATACGCTGTTTTTGTTGGCTATTTAATTTTGATATTTTATCTAAAACCTAAGAGTAATACTGTTTTTTGTTCTGCCATTTGCGAAATATTTTATTTTGTTCAAGTACAGATTCCATCTCAACAGCCATCAGCAATAAGTCGTCAAGTTAATTTCTGTTAGTGAATCGCCAAATCAACTTTGATTGACGGAATTGAATATTTAAATATTCACGGAAATCAAAATCATGATGTTCCAGACCAATAATATAATCTACTGTCGGCAAACCACCAACAAATAAATCACTAAATGCTGGAGCGTTGATTGCATTATACCAAGTCGGCCATTGTTCTTGCGCAGGGTCGAAAAATTCATTAAGATAATCCCATATTGGATTTCCTTCTAATCCTTCAAAAATTAATTTATTTGGATTGTAGGGATAATCTCCACTAACAAAAAGAGTTTCCAAAAAAGGATTGTTAGTAATATCAATGTTTCTTAACGGATTTCCGTCAACATGAAGACTATCAAGAACTCGGTTGTTTGATATATCTATTGAAACCAAGTCATTATCTGATAAATATAGCGCACGTAATTGAGGATTGTTCGATATATCTATCGTTCTAAGTTCGTTTTGGCTGGCAGCAAGCCTTGTAAGCATAGGATTGTTAGTTACATCAAGTATAGATAATTGATTCAGCTGAACCCAAAGAAACTGAAGCCTATGATTATTTGACACATTTAATTCAACCAGTTGGTTAAAATGAGCATCAATCTCTTCTAAATTTGGATTGCTCGATGTGTCTAATCGAGTTAAATTGTTATTGCTGACTATAAGGCGCCGCAAGTTTACAAAATATTCTATTCCATCAAGACTGTATATATTTCTTCCATAAACCCAAAGTTCTGTTATGCTTTCCGCATCTATGTTGAAAATAGCCTCATCCGAACTTTTCCCCATAACTTCACGTACAGCCTCTAAAAAACTGGGATCAGTAAAACTGCCGGTTATGTCTACATAAGGCGAGTCCTCTCTGTTTCCTCGATTGATGCCTTCTGGAAATAAAAATGTTAAAATCGCGACGACTGCTACTACAAATGCAATTACAACTCCCAAAACCGCTAAAGTGTAATTTTTACCTTCATAGTTTTCTTTTTTATTGGATCCCATGTACATACCTCCGATACTCACAAAAATCAAATCATCATTTGCGTTGCGTAGACACTCTTGATTATGTAATATTTTTAATTATTTGTTCAATTGTATTGTATCAGAAGTTTTCATAGATGTCAATATTTACAATTATTTTTCATTCCATTTTTACAAATAATAAACGCCGCTTTGCTTGTTGCAGATGTTAAAGTTCCGTTTCCTGCGATTTGACTTTGTTTTGTTCACCGCGCTCAATTTGACGCTTAATTTCCGCAACCGCGCCCGCCGCCCATTTTCCAAGATAATCAACATCTCCGTGCCGTATGCCGAGGAATTGATACTGCGAAAACTCCGGTTTCACCACATTAATCGCCGGAATCTTTTCCGCGCCCGTCGCTTCTAACCGAAAAACATCCATATCATTATGAGCCAAAATATCTTTCGCAACCTCGTTCGGAATCCGAACTATATACGGATGCGACAGTTTCAGCGAATCCATATACGGCAAATTCGCCTCAATCAAAACTTTCGACTCATCAACCGTGCTGCAAGTGTCGGCAACCGTGTCGCGATATGTTCTAAAATATTTTTCGGCATTTAAAACATCTTCGTTGGAATAATGATAGTCAAAATCTTCAATTTGCCCGCTAACCGAAACATCTAAGTTCGCCCACTCCCACAAGCCAAAAGATTTTTGCACTCCATTAGTCATTGCCGCGTCAATTCTGTCCGGCGAAACCGCGTGATGGTTAATGTTGGACAGCAACCCTTTCCCACTTAACTCAACAAAATCACCGATTACATCTTCCGGCGTATACCGTTTAATATTAATAACAAAAAATCGCGCATCCGGGTTTTGCGTGCATTCTGTAACGGTATCAAATGCTAATTTCCCGCGTTTGTACACATCATTCGTCGGCGAGATATGAATTTCTCTGTGATTAAGAATCAGTAAAAAATCTCGTTCCCAACCTTTAACCATCGGTTCTAACCGCCGTTTCGCCTCGTCCAAATCATAACCGCAAACGGCGTGAAGTTTGGCAATGGTTGCAAGAATATCCATATTTTCCATCTTTACAAGCGGTTTGATGTTTGCGTCAGGGACTATACGATATTGTTCAGGAATTTCGCCTTTGTAAAACTCTTGCATCTCGGCGCCGCCAACAAGTAAACCTTTTTTCGTAAATATGCCGCCTTCTTCGTTTGCCGCATCTCTGCCCCAAGCCGCATAATCAACATATTTTTCTAATTTTTCAATATGTTTAGCGAGTGCGCGGTCTTGTTCATCTTCTGATGAATCAAGGCGGTTATATGCTTCCGCATAGTTGTCTGCGGCTACCATATTCACCAGAAAATCACCATACATATTAGGGTTATCGGCAGGGATTAGGTCAAACTTATTCAAATTTTCTATAAATGTTAGATTGATTAACTCGTCAAGATTGTTATTAAACCTACCTTGCTCAACAATCGCGCTGAAAACCTCAAACGCGTCACCGTCTAACTCGCTAATCCGCGCGGCAAGATAATTCAGTTCGTTAAACTTTTCCGGCGATATACCGCCGTCTAAAATTTCATCAAGTGCGCCTGACAAACCAGCAATATTATCCGAATACGCTTCTCGAATCCTTACATCATGCCAACCTTTAATCTCCGCACCAACAAAAAACGGGCGTAATTCTTCCGGTGTTGCAGGTAACGGCAACGTAAATCTGCCAATCCGGTAGTCGTGGATATTTTTAATATACACTTGAATCGGACGAGGTTTTTCAACCTCCACCGAAATTGCCTGTGGGGCAACTTCGTTAATTATTTTGCTAACAACTTCCCACCAATCGTCTTTATCACAACGGTCGTAATACCAAGTGTTAAACTCGTCTCCGTTTATCATATCGCCGATGAAATCGCTGTCGCTGTTCACATTATCGGAATCGCGATAATATCCTTCTCGGTCACAACCCGTTTCCTGCGCGTATTGGGAAAGTTTGTAAACACTATCAAGTATAGTCCGACACCGTTCATCAATTTTCGCGCCGGTTTCAAGGTATTCGGTGAGTTTTTCGGCATCATCGTGGAAATATCCGTTATAAATCCATTGTTCAATACCGCCGTTTCCGACTTGATAATTAAAGTTTCCGAACACTACCGCGATTTGGTGAGCATCCGAGAAATTATTGAGAATATCCCATTTGCCCTTACCTCTGTTTTCCTCTTTTTGCCATTCGTCATATACTTCATCCACAAGGATTTGAATTTTATCTTTAAAAGTCGCCATTATGCAACTCCACCTCGCAAAACTTCATAATTATGCTCATCTAACGGCACAATTCCGCACGATTTCAGCGTTTCATACAGAAACAGCCGCCCTTTTTGTGTCCAATAAGTATGCATGACCGCCTCTTTTTCGCTCACCATATATGTCCGAGTTTTGGTGTAACCCTTATTCGCGTAACGCTGATACAACAGCCAAGTTCTGCCGCAACGATACTGAATTCCAAGTGAATGAAGCAAGTTGTTGAACACAATTGCCGACAATCCGTAATCTTTCGCAATCAAGCTTACAGGCACGACGTTGTCGCTTTGCAAAACCGCGTTGCAGAAAAGTGCTTTCGGCGCAAGCTTGCTCGTCAAATCTACAAGAGCGGAATTTTTCACCTGTTCTTTTTCTAACTTGCGCAAAAGTTCTACCGCAAACTCAGGATTGCGCAACATCTCGTCAAGCGTACTCGACGAAACATACGCGCCGTACTTGCGAATTATCGGTAGAACTTCTGATGTTACCCACCGCTTAAACGTTTTCGCCTGTGGTAGCTTGCTTGACAAAATCAAGCTGTATAAACCGGATTCGTTGATAAGAACCATTTTTCTCGTCTGACCTAATGCACTGATTCGGTGCATCAGCTTATCCTCACCGTCAACGTGCGACCTGATTGCGTTATTCGCCCTCTCGTAGCCCAAATTGTCGGCAACATCTTTGCCGACAAACCACGGTTGCCCATCAACATCGACGATGCGAATCTCGTCAAATTCCTCGTGTGTAAAAATTTGTAATCTGTTTTTCATAGTAAATCATTTCTCCTGTTACAATATATTTGCGGATATAAGGCATCGCAGCCAGCCTTGTCTTACTTCCATTGCGGGACAATTTTGGCATTGCGAATGTGTTAGCAAAATTTCGCTGAACGCATTTACTGAAAAATACCGCAAATGGTGTAAGCGTAATGGTTATCATGCTGTGAAAGCCGCTGAAATTCACACGGCGGCTCGAACTTGCGCTTTTACAATGCCTAAAAACGAAACAACTAAGTTGCTTGTTACGCACGCAGTATCACAAGTCAATTTTGTTGCAGAAAGTCTTGCAACTATCGCTCGTGAGTTGACGCGGCTTGGTTCTTTGTTGCCGGAATATCCTGTTGTGCTTGAATTTTTTGGTGTTGGCAAAATCCTCGGCCCACAAATTATTGCAGAAATTGGTGATGTTCGCCGTTTTGCCAAGAAATCGTCGTTAGTATGTTTCGCCGGACTTGAACCGGAATCCAACCAATCGGGGGCTCGTCGAGGTGATGAGCCGATTTCCAAAAAGGGTTCCCCTCATTTGCGAAAGGCGTTGTTTCAAGTGATGGATTGCGTTTTGCAAAACTCTCCTGTTGACAATGCTGTGTACCAACTCCTTGACCGTAAACGTGCTGAAAACAAGCATTACCGCACTTACATGAACGCCGGAGCCGCTAAGTTTTTGCGGATTTATTACGCTCGCGTGAAAGAGTATTTGAACAACCTTGAAGCTGATGCATAATTTTTAACTACATAATTCATTTGCCATAAGTGGTTGCTTTGATTTTTTTCACATCTGACAACCGCTTGTTTGCTATGCTTTCCTTTCGCCCGCTAAAATTTTTTTAACTTTTTTCAAAAAAACTCTTGACTTCTTTTAGCAGGTCTTATATAAAAATATCCGCCGCATTTCTGCGACGGTTTAATAATGGTTTCTGTTCTCTCTCCAAACTGATAACATTTTGCAAAACTTCGTTGTAATCTTTTCCTCGTCTTGGTGGGTTAACCGATACACGAATATGCGCAAATCGACTGTCGGCATTGAATTGCATCTTGATTTTTCGTGCAGCGATAATTCCTGCTTCGTCATTATCCAAGTGCAAAATCACTCTTTTAATTTGCGGATTTCGCTCAAGGAACGAAATCAACGCAACATTTGACGTACCGCCGAGCGAAAGTCTGTGAACATCGCAATCCCAGCCATCTCGCTGTTGCAATGTCGCGTGGGAAAGCGCGTCAATCGGCGATTCGAAAACGGCAAGATGTCGGCGATTCGGATTTTTCGCCGGCAAACAAAAATTATATCGTTTATCGCTTCCGGCTTTATCTTTCTTAAAATCCGCCGAAACCCCACGCATCGCCGCAAACACAACCCTGCCGGATTCGTTTGGTCCGGCGAATACGCAAACGACGGCGTTGTGATGTTCGCTTTGTGGGTTATAATATCGACTCTCAAAGAGAATCCCCATTTGAATACAGCGATTAATTACCTCCGCACTAATTCCGCGTTGTTGCAAATAACGAACCGCTTTCGTGGCGTAACGCGATGGTTTCGGCGGGTAAAACGCAAACTTCTTCGGCGCATTCGCCGTATTTACAGGCAGAGCAGAAACGACCGCCGCACGCGAATCGCAGACCGTCTCAACCGCATCAACAAATCTCATGCCGCGAACTTTAATCAAATAATCCAAAGCGGACACGCCGCCAACACCGGTTTTATTCCAAATCCATTTGCCGTTGGAAATAACAAGACTACTGTGCGTAACCGTGCGAAATTCGTTCAAACCCGACCGTTTGAGCTCGTGTGGTTCGTTCGCCTGCAAGTACGACAGCAAATCAATCGTCCGCGCTTGTTCGATTTGCTCCTTGTTAACTCCACCCATCACGCCACCTCGCTTCGCGTTGTGACGGCTTTGTTTGCGAGTTGTTCCCGCCGAATCGCTTCCTGCCGAATATCATCACAACAGCATTCGTCAAGCGAACAACCGCGCTTTTTTCCGCGATAATGCAAACACCATTTACAATCACAGTCTTTAACACTCCACCATTCAAAACGATTGTGATAACGAACACTTTTCCTGTCCATTGACATTGCGTATCAACCCTTTCTCAGCAACAAAAAAAGAGCCGTGTTCGCTCTGAAAATTCAGAGTGAACACGGCTCGTATGTCGCTGTAATTTGTTAATTTAATTTTATTCAAAAAGTGAGAAAATATGGGACTTTCTTATGTATCCCATACTCCAACGACGCGGCCGC
>Ga0123355_10002628_pt1 | contig 25500 bp, 24 predicted proteins | sample TergutEmb28metaG_3_FD_89872 | JGI IMG/M metagenome (GOLD analysis project Ga0123355, IMG submission 89872) | Embiratermes neotenicus P1 segment gut microbial communities from Petit-Saut dam, French Guiana - Emb289 P1 | ecosystem: Host-associated > Arthropoda: Insects > Digestive system > Gut ...
CCCTTTTTTTTCAGCCCCCTGCAAAATTTTTTTTTTTTACAAAGCCCCCCCGAAACGGAAAACCCCCCCTTTGGTCTTTTTTCCTCCCCGGTATTTTATCCCCCCCCCCCCCCCGTATGGCGGATCAACAATAGCAAGGTCAAAGTGTTTGTCTGGATACTGCGACATAAGTTCCATGCAATCGCCCAGATACAACTCGCAATTTTCTATTACTTCACGTCTCACGTTTAATGTCTCCTTACAACCCCAGCTTTTTCGCTTGTGAGTTAAATATACCTTGGCCCTCTGCCGCCGCTACTTCTGATGCGGGAAAAAGCCACGGCTGGGCTTCCGTTTCCGTGCTTTCCCGGTCGCGTATATATACCTGTATAGTCCGGAATCTGATCAGTTTGCGGTTTCTTTTTTCAAAGGATACGACTTTGTGCAGATTACGGCGGTCGCCGGGGCCGGAATTGCTGGAGCCGCCCATAGGCAGAAATAACCCTTTGGAATAAGCGACAAAGGCGCGGGCAATAAACAGCGATTTTCCTTTAGCTTTTTTGTTACTGCGTGAGCCATGCATGCGCTTGTTTCGTTTTATTCTGTTAATGCGCATGGCTGCTATAACGGTATTGCTACGGTTGCCGCCTCTGGCGGTGTCCGTTGGTATCGCAAGGGTTTGTCCCCTTGATGTGCGTTCCCCTCCTTCTTCCTGCCTGACCATGTAATCAGCTTTTTCCGTTACCCCTACAACGGACTTAACATCCGTAAGCTTGTAGCGGCCTTCTGGCATGGGCGTAAATTGCACCTGACGCACGGTAAAATTATTACGAATGGTAAAGTTTTCCTGAATGTTTTTTACGGCTTCCCTGCGGGCCATTCGCGCCTGAATGTTTACCGTTGCGATAGCGGCCTTTACAAGATCATCGTATATATCCCCGGCCATCAAATGTATGTTGCCCTCATCGTAAACGATTTTCGCTAAACTCATATCAACAGATTGCACGGGAACAAAAAGACAAGCTATTAATTGCGTCAACGCAACGCGCGAAATTAAGCCGAATTACTGGTTTTGATAAAACTCTCCCTGCTTGGCGCTTTCCCAAAACGCTACCCAGTCCAGCGTAGGAAGTCCCAGATGCCCCCTGCACCAGTGTTCCGCCGCAAGCTCCAGACAGGCGATGTTGTAAACGTATGTATCAAAGGCATGGTTGTCATGCCCAAACTTGGTTACCCAGACATACCTGCGGAATTTTTTTGTGATAGCGTCCCGTTCCTCTTTTCTGCTTTCTGCCTCGAATTGCTTGAAATAGTCATCGCCGAAATCTTCCGGGAAATTTGGATACCACCACGGCTGGCTTTGGCCTGTAACCCAAAATGATGAAGTCATAGCGTTTGAAATATTGTCTTTTAATTTTCCCGTGTTAATGTGCAAGAGGCCGGGAAACCCTATTCTGTCTGTCGCCGATTGAGAAAAGAATTGATATGTCTCGCCATTAGCCAAGTAATCTTTTCCTTTAACGCCAAATATTCCAAGATTGTGTTTTTTCAAGAATTCATAAACGTATGTTGGATTGTAGCCTGTATCAATCATGCAAGCTTGTATTCTATATATTTTACCATCCGTTCCAACATAGCGCTTTGTGCCGATTATTAAAGCAAGCTCGTCCCACACGCCGTTAAACTCCGCCGTGCTTCCCTTTATTTCAAAGAATTCCAGTGTCCACGTTACGCCGCCGTAGGAATACCCTTTAACGTCAACAAAAAGGCCGTTAGATTGCACGTCAACAGACGCTATAACTATCAAAATGGGCGAACCAGCGTCACGTATTGCCATATCATTCGGAACGCCGCGAGCGGTAAGACCGGAATCATCATTGACGATGATAAAACCTGTTCGCCTAAACTGAATAGCGCGGCTGTATTCAATTTCTTTTCCGCCTAATTCCTCAAACGTGAGCCCCTGTTTTGTGTTGCGGAAAAGACGGTATTTTTCTTTGTCTTTAAGGCGGTTGTTTTTTATGTCCCAGCACTCCGCCCATTGGAGTACCATATCTTCCCAGCTATACATCCCCGGCGGGTTGTAAATGGGCGTTATGTGATACGACTTTCTGCCCGGCGCAACCGCCTTTGCCGTGGCTCTCCATTCGCCTTTTGGGATTATCACCGCTTTGTCATAGTTTTTCATGGTTTTACCGCAAGCGGGATTGCAGCATTTATACGCGGCGGTTTCGAGTATTGGCTCGTAGTCCTCATTGTTTTCCCATACGATGCCCCATGTGTAGCCAGATTCGTCTTTGCCGTGCCACACTAATTCCTGCATGATGCCACAATGCTTGCAGGGTACAAAAAACTTTCTCCGGTCGCCGTCCTGATAGAGTTTTTCTATTTTTGATGTTTGCTTTACGAGCGGGGTAGAACTCCAAAAAATTTTCCGCTTGTTTTCGGTGTAGGCATTGGTACGGTTGCGTACAAGGTCAACTACAGTACCCTCTTTGGGGATAACGTCGGGAAATGCGTCTACTTCGTCAGCCAAGGCGCACGGATAGGAAAGCCCCCGAAATCGGGCAGGGCTTCGGCCCCCGTAGTTGTGGAGGTATCCTCCGGGATATTCCTTTGCTTCCGTTTTGTCCCCGGAGTTCCGGCTTCCCTTTTTTTTCCGGCTTTGGGAAAAAATTAAATCTCTTGCCCCGGCGTTGTCAATCATTTTTTCGATCTTCACCTGCACCGATGTCTTCATAAGCCCAGCATCGGCGGTTACATACATTTGCGCTTTTGGGTCGCTCATAATGTTGTACAACATTATGGTTTCCAGCGCGGCGGTTGTAGCCCCAAGTTGATTCCCTTTCATCAATGCCACTTCTTGGGTGGGGTCTTCCGGGCTAAAGCAGTCTACTATTTCCCGAAAGTACGGAAACTTTTCAAAGCTGAATTTGCCGGGGAAGGGTGTAAGGTCGCTTGTCAAATAGCGCACCCGCTCTATAAACTCGCTGGGTAATTCGTGGTGCAGGGAATCGGTAAGGTTTTCAATTTGTTCTATAAGAAAATCAATATCGCCGGAGAAAATATCTTTTTTGTGAAGTGTATCAGAGGCAGGCATTTTTAATCATCCTCCATTGCGTCAGCGATTGCGTCCTTGATTTTTTGATCCAGCCCGCCGCTGTCCTGATATTTTGATCGCAAGCCGCTTAATCCTTTGACCAGTTCGCCTTTTGCGTTTTTTATAATCTTGGAAAGCCCTGCCTCCAGTTTGCGGATCACGTCCAGTCTGGCTGCGCCTCCTTGAGCCTGCACAAGGGCGATAATTTCATCGGTAACGGATTTGGGATATTCAAGTATTTGTTTCATCAGGGTTTCCAGATACTGGATAAGCTGTGATATTGCAAAATCTTTTTCGATTAGTTGGAGTCTGCGCTCCCTTACTTTTTGATCTCGCTCATCCGCCGAGGCTAAATCTTTGAGCATTCGCACATATTCCTGCATTCCGGGGAGGCCTTTGAATTTAATCACCAGTTCTCGCAAGGTAAGGCCCAAAAGCCGCTGCGGAAGCCCAGCGTATTCGGAAATTTCGTGGTCTGATATGCGGGAAAAGTCCACTGGCGGCGCTACAGGCCGCCTATCTACGTCCGATGCGTTCTCTTCCAGCGCGGCGGCATTGGTTTTAAGCCTCCGGCGCGCCGCATACCGCGAATTGACCGGGTTTTCGGTATCCAGCAAGCCCGCGGCGTTGCGGATGAGTGTGTTGTTGCGAATTTTCCGCGCTATTACAGACGGCGCTACCCCGCAGATGCGGGCAAATTCGGCCTGTCTAACTTCCGCCATGTGGGAATGATACAGGCGGCGGCGGGCAATAGGCTATTAACTTTCGTAGCTTTTTTGTTAGCTATTGTTGCCTTTTTGTTGACCTATGGAAAATTTTGGCGGGCAGGTAAGACAATGCGCCCCGTGCCGAATAATTGCACATGGGGTAGGGGGCGGCGGAGTACCTTTTTAGGGGGGAAGGGGCCGGGCTGTTACACGTTACACAATTTCCCAGTGTAGCCATTGCCACACTGTAAATGTAAATTTATTATTTCCTATTCTTCAACATATTGAAATATTTTTTTTACAACTTAAATAATAAATTAATTATATATATAAAAAGTGTAACGTGTAACAACCTATAGGATATACAAAGCAAAGGGGGGAGGTTATAAAACGAAGCGGGGTAGATATACGATGCGGGAGCTATTACCAATTGCGTCAACACAACTGCGCCATCTGGTGCGTGGTTTGTTACGGTTTTGGGCTTGTAGATATATTGGTAAATACAGTCGGGGGCCGGGCGCGCGGGGACTACTTTAGTGTTTGCTAATATCTATAGTGATATGACGTTACACTTGTAACCGGCGATCAGACGGTTTTGTCTATTGCAAACGGAAGCAGGCTGCTTGTAGCGTCTTCGGCCGCGGGGATTGAGGCGAGCGCTATATCAAGGTTTCTTCGGTTGTAATAGTCGATCATGGAGGTGGAGTCATGCCCTGTAAATTTTTTAAGGTTATGGGCATCTATGTATTCGCTCATGTGCGTTACATAGGTGTAACGTAAGGAATGGTGGATTAAGCGCCTGTTGTCCGGGATTAAGCCTCGTGTTGTGTTTAGGTGTCCTTTTTTCCACTTGCCGCTTTTAACTAATGCTTCCTTGTTTGGCGCAATCCCTGATTTTATTAGCACCAGATTAAAGGCAGTTTGCGCCATTGATTGGCCAATGGGATGTCCATTATAAGAAAATACGAAATCATCTGCGCCTATGTTGTTGGTTGCTATATGAGCCTGCAAAAGCCCCAAAGTAAAGTCAGGATAGAGGACAACGCGCAATTTGGGATGTTCAGGTGATCCCTTTTTGTTGTATGTGGTACGTGTCCCGTTATGTTTAAGGTATCCATCTATAACGACGGCTTTTTTCTCAAATATTATTTGCTTGCCTCTCATTCCTCTGGTTTCACCCAGACGCAATCCGCCGGAAAGTGAACACAGAAAAAACAAAAAGAAAAAATCATGCGAAAAATTATTACGCTGGAAAAACAGTTCAAGTTCCCGGCGGGTGAAAATGTCCGCCTTGTTAATCGTTTTTCCGATTGAGGGAAAATCAGGCTTGAATATTTTGCACCCCGAAAATTGCGCTTCTTGGTATATTTCTTTTAGAGCGGAAATATATTGATTTTTCCACGACGCGGAGCGTTTAAGCGAAAAAAGGTAATTCATAATTTCGTCTAGCTCGATGCTTCTGATCATGCGTTGACCCCATGTTTCCGTAATATAGCGCATAAAAACACGTCCAGCTGTAAGGGTATCTTCAGTTGTGGATTTTTTTAATTGCTGGCGGCGGTGGACATGGAGGCTTCCCGGAATAAACATATCCCTTGTAATCTCGCCGATGAGCATATCGGGGTTTTTGGGGGGCATGGTGCGGTCAGTCAGGGATACGGCTATGCTTTGGGGAGGGGGTAGGGTACGAATAAAATCTTCCGCCTGTTGGCGGCTTTTTGCTGATTTTCCGCAAGATTTCTGGACTTGCTTACCATTTTGGTCAACGTAGTAGTAATACCAGCGTTTGACGGTCTTGCCATTCTTGAGTTTTTTCGGTTTCTTGAACACATGATACTGCAAATCTGCCATCGGACTTGACCTCCACTTGACCTTTTGCCGAACCGCTGTCCTCAAGCCACTAGCTAACTCTATATACCATATAGAATTGCGAGGGTGGATGACGGGTCTCGAACCCGCGACAACAAGATCCACAATCTTGCACTCTACCCCTGAGCTACATCCACCGTAAACAGACACTTAACTATCGCCTAAAGTATCCTTTTTGTCAAGGTGCGCCCTAGGCCATGTTGAAAAAAGCCTGACAAAGGCTCCCACCCGGGCGCTAGTAATCACCCAATCCAAAAGCCGCCGTTTATGTCCAGCATAATTCCGGTAACGTAGCCCGCTTCTTCGCTTGCGAGGTAGCAGACACCGGCGGCCACGTCTTGGGGCTCTCCGACCCTGCCAAGGAAGTTTTTGCTTGCAAGGTTAGCCATCGCCTCCTCGCTGTAGGCGTCCATGATTGGCGTGCGGGTCGGGCCGGGGCATATAGCGTTTACCGTGATGCTAAAAGGCCCCAGATGCCGGGCCATGCCCCGTGTAATGGCGCAAAGGCCCCCCTTGGACGCGGCGTAACTCATCGAGTTTTCAACGCCGCCCATCCTGCCCGCCACGGAAGAAATGTTTATTATTCTGCCGTGCTTACTGCGCTTTAGATACTCAAGGGCTTTCTGAACCATAAAGAACGAACCGCCCAGGTTTACCCCAAGTATGCGATCCCATTCTTCCCGTTGAATGTCCTGGATTTTCGTGGCGCTTAAAATACCCGCGCCGTTAACAACAACGTCAATCTGGCCGAAACGCCCGGCGATTTCGCCTATGGCAGCCTCGATTGCTTTTTCGTCCGAAACATCGCAGACAAAAGGGACGGCTTCGGCGCAGCCGGGCAGGGCGTTTAATTCCGCCGCCGCCTTCTTTAGCTTTTCCCTGTTAAAGTCCACAAGCGCCGCCTTCATGCCGTTTTCGCATAGCATTTTCGCGGCGTAATACCCAATCCCTTGAGCCGCCCCGGTTACTATGGCCACACGCCCCGTTAATGTTAAAACACCCATTGCATATCCCCTTCTAGCCAGCTTATAAGGCAAGCAGCTTCTGCCAGCCTGTCTTGTCGAACGCGTCAAGCGTCATAATTACCCCGCCAAAGGAGTCAAACTCATCGATGCCCATGCCGTCAGTTTCGTAGGCTTTGCGGAATTCGGGAAAAGCTTCCAGCACCCGGTCTACCGCGTCTTCATCGACACCGGCATCAATGCGCTTTTCACGCCGCAATTCTCCGTTCTTGTCCGCCTGAATAACCATGTCTTGTATCTTGGGGTGAATCGTCATTTCAAAGACCCCGCCTGATAGCTCTGAAACTTGACGGGCGCAGCGGAAGGCCGCCGGCATAATGACTTGCGCGTAGCCTTCTTTTTTGAAGATTTGATACGTCTTTTTCACCGCAGCCAGTACCGCCGTTTCAAGGTCTTGGGTAGAAACAGGATTGTCCCGGTCTGTGTTAAGGGCGGCAAGGTAGTCCTGTAAGCGCCCCATTACGAAGGCGGCGGTACTCGCGGGAACCGGAAGGCCGGCTTTTTTCGCCCTGCCGCAGCCCCGTTCGTAGGCCCGCGCCATCGCCACAAGCTGGGAAACGGAAAGGCATACCGTAGGAGTGGTGTTAATGCCGAGAGCGGTAAGCTCTTCGATAACCGTAACCCCCGCTTTTGTCCCCGGAATTTTTACCATGACGTTTTCGCAAAAGGCGCTGATGGTTTTTCCCATCTCAAACATCGCGCGTTCGTCAGCTGCCCGCCCCGGTTCCACCTGACTTCGGACAAAGCCGGTCTTTCTGCCGGAGCTTTCGTACAAGGGAAGGAATTCCTTGGCAATGTCCGGAACAAGAACACGGAAATATTCAAGCACTTTTTCGCTGCCCGAAAACCGGGAGCGTATTTCTTCAACATGGGCCTTGTAGCGCTCTGTCTCTGTGGTAAGGGCCTCGAAGGAGAGGGGAGGGTTAGTGGTGCAACCAACAGCGCCATTTTCTTTGGCATTGATGTAATCATGGCGCAGGGCGGAATCGTTACACCACTGTGTGTCCGTGTTTTCCGCCATCCATTTAAGATACGTGTTCTCGCTCATAAGCGCTCCTAAAACGATATGTCCAGATATGCGAGCGTACGCCCGCCCTGACTACCATCCCAAAAGTCTGGGAACCGCAAGCGAAATAATAGGGAACGCGGCAACCAACACCATAGCGAAAATCGTTACAAGGTAAAACGGTATAGCCTGCCGTACCATTCGATCTATCGGAACGCCTGTTATTGATGCCGCGCTAAAAACGCACACGCCGTAACCGGGGGTGGTCATTCCTAGGGCAACGCACATTACCCATATAATGATAAAATGGGTGGGGTCAAACCCAAGGGCTACCGCCGCGGGCAAAAAGAGCGGGGCGAAAATCAGCGTGGCGGGGGTGGCGTCCAGCACCATGCCAATGATAATGGCAAGGAAAAAGAAAAGCACCATAAAGCCAAATCTGCCGCCGGGAACGGCTGTAAGGGCGGCTGTAAGCATTGCCGGGATATGCTCAAAGGCAATGATAAAATTCATGAGCGCGCTCGCGCTGGCAATCAGCAGAATCGCGCTGGTAATGCCGGCGGTTTTTTTGAAGCACTCCCAAAGGTCTCTAAGGCCCAGCTTTCTGTAAATAACGCAATCAACAACTAAAATATACAGAACGGCGAGGGCGGCGGCTTCGGTGGGCGTTACAAGACCGGAAAAAATGCTGCCCATAATAATTACCGGAGCGAAAAGCGCCGTCCAGCATTTCTTGGTTTTTTCAACTAACGTAGCGAACGAAAAGGGATGCTTTTGACCATAGCCCATTTTTTTGCTGATAAAATAATTGGGAACAAGCAGCAAAAGCCCCACCAGTATAGCCGGCAGTAATCCCGCCGCCAGCGCCCTGCCGACAGACTGGTTGGTAGCCGCCGCCGCCAGCACTATCTGAATGCTCGGCGGCCGTATCGTGGACATGGTAGAGGACGTAACCGTAACCGCCGCCGAGTAATCGGCAGGGTAGCCTTCGTCAACCATTCGGGGAACGAGCAGCGTACTGAAGGTCGCGGTATCCGCCACCGACGAGCCTGATATGCCGGAAAAAATCATGCTTCCCACAATATTCACGGCTCCCAATCCGCCTTTTACCCAGCCTATAAGCGCTTTACTAAAATCTATCAGGTTGCGGCCCATTGTTCCCCGTTCCATAAGGACGCCTACCAGAACAAAAAGCGGGACAGCCAAAAGTATAAAGTTCGCCGCGGCCTCGCTGAAAAGCTGGGGCAGCATCATCATGTTGGGAATTGGCCTGAAAATAAACAGGACAAGCGCCGACGCCAGCCCCAAGGCCGCCGCGACCGGCACACCCGCGGCGAGCATTACTATAGCAAGAACAATGAGCGTTATCGTCATTACAGGCATTATTTTTCTCCCTCTATTTTGGCGGCTTCAACAACACTGCTGAATTCTTCGGCATACTCGCCGGAAGGAAGCGGCATTTTGTTTGCCGCGAATGCCCATGCCTGTATTAGCATACGGACGGCTCCTACTATACACCCAATGAGTACCGGCGCGCGGATATAGGCCCTGTTCCAGCGCAGCATGGGAGTACGGTTATCTACCCTAAGATGAAACTCCAGCAGGCTGACTGTGTGGTACGCGAGTATGCCTAAAAAAATGGCGAAAACAATATTGCCGGTAATATAGAAAATCTTTTTTACCTTGTAAGGCATCTTGGCGAGCAGCATATCGAAACGGACATGAGAGTTGTTCAAAACAGCCAGCCCAAGGCCCATCCAGATAACCGCGACGAGCAGGTGTTCGCCCATTTCAACCGTCCAAGGCACAACCCTGAACGGCATAACGCGGCTGAATATCTGCAATACGACATTGACAAAAAGAGCGAACATGAGCAGCGTTACAATGTAAACATCAAGCCGTTTCAGAAAATTCAACACCTTTACCATACTGTCCTCACAAGGCAAGATTTAAAACTAGTGGGCGCTGCGCCTTACCGCGTCGTGGAACGCGTCCCAATCCGCCGGAGAGTACCGTGCCTGTTGCGCCGCGTAGAACGGGGCAAGCCTTTGAATGAAAAGCTGCCGGTTCTCTTCGGGCATGACCCAGAACTCAACGCCCAGCCTGCGGCCCCCTTCCATCGCTACATGAAGGTAGGCTTCGTTTTCAGCCATGTCTACCCTGACAAACTCCTGCGCCGCCCTGCGGAAAAGCTGGCGATCTTCGGCGCTTAAACTGTGATAGAAATCCCTATTCGCGATAACGAAGGTTAAATCGGCGATATAATTCACGATGGAAAAATACCTTGCCACCTCAAAGGTTCTAAAGTCGTACTGAAGGTGTATCGAGTTGTCCTCGCCGTTAAATGTGCCAAGCTGAATGCCCGTGTAAATTTCTACCGCGGGGGCCGGAACCGGAACCGCTCCCATGGTTTCAAAAATCGACACGAAAAAGGGGTTCATGGGTACGCGCATTCTCATGCCTTGTATGTCGTCCGGAGTACGGATCATGCGCAGGTTGTTGTTCGACTGGCGCATCGGGCGTGGAGAGGCCCCCAAAATAACAAAGTTCGATTGCTCAAAATCCCTCATCCAGCGCTCCCATGTGGGGTCGTTGAGTTGTAAAAAGCGGTATACGTGGTCAACGTCAGAAAAGGTAAAGGGCAATTGCAGAATTCCGGTGTTCTCGTTGAAAGCGGCAAGCACGGTAAGCGACTCAATGGAAATCTGGAGCGCCCCCTGCTGGGTTTGCTCTGTCTGGATGGCGGAGCTTCCTTGGCTAAGCGCGGCGTTGGCGAACACATGGACATCGAATCTGCCGTCCGAATGCTCGTTTATGTAATCGGCAAAAGCGACGGTGGCGTGATGCCACGGGCTCTGGGTCGATGAGGACTGCGAGGCGTTAACTCTGATTACTCCATCGCGTCTCTCGCAACTGATGGCTACTGCCAACAGCGCAAACAACATACATACTAGTTTGACTCTTTTCATCTTCATATCTCCTTAAAAAAATTTTTTCTGAAAGGCCATACGGCCTTGTCATTCCCACATTAATTCCGCCGCTCTATGGCAACGGCGTTTACAATGCTTTTCAGGTACGAAAACCCTCTGCGGGCGCTTTCTTCGGGGCCGGGATACGGCAGACATTCTACGGTGATGTAACCTGTGTAGCCTATGTCCGCAAGCGCGTGAGTTAGCTCCTTGAAATCGAGCGCGCCGCCGCCGGGGTACAGGCGGTTGTTGTCCGAGTAATGGACGTAGCCTAGCGGCTTGTCCCGGCAGTAGAGAATGCTGTCTTTCAGGTTTTTTTCTTCAACAGCCATGCTGTGAGTGTCCAGATGCAAAGAGAGGTTCTTGTGTCCCAGGGAGGTAATAAAATCCATTGTCTCAGGCACACTGTTAAGATAGTTGATGATATAGCGCATAACGGATTCCAGCACGACGGGAACCTGTTTCTGCGCGGCATAATCGCAGACACGGCCTAGCGCCCCGGCAAAGCGGTCGATGTACCCGGAGGCTGGCCTGCCTTTGGGAATGCTCCCCCGCATCATGCCAACGATAACCAGCGCGTCTGTTACGGACGCGAAATCGACATGCTCAAAAAGGCGGGCTATGGCCTGTTCCCGCTTTTCCGGATCGTCGTCGATAAGGGAAAGCCCCCCAACCGTGTACTCCATTCCCGTAGCCACCGCGCAGATCGAAAGCCCGTGCTGTCCGGCAACAAGACGTATGCGTTCCGCGTCGTAGCGCTTTGGCTCCCGCAGATGCAATTCCACGGCATCGTACCCGGCTTTCTTGGCTAACGGGCAAATTTCCTCGATTGGGCCACGCAACGTAACTGGCTGGGATTCCGGTAATTCTTCCAGCGCCGCCGATACTCCGTAACGGAACATATTCACCCCCCGATTATAACATAGCTAACACAGTATAGTATACAGAGTGTTGTTGTCAACGGACCGGGCCTCTATCCACCCCCCGCATTTATCCCCAAACCAGGTTTACCAATGCCAGTGTGAAAGGCGGGAAAAAAGTTAACAGCATTAAAACGCAAAACAAGGCGATGTAAAACGGGATAGCTTCTTTCCAAAAGTTTTTGAGTTTGCACCGGGTAACTCCGCAGGTAACAAAAGTAAGGGTTCCTATGGGCGGCGTTAACGAGCCCATCGCCATGTTGAAAATAAATATCATCCCGAAATGTATATCGTCAATTCCAAACGCGCGGGCGAGCGGAACAAAAATGGGAACAAGCACAATCATAAGGGCGTTGCCTTCGATAAACATACCTATGATAAGCAAAAACAAATTGACCGATAAAAGGAAAATATACCTGTTTCCAATGTTGGCCACCATAAATTCCGTTATTTGCTGGGGGATGCGCTCTCTGGTTAAAACCCACGCGAAGGCGGACGCCGCCCCGATTATCATCATGATGGCGGCGGTTGTGGTAACGGTTTCTTTTATCGCGCGCAGCATATTGGCGGCTTTAAATTCACGGTAGATAATCGAAAGCACAACGGCGTAGACAATGGCTATGGCCCCCGCTTCGGTAGGGGTGAAGATTCCAAACCTAATCCCGCCAATAATAATTACCGGCAGCAGCATGGGGAAAAAAGCGTCCAGAACAGCTTTTCCCAAAGGCACTGTTGTTGTTACTTCCTTTGAATAATTGCGCTTTGAGGAAATAACGCCTACCAGTACCATCAGAACCAGACACAAAAAAAGGCCGGGAACAATACCTGCGATAAAGAGCCTTCCGATAGAAACGTTTGCGACAGAGCCGAAGATAATCATCGCAATGGCCGGAGGGATCAACAGGGTGATTATGGCGGAGGTCGCCGTAACCACCGAAGAAAACTCCTTCGAAAACCCCCGTTTTTCCATTTCCGGAACCAGCATCTTCGATGTCATGGCAGCGTCCGCAAGGCTGGAACCCGAAAGCCCGCCCATAAGGACAGAAAGGGTAACATTCACCTGCGCCAGCCCTCCGGGAACGCGCCGCATAAGCACTTCGCCCAGACGCAGCACTCTTGTGGTAACGCCTGAGTAGTTCATAATGATGCCGCTGCACACAAAGAAGGGGATCGCCAGGAGGGCGACATTCTCAATTCCGGCGATAACACGCTGGGCCGCAATCTGGGCGGGAAGGTGCGGTTGAAGCATGAAGTACAATGCCGAACCGGACAGCAGCGCGATAAACGCCGGAATCTTAAAAAACAGCGTAAGAAGCAGCACTATGGACGAAATGAGAACTACGGAAATCATTCAAAGACCTCTTTGCCGCCGGGTTTTATGTATTTGAAAAAAGTAACAACGGAATAATTGACAATAATTAACGCGCAGCCTATGGGAAAGGCGGAGTATATAAGAGAAAATGGAATCCTCAAGATGTCCGTAACGCGGCCTGTGGCGATCATCTGACGCACAAACGCGGTACCCTGAATAAAGAAATATCCCATGATAATCATGGAAATAAGATACACGGTTATGGATATGAACCTTTGCGCCTTCCAAGGGAACAGGTCAACTATGACATCAATGGCCACATGGCTCGCGGTTCTGAACGCGGCCCCGGCCCCGAAGAGCGCGATGATAAGCATACACAGCAACTGAAACTCTTCCCCCCAGTGTACGGGGCGGTTGACAAAGTAGCGCATAATAACACTGAAAAAAGTGAAGATGATTATGCTGATTAACGCTATCCCCGCGACAACCAAATCAGCGTTGGCCAGTTTTTTGAAAACCTTGATTAGCACGATGCCTCCATACGTGAAACAAGGCTGGACAACTTTCTCATCCAGCCTTATAGCGCAATTAGCGTTCTGTTCCCGCTTTTATTCTGTTAAGTCTTTCGTATAACCCGGGTGTCCATCTGGCTGTTATGTCGGGTAAGGTATAGAACGGACTTGTCGCGGCCTGAAGCCGCCCCTGATCTATTTCAATAATTTCTACTCCGGCAGCCCTGAATCTGTTGATAAAGTCCGCTTCCGATCTGGCTACAAGGTCGTTGTTATACAAGCCCGCCTCGTACCCTGTTTCAAGCAGAATTCTCTGGTGTTCCGGGCTAAGGGAATTCCAGAAGATGGTTCCGGTAAACCATGTTGTAATGAGCCGTATGTGGGCGGTAAGGGTAAGGTAGCGCGCGATTTCGTGGAACCTTCCGCCGTACAGTACAAACAGAGGGTTTTCAACGCCGTCAATTATCCCCTGCTGTAACGCCGTGTACACATCTCCCAGCGGAAGGGGAGTGGGGCTCGCGCCCAGAACTTCAGTCCCCCGTATCTGCATAAGGTTATTCGGAACCCTAAGCCGCAAACCCTGAAAATCCTCAAGGGTGCGGATGGGGCGTGTGGTAAGGGTATGCCGCTCGCCGTAGACAAAGTTGGGAGCGAGGATTTTAAGGCCCTGACCTTCCAGTATTTGCGATTGCTCTCTCCACCATTCGCTCTCGATTACCCTCCATGCGTCATCCCAACTGCCGAAGAAGTAGGGGCCCATCGTTATCCCCATGTCCGGCGCTCCACGGTCGGCGAAAAACCCGCCGTCCGCCAGCGTTATTACCGGCATACCCGCAAGCATCTGGTCGATAAGCTCATTCTTTGACCCAAGTATGCTTGAAGGGAAAACCTGAACCTGCATAGTGCCGCCAGAGCGTTCTTCGATAAGGCGCGCCCAGTGGTAAATCGCGTCAGTGATGGGCTCTCCGGGGTGGTTTTCCAGTCCGATTTGGACAAGAACTCTCCCGTGCCGGTCGCCCGCGCCGCCGGCGAACACTCCTGTCGCGGCAAGGGCAAACACAAGAAACAATAGTATCAATCTTTTCATGGAACCTCCAAAAAATATGTTAATACACCATACTAACCCTGAAAAACCGTAGCTGTCAAGTTTTTTTCCCGGAAATTCGCCACTTGCCAGAGTTTCTTTTGCGCTTACCATCGGCACGCCCCGGCTTAAGGAGCCTCATTTCGCTGTGTAATCCGCATAATATCCCATAGTTTCCCCTCGGGGATATTTTACACCGTTTTTCCTTTTTTTTTTTATTCGGTCAGCCCAAATTAGATTCACGTGCGGAGGGGCCGCCCTTCCCCTTGCGCCTCTTTGCATTAATGGCTATGCTTTAGGATAGCCTTGCTAAGGCAGCCGGATGGTTATCCCCGGAATTTTTTAATGTGGAAGTACGTATGAAAAAGATTTTCTCGTTTTATGCAAAAGCGCTCCTTGTCCTTCTTCTCTGTGCCGCGCTCTTTTCGGCCTGTAACACGAGGGAGCGCCCCTCTCCCGACGCTCTGGACAGGGACACCAGTTATGCCTTTGGAATGTGGGTGGCGGCTCAGACGGGGTTTTCGGGCATCAGCTTCGACTACTACGCCTTTATGGAAGGGTTCAGGGACTTTAACGAGGCCAGGGAAACCCGCCTTACCATGGAAGAAATGATGGAAAGAATCATGGCCGCGGTTATGGCGATGGACGCCGAAGGCGCTCAGGACGATGAAGAATTGTGGCTTTTGTCCCAGAGAAATCTGGAAGAAGGGGAGGCGTACATGGCGGCTAACGCCCAAAGGCCCGGTGTTGTTACCACTGCCAGCGGGCTTCAGTACGAGGTTATTGCCGAAGGAACAGGGGAAAGGCCCGGCGTCCATGACACCGTGCTGGTGCATTACGAAGGTACATTTCTTGACGGAACCGTGTTCGACAGCTCATTTCAGCGTGGTCAGCCCATAGATTTCCCGCTGGGCATGGTAATCGCCGGCTGGGTCGAAGGGCTCCAGCTTATGAACGTGGGAAGCACGTACCGTTTTGTCATTCCGGCGCATCTGGCCTACGGCCCCGGCGGCGCGGGAGGCCCCGGCGGTATTCCGCCCAACGCGACACTGATTTTCACGGTTGAACTTCTTGATATTATTAGATGAGCCTGATTCAAACCTCAGATAGTGGAGACAGAAATGAAAAAGATTTTTTTGGGAGCCCTTGTTTTTTTGGGGGCCGCCGCGTACTGCGCCGCTGCCGGCATTGCCGAAGAGGCCAGAGCGGGCAACGAGAGGGCGGACGTTAGCTACGCTCTTGGCATGGCTTTAGCCACCGACATTCTTATGGATTCCCCGCTGGAATTTAACGTTGACGCTTTTATCCGGGGTGTCCGGGACGTTGTGGAAAACAGGGGGACACGGTTCACGCTGGAAGAGGCCATACAGATAATTCAGTCCGCCTATATCGCAGCCCACGCCACAATGGGGGAACGCAACCTTGCAGAAGGGCAGGCGTTCCTTGCCGAAAACGCGCGGCGGCCCGGCGTTGTTACTACCCCAAGCGGACTCCAGTACGAAGTTATTGTCGAGGGAACCGGGGCCATGCCCGCTATCAGCGATGTGGTGCTGGTGCATTACACGGGGACTACGATTGACGGAACCGTATTCGACACGACGATGGACGATGGGATGCCGGTAGAGATACCGCTGGACATGGTTATTCCCGGCTGGTCGGAAGGGTTGCGCATGATGCGGGAAGGGGGCAGGGCAATACTCTTTATTCCCCCGCACCTAGCCTACGGAGAGGGCGGCGCGGGAGGCCTTATAGAGCCCAACGCCACCCTCATCTTCGAGGTTGAACTTATTTCCATCGCGCGTTTCGGCGATGGCGAGTAATCCGGCGGTTATTTTATTTTCCGGCCCGGTTATTTCCGGCAAGGTACTCGTCAATAATCGGAATCAGGGTGTTCGTGTTTACTTTGACGATTTCCTTTTCTCTCTCGTAGCTCTCTACCGAGTCGGAAGCGTGGGCGGTGTTTACCATTACGCTACTCCCAAATTCGCGGCGCACTGTCCCGCTTGGCGCTTTGAGGGGGTCGGTGGGGCCCAATACGTCCCGGATTTTCCGGACAGCGTCTTCCCCCTGGTAAATAAGGATCATGCACTTTACGTTTCCGGGCTTGTCCTCGCTGCCGGGGGGGCAAGCGCCGGGGCGGCGGCCGGACATAAATTCCACGATTCTGTGGAACTGTTCGCCCGCGCATTTTTGCCCAACGGCAACGCTTAACTCATCTCCGGACTCCAGGGACAGGTCAAACTCTTTTTCCAAAACCTCTTTCGCCTTTTGCCCGAACACCGGGGCGAGCCGTTCTTTAAGGACAGCCTCTACCGGGCCGTAAAAATCCAGCGCCTGATTAAGCGAGAAATAAAAGACCTTTATCCCCACAATCCTGAGCCCGGTTCGGGAAAACATATCAATAATAGTACCGGGCTTGCTGGAGGCGTAATTCCAGTTGTCGGGTTTCAGGATTACCAGCGTTTGTTCAGGGTTACAGGCCCCCGTATACGGCATGATGTTCTCGCTGTCCCTAAAGTAGCGGGCAAAAAGGGCCAAATTCTCGTCCGCAAGCAACTGGTGGCGGGGGGTCAGAATCGCCGGCTCAAAGTAAATTACCTTTTCGGGGTTATCGGTGTCAAAAATAAGATCGGCGTAGGTATCCCGGATGGTCTCGCCGCTGAGAGACTCCACCTCCGCGATCTGGTTTTCCGTAAAAATGGCGCCGCACACATCAGAGAGCTTGCGGCAGGGGTTTTCCCCCCGGAATATAAGGAGCATGGAGCGGTGACGCTGCCCCCCGGAGGGAGCCATGTTGCGCTCAACATAATTGGCCAAAAGCTCCCCAGCCCGGTTCAGGTTGCGCTCTTCCTGACTGCGCAGGGAATCGGCATAGTCGCGCACAAAGTTTTCGTCCGGGGCGATTATTTGGGCCCCCACCAAATCCAAATCCGTTCTGGAAAGCAGCCGGGCAATAACCCCTCCGGTTCTGCTCTTTGCGATAGTGTATGGGGTTACCAATACATACGATAATGTCTGTTTCATAGTCGTTCCAGTATACGGGATTGGGGCTTGTTTGTCAAAACCCCCCGCGGCGGGTGGCGAGGACGCCACGTGTACCACAGCGTCCCTTGTATATATGTCGATAGCGCAGAACGCGTAGTGTTTCTGCCGCCTCTTCGTGTCCGCCCGGAAATCAATGTTTGGGCTTTTTATCACGCCAAGACAGCCAAGGCGCAAACCTGATGTGGCGCAGTTTTTTGCGTGGGAACGAGCGCAGCGATTGACCTAGCAAAAAACTGCGCTCGTAGGCAACGTTTATCACCGTCAGAGCATATGCCGTTTGTACAGCAGGAATTATGTATTGCAAAAATATCGAATATAGTGTAATTTGTTTAAAGATATGATTTTTCTTGTAGTTCTATCTATTGCAATTTCGGTTATTTTGTTATGGCTGAAAGTTGAAAGCAAACGCTTAAAGATTTCTATCTTGCTCGGTTTAGGGATAAGTATATTATCTCTATTCTCTTTTATTATTTTCGCGTTTTTCCCTCAAAGAGTCGCATTATGGTCGTTGTTAGTGGTTTTTTATGTTTCATTAATTGTATTTTTATTTTTATGGAATAACAATAACAGTAAAAAAATATTTTATGTGTTTTTTGCGCCAGTTATATGCGTAATTGCAGGAATGGCAATCATTGGCCACCATATTTATGTAAACAATATTCCGGCTGTTCAAGAACAAAGTTATTTTCGCAGATACTACGAACCTTTTTATGAGAATAATTCTTTAGCCAGATTAGAATCGGAATCCACTTTACGATTACATGAAAACTTACCTGTTCTTGACGGAGCTACGGCACTTTTTCCCGTATACGCCTCATTTGTTCAGGCCGTTTATTCGGAAACTGAATTTAGGAATTCCAGGGGCATATTGTTAAATAGCGGGACTGCTGGAGCGTTTAACAATCTTCTGGAAGGTAGAGCCGACATAATATTTTGTTCAGCCCCATCAGGTTTTCAAATAGAACAGTTTCAAGAAAATGGGTTGAATTTGCAATTAATACCTATCGGAATGGAAGCGTTTGTTTTCTTTGTAAACATAAATAACATTATTGATAATTTAACAGTAGAAAATATTCAAGATATTTATTCTGGAAGAATTAACAATTGGAGGGAATTAAACGGAGCAAATAACCGTATCAGGGCTTTTCAAAGGCAAGCAAATTCGGGAAGCCAAACGGCGTTGGAAAATATAATGGGCAATGTTCCTATAATGCCTCCCCTCAGGGAAGAAGTATCTGACGGTATGTTTGGCATAATAAACCGTGTTGCCGATTATAGAAATTTCCCTAACGCTATAGGTTTCTCTTTTCTGTATTTTACAACACAAATGGTACAAAATGAACAAATCAAATTATTATCTATTAACGGTATTTTTCCATCAAGAGAAACCATACAAGATGGCAGTTATCCATTTTCTGATAATTTTTATGCAATTTTCATTGATACGGATGACGGAAATGAAAATATAGAATTTTTTATTGACTGGATTTTATCAAGCCAAGGTCAAATGTTGATTTCCAAGACTGGATATATACCAATAAAAAATGAATAGCGGAAAGCCAAACCAGTGTCTAACACACGTTATGCGAAGTGTGGTTGTGTAGTAATTTATAAGCTTAAAGCTATGAATGGTACAATTATCGCGATTATTCCTGTTACCAATATTACCAGCATGAATAAATTATATTTCAATTTATAATGACCTAATAATGTAGTGTCATAATATTTTTCTACCCCATTATCACGGTATATTTCTATTAAGCCTTTAATCAATTTGGCGCTTGCTTGTCGACCACGTATCAAACCAATTTCCGATACAATACAAACTACGATTGTCAATAGCACAAAACAAAACATAATCAATATATTGCCGCCAGAAGCTGTCCCTGAAATTGCGGAATTTATTGCAAGTGTTGTAAAATTGATCAGAATTGAAGCGATAATAAAAATGGTATCTGTACGGGCATTTATTCGTAATTCATCAAGAATGTGCGCATGTACTTTATCCAGCATTTTTTTCCCTTTTATTTGCTTTAATGTATATAATGACGAACAAACCTATTACCATCGATGTCAATATCACGAAAAACCAAAAATTTTCAACTTGCCTTATTGTGAACCTAAGAGGAAAACTGCTTTCATAATCTTCATTTGACACGTTTACTGTAATAAATGTTACTTCATCAAAAAAGAATTTATGATTATTAGTTATCTCCATATTTATTCTAAAATTATCCCCCGGCTCTAAAAAATCTATTCTTGTTTGACTTAATGTTACTATTAAATCATCATTGTGTTCAACTGATAATTCCAGGTTATAAAGCGTAGGAATTTCCCTATTGCCGAAACTTCTCCTATTGCTTATCGTTAATTCAAATGTTTCAACAGAATTTGATCTTATAATTCGCGGGCTGATATTAACAAATACACTTGGAAACTCTGTTGCATATACATATGCGCAAAATGACAACAAAATAATTGTTAAGATACTTCTTTTCAATTCTTCACCTGCCTTCTTAGTCAATTTATATAATTTATTCTATAGCTTGATTTATAAATTTGTCAATATCGCTATTCTGCATGTATGAATTTTTTATCATTTTTATTCACATTCCGCCCAACCCGCCCTACACGGCAATTCCCTACAGCCCCGCGCCGGAAGCCAAAAGCGCCTGCGCGAGCATTGCCGCCAGAACCACCGCCATTAGCGCGCAGACCCTGATCAGCCGGCGCTTGCCCCTGCGCCCCGGTTTCGGGAGAACAAACGCCGGCCCCCGGTTTAGCAGTACCCACCGCTTGACAAGCAGAATCGGGGGCAGGGAAAACAGGGCGATCTGAATTGCCGGGGGCCAGTTGACCGGAGCCCGCCAGTGCGCCGGTATAAACAGTTCGGCGATCATGACACTGCCGGTTTGAAAAATGTTAAGCAAAGCGGCAATGGCGAAAAGGGGAATGCAGAGGATGCACAGAAAAACCGGCGCGGGCTTTGACAGCGAGGCGGCGAAAAAAACGAAGAAAAAGGCCCACAGAAACGCCGGAATAAAGGAAAAATCAAGAAAGGCGGCGATAAACAGCCCCGCCGTGGCAAGGGCGACACTGGAAAACCCGTAAAATTGGGCCCTTTTGGGAAGGCGAATCAGGGCGAAAACCGGCGAGTGCAGGAAAAAGATAAGGACAGCCAAAACCAGCACCAGCGCCGCCCCGGTATAGTACACATGGACGGGCAGGACGGCGGGGGCAGACGGCCCGAACACCCGGAAAATCACCGAATACAAAACCCCTGAAATCCGTATGGACACAATTAACAGGCCAAGAAGAAGGAAAAAAATCCATATGGATTTAAAAAACAGCCGGAAGTGAAACAGCAATACCACGTTGTACTTCACCGAATACAACAGAAGAAGAATAAGGCACACCCCCGCCGTAACCAACAGGAGCGCCACCGCGATCCCCTGTCCTAAAAAAACAGGCTCCCCCCCGGGGCCCCGAAAAAAGAAGTAATGCCGGTCTACCATCAGCATCGGAAAACTCAACAGCCCGGCATACCCGGCAAGAAGCCCCGCCATCTCATGCGGGGAAACCGGGCCGGTAGGGGCGCTTGGGCCCGAAGCCAGAACAAAGCTGTTTACCTCCCGCTCCCACGTAATGGACAGGGCCGGGTGTCCTTCAACAAGGCGCAGCTTGTAAAGCTCGTTGAACCACACCCTAAACGACCACGGAACGCCGCCGGATCGCAAAAGGGAAGACAGGGGCCTAAGAAGCTCCAGGGGCGCGACATAGCCTTCCGTGCCGTGGCGAAGCAACAGGCTCTCCGGCGCTTGGGCGATGTCAAGGTAGCACAGCGCCCAGTTTTCCGGAATATCCACCAGCGTTAAAAGGTCTCTTAGGCCCGCGTGGGAAATCCCCGCCTGACCCTGAGGCCCGCTTTCTTCGCTTCCCAGAAAGGCGACAATAACGGTTAAGTCCGTGTTTTGGCCGTGGATAGTTCCGGCGAAGGCAATGCCCGTGTCAACCGCGAAATCCGCCCACAGCGGAACCGCCAGCACAAACGTCCCCGGCGAGCCGTCCGCGGCGTCCACGCGTACCACAAGCGATGTCCCCGGGCCGTCATAGCCGCCCGGAAAGGAACGTGTCTGGAAGGGAATGCCTAGCTCCCCTAGCGCCTGCCTTGCCCGCAGCGCGTTTTCCCCCTCGCGGGACTCAGCGAAAAGGGACAACGGGAACACGGCGCATATAAATAGCGGCAAAAAAACTTTAAGCCCGGTTTTCATAGGTACACCTATAGTATATTGAGAAGTATGGTAAATACAACTATAATAGAGCCATGAAAGGACTTTTTTTTATCGTGATGCTGGGTCTTTCGCTGGTCTATTCTTCCTGTTCCCGATCCGAGCCGAGGATACTCTACGGCTTTATGGAAAAGACATACCACTGGGACTGGGACACCGAGCGGGCCGAAAGACGGTATTCGTTTTTCATTCTGTGCGAGGATGATGACGGCATAGAAAACCTGTCCGAACTTTATCTTTTCCACGACCGGGAAGGACTGCGCTGGCGTATCACATCCGGGGACTGGATACAGTTTGAAGAAGGCGGAAGGACATGGATAGGCAGCCGGCACATCGCCATGCACGCAGGAGAGCACCTGCCGCGGGGACAGTTCCGGGCCGTGCTTGTAAACATGGGCGGCGAAAGAACCGAGCGCAATTTCACGTTTGACGTTCCCGAAGACCCCCCTCACCCGTTTCCGTCCCTTCACATTCTGGACGGCCTGTTCAGGATTGATTCGCTGTACCCGGTAAACCGCCTGCTCTGCTATGACGAGCAGGGGCACGTTATCCAGACCATTACCCTTACGGCGGCGACCGGCTATTTGAGCGACCTTAACCTGTCCCACAATGTCATAGGCGTGTCCCTGTGGGCCGAAGACCCCCTGTACCGTATCTCGGCCCTTACCGAAGTGGCTGCCATCCGGTAGGCGGCTATGGACACTGGCGCGCCGCGGCGGGTACGGAGCTTTGTCCTAAGGGCGGGGAGGGCAAGCCATGCCCAAAAGCGCTCCTACGAAACCCTGTTTCCCCTGTACGGGCTGCGGGCAGACGGGGCCGGCCCGCTTGATTTCGCGCGGTTATTCGGCAATTCCGGCCCGGTCGTTGTTGAAATCGGTTTTGGCATGGGAACGGCTACGTCCATCATCGCCCAGCAAAATCCCGGCGTCAATTATGTGGGGATAGACGTGCATAGGCCGGGCATAGGCCGGCTTTTGTGGGAGATTGAGCGCCGGGGCCTTTCGAACATCCGTGTTATCGAAGGGGACGCCGCCGAAATACTTGAAAAAAACATACAGGACTGTAGCGTCAGCGCCTTTCACATTTTTTTCCCCGATCCGTGGCCCAAAAAACGCCACCACAAGCGGCGGCTTGTAAGCCGGCCCTTTACCGATACGCTGGCGGCGAAAATTCTTCCCGGCGGCTATGTCTACATGGCAAGCGACTGGGCCGAGTACGGGGACTGGGCGCTTGGGGAGCTTTCGGCGACCCCGGCTCTGGTAAACAAGTACTCAGGCTTCGCCGAGCGCCAAGCGTGGCGGCCCCAAACCGAGTTCGAGCGGAAGGGAATCGGGAAAAAACACGAGATACGGGAACTCTTTTTTTTAAAAGCGTAATGGAGCGCCAGATGAAGGATAAAGACGAAAGAATCGCCGTGCTTGCCGGCCTTGTAGAAAAGTATCAGGATTCGTACTATTCGGGCGAAACGGAAATTACTGATGCCGAATTCGACCTTTTGTGGGATGAGTTAAAGGGCCTTGACCCGGATCATCCCCTCTTAAAAAAGGTGGGCAGGGACAGCGTTGACGGCTTTCCCAAGGCCAAGCACCTTATTCCTATGGGAAGCCAGGAAAAGGCCGCCACTCCCGATGAATTCCGGGCATGGGCGAAAAAGGTACGCCCCGCTTCCTTTGTGGTACAGCACAAGCTGGACGGGGCAAGCTTGGAGCTTCAGTACGAAAACGGGAAGCTCAAAAAAGCCGTTACCCGCGGGGACGGGATTACCGGGGACGACATTACCCGCAACGCCCGGCGCATGGCTGGTGTTGTGGCGGAAATCTCAGGCAGGTTTTCCGGCGGGGTGCGGGGCGAGGTGGTTATGACGCTTGAGGTTTTTAAGGAGAAATATTCTGACAAGGCGAATTGTAGAAACGCCGCCAACGGCATTATGCGCCGCAAGGACGGGGAGGGCTGCCAGAACTTGCGTTACATTGGCTACGACGCCGCCTCTAGCGGGGATGACGCCTTTTTTAAAACCGAGATGGAAAAAATCGCGTGGCTGGAAACACAGGGGTTTACGCCCGCCGAGACAAAGGAATGTTCCGACGCTGAAGAGGTTATTCTGTACCGGGCTGAAATTGCGGAAAAGCGCAAGGGCATGAGCCTTGACATTGACGGCCTTGTCGTCAAGGATTTTTTTACCGACATGGCCGACCTGCGCCGCCCAAGACCGCAGCGGCAAATCGCCTTTAAGTTCGAGCCGGAAGTGGCCTACACGATTCTAAGGAGCGTACAGTGGAGCGAATCCGGCGCTGCCTACACGCCTGTCGGCATTGTCGACCCGGTGCGCCTTGCGGGAACCACGGTTCAGCGGGCCAACCTGAACAACCCCGACATGATCCGGGCTATGGGCCTGGAAATCGGCAGCGCGGTGTCGGTGGTAAAACTGGGCGAAATTATCCCAAAGATTGAAGGGCTCGCCCCCGCCGGCTTGGGTCTTGACGCCGCCGTGAAAACCGAAATTGTGTTCCCCCTTGACTGCGCTGCCTGCGGCAGTGTTCTTGAAGACGGCGGAACAAGGCTTTTCTGTCCCAACCCGGCCTGTTCCAAGCGGCTCCATCACCGGCTTGAAAAGTGGGTGTCCGTGCTGGACATCCGGGAACTGGGGGACAAGCTTTTGCGCCAGCTTTTCGATTCGGGCAGGGTTCGGGAGATTTCCGATCTTTACACGCTTACGGAGGGGGAGCTTACGGAGTTCGAGCGCATGGGGGAGCTTTCCGCGGCGAAGGTGGCGCGGCACATAAATACCCGCCGGGAAATTTCGCTTTCGGCGTTTGTGGCGGGCTTTAACCTTGAAGGTGTCGGAGAGCTTGTCATGGAAAAGGCGGTGTCCGCCGGCTTTGACACTCTGGAAAAACTCCGCGCGGCAAGCGTGGAGGAACTGTCGGGCGTGTACGGCCTTGGGGAAGTTACCGCCACCGTCATTGCCGCGGGCCTTAAGGAATGCGCTACAGGGATGGACAAGGTTCTTGCCACGGGGGTTATTGCCATAACGGCCCCGCCGCCGCCCGAAAATGTTCCCCTGAAGGGCCTTTCCTTTTGCTTTACGGGGGAACTTAAAAAAATGAAGCGCGCCCAAGCCGGGGAAACGGTAAAGGCCCGCGGCGGATCGGTAAAGCCGTCCGTGGTAAAAGACCTTTCCTACCTTGTTACAAACGATCCGGATTCGGGCTCGTCCAAGAACGAAAAGGCCCGCGAGCTTGGGGTAACGATCATTGACGAGGACGCTTTTTGGGCGCTTCTTGAAGGGGGCACTCCTTCGGCGGGGCAGGGGGAGCTGTTTTAGGGGGGAGCAGCGCCCCCCGGCGTTAGCGGTACGCCTCTGCCCAAGCTTCTATGGCAATCCCGGTTGCGATGTACCTGCGTGTGCTGTAGAGAAACAGAATGCTGAAGTCGATGCGGTCAATTTGCACGCTGGTAACGGCGTTGGCGTTGGGGAACTGACGTTGCGCTTCGGCAAGCAAATTGGCGTAGGTTACTTGCATATCCGAAAAACTGAAAAGGGCTAGTTCAATTCCGGTAAAGGGAATGCCAAGGCGGATAATGCGTGTTGTTGTTCCTTCTATCTGCACCGTGCCAAGGATGCTGTGGTCACGAATGTATATATATTCGCCTATGGCAAAGAGCGGCACTTGATTAGTGTTCCA
>Ga0123355_10002629_pt1 | contig 25499 bp, 20 predicted proteins | sample TergutEmb28metaG_3_FD_89872 | JGI IMG/M metagenome (GOLD analysis project Ga0123355, IMG submission 89872) | Embiratermes neotenicus P1 segment gut microbial communities from Petit-Saut dam, French Guiana - Emb289 P1 | ecosystem: Host-associated > Arthropoda: Insects > Digestive system > Gut ...
TAAGCATCGCTCGATACTCAATAGTTAACTCATTAGAAATCTTATCAGTTTCGTACATCCGCCTACTTCTATAATGGGCGCGTTCACGTTCATCTTTACTAATCGAAAGTAATAATTCACCAGCCATAGCAATCTCCTTCCTTTCGGCTATTACCTTGTTTACTAATTCCCTATGCTTTACATCTGGAGAATATCGGAAAAATACCGACCACATTTCCAGCGAAGTTAGTTTATCAACAGGCTTTGCCGCAATACCCTCCAACTTGCTCAACTCAACGAGGATGAAGTTTATTTGACTGCTTACCTCCTCGCCATCCGGTCTCCGCATGGAAGCCCTTGTGATAAAATCAGAATGATATGGATATATCGAATAATTGCAAAATGTTATTTGATACGTTCGTCCAAAGTCGTAATACTTCACGCCTTTGGACTTTTGGGAGGAATGCAGGTCGGTAAGATAATACATGTATTTGTTGAGAAAATTAGTGTGTGCATCCTCTCCCTTTGCCTATATTATGCATGGTATCGCTGGTATTTTCAAGAGTTTTTATTCGCAAGCAAAAAACTGCAGCCAATTAACCAGCCGCAGTTTTCTTGCCTTACTATGATTTTCTCACAAATTCACAAACATGGCATATTGTCGTCCTATTTATTGTGGTATGATAGTTTCAGAAAGTAGGTGTCTATCATATCATATAAAAATATATTTGCCTCCCCTACCCTTCAATGGTTCGAAAGTACCCTTGGCACCCCAACTGACGTACAACAAGAAGCCTGGCCTGCCATTGCATCTGGCCAGCATGTTTTAGTTTCTGCACCTACCGGAACGGGTAAAACCCTTTCGGCTTTTTTGGTGTTTATTGATCAGATGATGGTACAGGAAGCATTAGAGCCAGCGCTGCAACTCATCTATATTTCGCCGCTAAAATCCCTTGCGGGGGATATTCGCGAAAATTTATATCGTCCGCTTTTGGGCATTGCTGATGGAGATAACCCGCTGACAGTCGCTATCCGAACTGGAGATACTCCCACTGCCGAGCGCGCAAAAATGGCAAAAAAGCCTCCGCATATTTTGATTACTACTCCCGAATCTTTGTATTTATTGCTCACTGCAAAATCTGGTCAAAAAATGTTAAGCACTGCCAAAGCCATTATCATAGATGAATTGCACGCCATGATAGACACCAAACGCGGCGCACATTTGATGCTTTCTTTGGCGCGTTTGGATGTGTTGTGCGGCCACCCTCTGCAACGCGTGGGGCTTTCCGCCACAATACAGCCTTTAAGCGTATCGGCGGATTATTTGTCAAATGGCAGCGATACAGTTCAAATCGTAGCTCCTCCTATGCATAAGGACTTTGAAATAAAACTCGCCAACCCCTTCCCAGGCGGAATACTGCCCGAAGGTACTATCTGGCCAGAAATTGCTAAGGGAGTCATAGAGGCCTGTCAGGGCACTAAAAGTGTTATTGCCTTTACAGAAGGGCGCCAAGCATCCGAAAAGTTAGCATACTATATAAACCAACTTGAAGGTGAAGGCTTTGCCCGCACCCATCACGGCAGTGTATCTAAGGAGCAACGTTTTGAGGTAGAAAATGATCTAAGGGCCGGTAAATTGCGCTTGCTATGCTCCACATCTTCTATGGAACTGGGCATAGATGTAGGGGATATTGACAGAGTGCTGCAAATTGCCTGCCCTTCTTCTATTTCCAGTGTAATGCAAAGGCTTGGCCGTGCAGGGCATAATCCTGGGCGGCTTAGCCTAATGTATATGTTCCCGCGGACTGTGCTTGAGGGTTTATACTGTGCAATCACTGCACATGTTGCCCGGGAAGGCAGTATAGAACAATCTCGCCCGCCACAGCTTTGCTTTGATGTGCTGGCTCAGCACATGGTTTCTATGTCTAACGGAGATGGATATAGCATTGCCGATGTGATGGACTTGCTGCCGCGAGCATTCCCATTTCGCAATGTATCACAAGAGGACGTGGAAGCTATTTTACAAATGCTTGCAGGAGATTACGAACACCAGCGTGATTTGCCTGTGCGCCCCCGTATCCTTTATGACCGCATTAACGAGAGGGTTGATGGAGACACCTATAGCAGAATGTTAGCAGTCTCTTCCGCTGGTACCATTCCTGATACAGGAATGTATGCGGCAAAAAACCTGGCCGGAGTAAAAATTGGAGATTTAGATGAGGAGTTTGTGGCAGAACAACGTGTCGGTTTTAAATTTTTACTGGGCGCCTTTGCCTGGAGGATTATGTCTATAAGCAAAGATACAGTCACAGTAGCCCAAGATTCGCCAGATGGCGCAAGGCCAACGTGGTATAGGCATAATCAGCTGAATCGAAGGGTGCAAACAGGCCTTGGCTTGGGGCAACAAATGCGTCGGCTTACAGAAGCAGCCCAGATCGGAACCCTGTTATCAGAGCTGCAGTTATTAGGCCTTGATAAACGCGCCGCCAAAAGTACAGCGGAACTTATAGAGCGGCAGATGGAAGTCACCGGGGTTTTGCCGGACCACCTCACCCTTATTGCAGAGCATTTTATAGATGAGATTGGCTTGCCACAAATAATGATTCATTCGGTTTATGGACGGCAAGTAAACGCACCGCTAGCTATATTATTGACCCTTGTAGCTAAAAACCTCACAGGTATGGATGTTGACAGTTACGACGACGATGATGGCATTTTACTAATGGCACGTGGCGAAGATGGATTGCCAGAAGGCCTGTTAAAAGCCATAGTTCCCGAAACTGCTAAAACGATATTAGAGGCCACCTTACCTGGTCTTCCTTTGTTTAACATAGCCTTCCGTCACAATGCAGGGCGGGCTTTAATGATGGGAGTTCGTAAGAAAGGACGCAATCCCCTTTGGATACAACGTTTGCGTTCTAGTGAAATGCTGGATACTGCTATACATCATCCGGACCATCCCCTAATGCGAGAAACAAAACGAGAATGCCTAGAGGACCATTGGGATTTATTTAGCTTGGAAAAATTACTGACAGATATCCAATCTGGCCAAGTGCAAGTACGTGAAGTGTACTTGGACGAACCTTCTCCGATGTCCTTACCACTACGCCAAAAAGCAGAATTAGATTTAGTGTACGACTACACGCCTACCACGGCTAATGTACACACCATTGTTGCAGAAGCTACGAAGGATGCGATAAAACCTAATCCTAAACAGCTAGAGCGTATGTCTGAGCGTCAAAACTTACCCATGGATGAAAAAGGACTGCACTCGCTACTAATGATGGAGGGGGACTTAATAGCCGGAGAACTAGCCATCCCCCTAGATTGGTTTGAAACCCTGGCCCGCCACAATAGGTGTCTTTATATAGAGCCGGGCTTGTGGATAGCCGCAGAGCATCAAGAAGCATACTGGGCTGCCTTAGTAGAAAACGATGCAGAATCCCGCCAAAACATAGTGCGTCGTGCCCTACGTTATCGTGGAGCAATGGATGCAGCCCAATTAGCTGAAAGATATTTTTGGCCAGAAGAAGAAGCCCTTGCGGTTTTAGAAGCTTTGTACGAACAGGGTAGTATAATTAAAGAAGCCCATTTGTATTATCACGCTGAACTTTACGAACGGGCACGCCGCGCTACAATTACAGAACGGCGGCAGGTACAAACAGTTCCAGATTTCCACTATGCCGCGTTTATGGCAAATCAGCTCAAAATCCTTGCACCACCAGAAGAACAACTAAAACAAGCCATAAACAAGTTAGCGGATCACCCATTTGCAGCTGCGCAATGGGAGGCCAGCTTACTACCTGCCCGAGTCACTTCGTATCGTCCCGAGTTATTGGACAAACTGCTTTCAGGTGGAGAGATGTTTTGGCGTTTAAACAGCGAAGGCCTAGCTTTTCACTCCTACGAAGATGTAGATTGGGATGCGGAAATAGAGGTGGCAACATTAGATGCGGACGAACAAATGCTTATGCAGTTTTTACAAAAACGCGGCGCATCATTTATATCTGCAATGCATCCCGAAAAAGGGCAAAGTTGGCAAAGGCCGGTACAAGAGATTTTATTTTCACTAATGGAAAAAGGCTTGATACACGCCGACAATTTTACCCCTGTGCGCATGTGGTTAGAGAAAAGCAAAAGCGAAAAATTATCAGTGAAACGAAGGGCAGCGGCACGGGCCGCCACTTTATCATCCGGGAGATGGGACATTTTACGCCCGTTAAAACAGCTAAGCCTAGAGGAGCGTATAAATCGGACTTTTGAGAAAACAGGTCTTTTATGCCGAGAAACTTCAACGCTAGGCATCCCGTGGGCAGCAGCTTTAGAATCACTGCGCATATGGGAATACACAGGCCGTGCACGCAGAGGCTATTTTGTCAAAGGCCTATCCGGCGCACAATATATAAAAGATGAGGCTTACGCCCACACCATCCAAAGCCTTACGCACCCTCCAGATAACATTATCTGGCTTACAGCATCAGATCCTAATCAGTTATGGGGCAAAGCCTTCCCTTACGACGCTGAAAGGCAATTTACCAGCGTACCCGGCACGGCCGTTGCGTTAAAACAGGGTGTACCTGTGGCAGTGTTTGAGCGCAAAGGGCATACTCTACGAGTATTTGATGAAGATGCACTCGCGGAAGCACTAGTAGCCTTTGCAGATGCATTTGGCAAAAAAAATATATTTTCCACGTCAAATCGCATAAGTGTAAAACAATATCCTGATACAGCGGTACAGGCTTTACTTGATGCTGGATTTATACGGGTTATGCTGGATTATGAATTGGTAAGATGATGTGTCTGCTACATGTTTTAGAAGATCTTTTGGTAAAAAGCGCTCAAAGCCAGTAAAATACAGGACTTGGGGCAATAATAAGGACAAATGAGTAATTGATTATTTTAGCGCCTTTTATTCCTAATAGACTTAAGGCGGCATTGATTTGTCTGCCATATAATCTCTAACAAGAAACTCAAAATATTTCCTCCTTTAAAAATAAAAAACGGCCAAAATCCGGGGAACTCCTCGGACTTTGACCGTTTCACGCAAAGGTTTTGTGATTTTACGTGTTTAATAAAATCAGAATTACTACTCCCAAAGAGCTACTACATCAAAACCCATATCGTTAAGTAAAGAAAATACCTGTCCAAAATCTCCACCCATTATATGCGCTAAGCCAAGGGTTACAAAGAAAACAGTTGGCTCTTCCGTTTCTTGTACCAATCTGGCGATCTCGTTGGCAAATATATGACCGCGATCTACTATAACCCTTTCATGCAGGTACATTCCAAATGCAGTATCCAAATCAAGTTCAACAATCATTGCTTCAGCCATCAATTCCAAGTTCATAGTCTCATAGGCATAAGCTGCGTCAACGCCTGTAAAAAGTTCGACAGTGGAATACCAATCCACAAAATTTTCCAAACGATTTATCTGAATATCCAAAGGAATATCAAGAAACTTACGCATTTCAACAAAAGAGTCGTTTAGACCAATAACGGTTCTTTCGTTAAGCAGTGCATGCTGCAATATATACCCTCTATCTACTGAGATACTATGATCAACATTCATAAATTGCAGCATCTCTGTAACCATTATATGGTTGTAAGCCGCTACCGGAGTCAGTGTTGCTATATCTTCGTATGTAACGACTGGGAAGGTAGCAAGATTCGCGATAAAACGTTCAAATACATCTTGCGGCAGTATATCTTCTAAAGTCAAACCATCTGGAAGCACCGTTAGATTATCCACCATCTCCATAAACTCCGGCGTAGGTTCTTCGGCGAAGTTTGTTTCAAAAGCAAACACATCGGCCCTAGCCATTGCATCTTCTACTACTGGGTTTAGTGGAAACCATTCTGGCAAACCCGCATGTACAGCCCCAAAGATATAAGCAGTATTGTCACCATATTCTATACGACTAATAAGCCCGTGTATATTAGGCCTTGTTAGCTGTTCATCAATTACATCTTCTTCCATTGTTCCTTCATCAATTGATTCAGCTATAATTACTTCTTCTTCAACCAATTCATCTTCAACTACTTGTTCTACAACAGCTTGCGCTTCAACCACTTCTGGTGTGGAATCAAATATGCTGACTGCAAAATCGTATGGCACCCATATTCTGTCATTATAGTTGAAACCACCTACCGCTGCAAACACAACAGGCAGCGTTTCTCCGCTTGCTTTTACAACATAAACAGTCTGGTTTGGGCCATCCCATTCTACTGTAGCCCCATGGGCGTATGCCGTCAAGCGAAGCGGAACAAAGGCTACGCCATTCTCGTACTTACGCTCTACTGTGTCAATGGGTCTTGCGATTGCAATGATTGGCGTCATGATAATTATTAACGCCAAAAGAACCACCATTGCAGATGTTAACTGATTTTTCTTCATTGAAAATCATCCCTCTTTTCTATTTTTTGACAACTCTCCACGTATCATTGCGGGAGTTATCTTACCATTCAGATAATATATCATATTATTTCTAAATAGTCCATAATTTGTAAATCGAGGAGAGTGACAATATAGCGTCCTTCATCACATAAGCATTGACAAAAGTGACACAGATGTCATATAATCCTATCAGATTAAATGACATCTGTGTCATAAAGGCGGTAAAATATGAATGTTCTAATAACAGCAGGGGGTACCTGCGAAGATATAGACCCGGTCAGAGGCATTACAAACTATGCCACAGGCAGGCTAGGCTTTTTTATTGCAGAAAAATTTTTACAAAACGGTGCAAATGTCACCTATATATGCGGAGAAGACGCTGTTGCGCCAGATATCCCAGTAAAACGCATACGCAATGTTACACAGTTATTGCAAACTTTAGAAGCTGAACTTATGGCCAAGCAATATCATTGCGCCATTCACACTATGGCGGTAAGCGATTACTCTCCCTGTGGTGTTGCAGCCGTGGATTCTCCAAAATTTACAGATATCAACTTTAAAAAAATCTCATCAAAAAAAATTTCTTCAGACGCTCCTTATCAACTGGTATTACTAAAACGTCAACCTAAAGTGATTAATCGCATAAAAGAAATACAGCCTAACATAATTCTAATAGGTACAAAGCTATTAAGCTTAGCAAGTGAAGACGAGCTTAAACAGGCTGCCTTTAAACAAATAAATCAAAGTAACTCTGACTACGTGCTTGCTAATAGTAAGGAGCAAGTAACAGAACACGCACACAAGGCCATACTTTTCAATAAAAACGGAGCCATTGGCAGAGCAGAATCTAAGCAAGAAATTGCTGAATTAATATACAGACAAGTAAACGAAATGAGATAAAGTGTGAAACATTTGCGAAGCAAATTTTCATACCAACCTATTTGTTTCGCCGACGAAGGAGGCATGAATTAACTTATGAACATAATACTTGGCATTACAGGAAGCATAGCCGCCTATAAAGCAGCAGATATAGCAAATAATTTAGTTAAAATGGAGCACAATGTAAACGTAGTAATGACTAAAGCCAGCGCAGCCTTTATCACGCCCCTTACCATGCAAGCACTTACCAAAAACCGCGTTTTTGTAGATGTTTTACAAGAAGATGATCCATCAGAAATTATACACATTGCCCTGCCAGAAAAGGCAGACATGCTACTAATAGCCCCGGCAACAGCCAATATGATTGCAAAAATCGCAAACGGCATTGCAGATGACATGCTTAGCAGTATGGTTCTAGCAGTAGCAGATATCCCAAAACTTATAGCCCCAGCTATGAACACCAGAATGTACGAAAACCCCGCAACTCAGCAAAACCTAAAAACTTTGCAAGACCGAGGCTGGATAATAATAGAACCAAGAGAAGCCCGCCTAGCCTGCGGGTACGTAGGAAAAGGTGCGCTAGCAGAGCTTTCTACTATATTAAAATTTGTAAGTATGGTGAAAACATGATTTTAGCTGTTAATATAGGAAATACAAATATACGTGCCGCAATAGGCCAGCACGGGAAAATAGACTCTCAAGCCGTTGTCTATGCCGATGAAGGCATAAAGCAAATTGAAGCCGGGCTAATTTCAAATTGGGATAAAATCCAAAACAGTATAATAGCGAGCGTTGTACCATCTAAGACAGAAGCAATAATCAAAACATTAGAAGAGAAAATTAATAAACCAGTCAAACGCATTGATATAAGAAATTGCGGAACGCTTAAAACAGATGCCTACGCTAAACCCCTGGGCGAAGATCGCGTAGTATGCTGCGCGAGGGCCTTGCAGAAGTTTTCCCCGCCCTTTGTAGTGATAGATTTTGGTACAGCAACTACGATCAACCTTGTAAATTCCAAAGGAGAATTTATCGGCGGCGCAATTTTAACAGGCTTGCAAACCAGCTTAGATGCACTGACTAAAAATACTGATCAGCTGCCGCAAATCAATTTTGAAAACATCGGCAAAATCCATTTAATTGGTAAAAACACCATAGAAAATTTACATTCTGGTGCTGTAATTGGTCTGGCTTGCGCAACAGAGGGCTTCATCAACAGAATGCAAAAAGAGTTAGCCATTACTTTGCAGATCATAGTAACAGGAGGCCATGCGCCTTATGTTCTACCATATTGCGATTACGATTATGTGCATGAACCTTCTCTTTTGCTTGAAGGCCTGCTCAACCTTTAATACTTAAAGATTCCCAAGTGTAGTTTCTGACAGTATTTGTAAATTGGAATAATTTCCTATATTATATTGTCAGAAACGGGGGATATGACATGAATAATAAAAATTCAGGTTTTACTTTAATTGAATTAGTTATTGTACTTGCTATTGTTGCGATAATCGGTGCTATTTTGATACCAAACTTTATAAATACTACCGATCGCGCGCGTCTAAGAAGTGATGTACAATCAGCCAGAATACTACAAAACGCCCTAGAATTATACAACGTAGAACAACCTAATCCTATAACATCTGGCAACGCGGCTCAAATTATAGAACGGCTAGACAGCTTAGGCTATGTTGATACAAGACGAGTAGTTGAACAAACTACAGGAGCCAACTTTAGTGTGGAAAATGGCCGTATTGTCTTAAATATAAGCGGTGCAAGCGATAGCGTGAGAGCATTGTATTCCATGCTATCTGAGCAGGAACGCCGATATGTATCTGGTGGCACTTCAAATTGAGCAAATCGGTCAACGGATTTACTCTTCTTGAACTGGTGATAGCTTTAGGCCTTTGGGCAATTTTGCTTTCCGGTATTGTCGGTGCATTATGGCACACGAGCAATTCTGCTACTCAACTAGCAAACAGACAAAATGCCATGGAAAATGCAAGAGTAGCCCTAGACACGCTAACAGTTAATCTACAAATGGCAGAAGAAGTATTCCTATACACCGCTCCTAACGGAAGATTGCACCTATTACGTGCCTACCAGGCAAGCCCTGATAGATGCCCCGCTATAATCCACGAAAATTGCAATCCATTAAATTGTATAGGCGGCTTTCGTAGGCATGGATTTGAGTTTCGTTTTAATCCAACAAATAGCCGCTTAAATTTTGGTGGAAGCAATGAGTTAGCCTCGCATCTAAGCGAGGTAAAAATTGTTCAACAGGGAGATTTTATACACATCACTATAATTACTGACGACACTTTTAGCGAGCCTATCACACTATATTCAGTAGTGGATATGCGCTTTAGATTTGAGTAGAGTATGCTTAACATAATTGAAATTGGACAAGATTATTGCATCATGTGGAGAGAGAAAAAAGGGATTGTAGCAGAGCCAGAGCAAATTAGTTTGCCAAAACTCGCGTTAAAGAACCCACAGCATTTAGCAGATTCAATAAAAGATATCCCAAAAGGAAAAGTAATTTTTTTACTAAACATTTCACAGACCAACGTTAGTTTGCTTTCTGATGCAAACATCCCCAACCATTTTAATTCAGATGAATATATAAACAGCCAAGCCCCGCTACCAGATGGGCGTTTTTGGCTAACTACAATACCCGCATATATTTCTATTAACTTAGTGGAAATGTGCCGCATCAAAAAAATACGCATAGAGCATATTCAGGCTATAGATACCTTAGAGTATCGTATGACAAATTATTGTTATCAACAATTAATGACTAATATGTGCTTGTTTTTACCCTTAAACTCCGGTATTCGCCTTATTGCTTTTGATGATAATGGTGTTTGCTCCCACCATTATTTTAGCAACAATCCCAAATTTAGAGAAAAAGAATTAAGCCGTATATATCAACATCTAGATAACTCTCTCCAAGATGTCATTATTTTATCAAACAACCCCATTTACGATTGGTTATACAATTTCGATAAGGGACTAAGATTTGATGACAACTTAAAAGAGAAAATGATTACTTGGTACTTAGGCTAGCTGCATAAACGCTAGGCAAATCAAGATAACACCTGCCAACCAAGAAATATTAAACTGCAAATTATCTGCCATCTTATTACCAATCCATCCGCCAAGTAAAAGAGCAGCAAATCCTATCAACAAAGTGAATCCTATCAAAGCGAGTAAATTTACACCAATTATCGCAGCACCTAAACCCACTGCAAAACCATCTAAAGATAGTGATACTGCTAAAACTGCTGCCTCTCGGGATGATAGACTTTTTGATATATCAACATCAGCCACTTCCGGATCCGCATATAAATGCAGAACTAATTTAAAGTTAAAAACAGATAGCTTAATCTCTTTATCAAATTGCGTATGCTTTCTAATTATAGATTTTGTAATGCTATCAAATAACTTTATGATTCCTATCACTAATAGAATTAAAAATGCCAAACTCATAGCGAGCCAATCTGGAATAAAACCGACTAATGCCGTCCCCACTAAAAACGACAAAGCAATTATGACAGCGCAAAGTAAATTAATGATAAGTGCCGATAATATTGGCACTTTTATTTTTTGACTTCCGTAAGCAAAAGAAGCCGCAAACGCATCTATCGACACAGAGATCGCTATGGCAGCGGCTTGTAACACAGCTATTACCCATATCATATGAAATCACTCTCTCAAAAAGGCATCATTGCATCATATGATTGATTTATTAAAGTGGTTACAGAATTAAATTACATTATGCGGGCAATTAGATTGCACGTCTGGTGCATGTGGTTCTAGACGATAATTTGAGTTAGAACGCATGTTATTGCTCAATTTATCTAAGGTACACTTCCCATCTTTTTGATAAAAGCAATTATCTGTGCAATTAATGTTCATTTTCCTTCTCCTTAATAAAGGGGAATGATGAAAAATAAGCTGAAAAGCGATTTTTAATGTCAACAAAGCCCTAAGTTGCATTAAAAATTACTTTGAAGCGTAAATTTTTCAACATTACCCAAATATTTCGTAATAGTTACAGTTTCGTTACAATTATATTATGCCTCGTTTTTCTGATGCAATTCTTCCCAAATTTTGTTATACTTTGTCGTATTAAAACTAATTTTAGAAAGATTTTGAGGTGACTTGTTTCGTGAAAAAAATTAAAAAATTATTCATATGTGGTATTGTTATAGGGATTATGTCGATTATTTCGATTGCCAACGCTGATACTGCTTTAGCTCAGGCCCATCCTATCGGCCTAGTAGTAAATGGAGATGCTGTCAACGATCTCCCTACTCCTCCCATAATTCGACAGGATCGAATGCTTGTACCTGCCCGTGCAGTTTTTGAAAACCTAGGAGCAATTGTCGATTGGAATCCTGTGACAAACACAGTATACATACAATACGGAGAAAAAGATTTAACCCTCGTAGTAGGAAGAAACACGCTTTCTGTAAACGGACAGGCAGTTGAAATGCCGGTTGCTGCCCAATTATTGAATGACCGTACTATGATTCCACTTGCGGCGGTGGCTACCAATTTAGGTTTTGAAGTGCTGTTTGCAAACTACACAGTGTATGTAAATACACTAGCACAAGAACCAGAGCCGATTGTGCCTGAAGAAACTCCGGAAACTCCAATTTACCCTGAAGAGGATTTAGTGCTTCCAGAGTTATCAGAGGAGGAAGAAACAACGGATAATGTCCCACAAGATGACAGTAGCTACGGACATTATCACGACGAAGAAACTATTGAAGATGAATTTATTGAAACGCCTATTATACCGCCATCTTCACCAAATTTACCTGCTCCGGGCGGGATTGTTCCTGCGCGAGATGTTTCCACTGTACCCATCCAAACTGTTGCGCATCCCCTTAGCTCAATCTTTTTTGTGGGTGCTCCTCAGGGTACAGGGCCGCAAGTCTATACGATAATCGCCAGCTCTCCCATTAGTGGGGTAGAGCGTCGTTTACTTGAAGATAATCGCCTTATTCTGGATATTCAAAATTCCACTACGCTTGTAAGCGGCGTTATTCCAGTTCCGGCTTCTGCGGCAGTAAGAGGTATGCGGGTTTCTCAATTTGAGACCAGCACTACTCGTGTTGTTTTTGATTTAGAAGGCGGCACAGATTTTAGTATAGCTTTAAGTGCTGATCGTACAACTATTACCTTAACCATTTACCAAAACCGCTTGACAGATATCTCTTTTGAAGCAAGGGCAGACTACGATCTTATAGTACTAAGGGGAATTCCAGCTTCCGCAGTACGAGTGCAGCCTACCACTGGGCAGTTGATGTTCAACATTGCCAATACAACTACAGAAACTACAAAAAACGCAGATGTTTCTGGCGGTTTTGCAAGCCGGATAGAGCTTAATCCATTTAACGATCATTCTGTACTGTTAAGCCTTATGATTAATGATTTTGCTACCTCACACAGCGTTACACAAAGCGGGCATAACGAAGTAACAATTCGCTTACAAAGGGCTAGTTTCCAAAACATAAGCTACAATTTTGATACCCGCACCTTCTATATAAGAAGATCGGCCGATACGCCTTTAAACATAAATTCTGCAGTAAGGCATGATATGTATCATCAGCAGCGGTTTACGCTTTCTTTGCCAACAAATGCGTCTAACCATTTGGGATTTGGTGAAATCATCATTGCTGATCCGCTTGTTAATTCTTTAAGTCTTAATCATACAGCGGCGGGTACACAACTTGTTTTCAACGGTAATCAAATATTTACACTGGATGTTCAACAACATGCTGAATACTACAGCATTCAGATAATGCATCCGCGGCAGCGTTATCAACGTATTGTAGTAATAGATCCGGGGCATGGCGGCAGAGACCCCGGTGCAGTGCGGTACGGCATAAGGGAAAGTGATTTAGTTTTGCAGATAACACATAAATTGCTTCAACTGATAGAAGCTGATGAAAACATCAGGGCTTATACAACCCGCAATACAGATGTATTTGTGTCGTTAGAGGATCGTGCACGTATGGCAAATAATGTGGGTGATATGTTTGTATCTATACATATAAATGCCGCACGTAACACGACTGCATATGGTATAGAAACATACCATCGCCCAAACGCACATGACAACTTTAGGGCTTTAACAAGTCGTAATTTAGCCGATATAATGCATAGGCACAAACTTGTAAACTTAGGTTCAAACGACCGCGGAGTGCGTACCGCAAACTTTGCAGTGTTGCGTTACTCTACCGTACCATCGGTTTTGCTGGAGCTAGGATTTTTGTCGAATGCTCAAGATCGCGCAAGGATGACTACACCAGAGTTTCAATGGCAAGCGGCAAGGGCAATATATGCTGCTATGTTAGAAGGGTTTTTGTGGATTCCTGATAGGTAAAGAAAAAATGGCGTAATAACGTTAAGGTGGATACAATAACACGTTAGTAAACGCAGGGCAGTAAAAGGGTGCGGGTTCGCACCCTTTTTGCATGGTGTACAAAGTGGTGCGTTTTAGCATCCAAAGAAAATTACACAATAAAAAAACACAGAAAACAGTTCTCTGCGTTTTTCTTGGGTCCTCGGGGACTCGAACCCAGGACCGATCGGTTATGAGCCGATTGCTCTAACCAACTGAGCTAAGGACCCGTATTACATGTATATGGCATGTTGCTAACACGCTTAAGTATTGTATCAAATTTATTGAAATTGTCAAGCGAAATAATGTTTGAATTCGTTTTATATACAAAAGCTTACCGTTGATGATTTGGTCATAAGCGTTTAAAGCCAGTGTTTATCATAAAAACAAGCAATTAATAACATTTCCGAATTGCTCATTTGCTTCTGTCATACATTTGCAATTCTTTCTTTAAATTATTTACCACAGCCTTTATTAGTTCTTGCTGTGCGATTGGTAAATCATCTATAAATATACTACTCCGTTTGTCTAAATTTCTAAGATAATCTAATGATGTGCGGAACATAATCGCCATTGTTTCAAGCTTATCAACTGGTGGAAGGGACGTGTTTCTTTCGTACTTGCGGATTGTTCCTACAGTAACGCCAAGGCGCTTGGCAACATCATTTTGTGAATACTTAGCAGCTTGCCTTAACTTTTTCAGTCTTGCTCCAAAATCATATGCTCCATTATTCAACTTTCTCGCCTCCACACGAGTAGCATACATCATAACAACTATCTTTAGAGGGTATGTGTTTAATAAATAAATACCCTTTAAAGATTGACATTTTACATAGCAACATACAAAAACTCGCCTGTAATGCAAAAACAGGCGAGTTTTTGTTATCGTTGATGATTTTGCCAAAAGCGTTCAAAGCCAGTCGCATCAAGGGTTTAAGTACATAATAAACTTAAAAATAAATAAATTCTAGTGTTCCACCTAAGTCAATTATACCATATAGTGTTAAAACATTATATAGCAGGAGGACATTCCATGCGATACTACTATGGTGAAAAAAACATATTAAGAGCTTTAGATGAAGCTGAATTTTGGAAACATCAAGAGGCTGAACATACAGACTTAATACCAGTAGTTACACCTAATCTTGAAATGCAGTATGTCCAAAGATTAGAAGCGCTTGGCCTAGAACTAAGGCAAACGCAATCTGAAGCTGTTAAATTTATTGCAAGTGCCACCAGATCAAACGGAGTGGTAGGGCAAGAACTAAAAACACAAATGCTAAGCTTCGTTAAACACTGTGTGGAGCAAAGCAAAAATTTTGTTGCTATAATGAACGAACTGCTTCAGTATAGCCAAGCAGTTCGTTCAAATGCTACTGCTCCAACACTGCTTCATCATATGATAAGAGAATCGCAATACTTTATTGGTATTGATCAGCTGATTATAAGCCGTTAAATCAAAATTTTGCACCCTTAGGAAATCTACGGTATACTTATTCATATGAAAATTTACACCCACTTACACGTACACTCTGAATATAGTCTACTTGATGGCTCGGCTAAAATAACCGAGCTTGTTTCCCGTGCAAGTGCCATGGGCATGACTAGCATTGCACTGACCGACCATGGGGTTATGTATGGTGCTATTGATTTTTATAAGGCGGCACATGCTAATGGAATTAAACCGATCTTAGGCTGCGAAGTTTACGTAGCTGCCGGAAGCCGTCACGAAAAGACTAGAGGCGAAGATGGCGCTTATACCCATCTTGTTTTGCTTGCAGAAAATCACGAAGGATGGCAAAACCTTATTAAACTTGTATCTTTGGGTTTTACAGAGGGGTTTTATTACAAACCTCGTGTAGATACAGAATTACTGGAGCAGTATCATGGAGGCTTAATTGCCCTTAGCGGCTGTTTGGCAGGAAGTATTCCAAGAGCAATTTTGCAAAGTAATCCGCAAAAGGCCAAGGCAGAGGCTTTACTTTATAATAAAATTTTTGGCCAGGGTAATTTTTTTATCGAGCTTCAAGATCATGGGCTTAGCGATCAAAAGTACGTCAACCCAGCCCTTATTAATTTATCTAAAGAAACCGGTATACCTCTTGTTGCTACAAATGATGTCCATTATATCAGCCGTGAGGATGCTCAGGCTCATGATGTACTTTTATGCATTCAAACCAACAAAACAGTGGCAGATACCGATCGGCTTCGTTATGAAGGAGATCAATTTTATTTAAAATCTCCAGAAGAAATGAGTGATCTTTTTTCCTATATACCAGAGGCTGTTGAGAACACGCAGAAAATTGCCGAACGTTGCAATGTAGAAATTGAGTTTAACAAATATAAATTACCCAAATATCCCCTACCCCCAGAAACTTTGCCGCTAGACTATTTTGTTCAATTGTGTGAAGAGGGTTTAAAACATCGATACGGCGATGATGCGCCATTACATCGTACACGCTTACAGTATGAAATTGATACTATTGCCGATATGGGTTTTGTTGATTATTTTCTTGTGGTGTGGGATTTTATTAAATATGCCAAGGATAATGACATCTTAGTAGGGCCAGGACGTGGCTCGGCTGCCGGTAGCATTGTGGCCTATGTGCTTTTTATCACAGATGTTGACCCCATACGTTTTGGCTTGGTGTTTGAGCGTTTTCTTAATCCCGAGCGAATATCCATGCCTGACATTGATATAGATTTTTGCTACGAGCGCCGGCAGGAAGTGATAGACTATGTGATACGTAAGTATGGTGCAGATCATGTTGCACAAATTATCACATTTGGAACTATGGCTGCTAAGGCTGCTATTCGTGATGTGGGGCGCGCCCTGGCCATGCCTTATGCCGATGTGGATAGGATTGCTAAAATGGTCCCCTTCGAGCTTGGCATAAGCATTGCCAGAGCAATAGAGCTAAACCCTGAGCTAAAAAAAGCCGCGCAAGAGGAGGACGATACGCAAGAACTGCTTGAAATGTCTATGCGCTTGGAGGGCTTGCCCCGTCATGCATCTACACATGCGGCCGGGGTTGTCATTTGCGATGCTCCGGTAGATAGTTATGTGCCGCTTTATCAGGCGGACGGACAGAGCACCACCCAATTTTCTATGAACACCTTAGAAGAGTTGGGGCTACTAAAAATGGATTTTTTAGGCTTGCGCACTTTAACTGTTATACGTAATGCAATTACAGAAGTTGAGCGCCGCCACAAAACTAAAATAGATTTTGACGAGATTGGCTATAGTGATACGGCAGCATATCGTTTAATTTCCAGCGGAAAAACAGAAGGGGTTTTTCAGTTAGAAAGCGCTGGCATGAAGTCCTTTATTAAGGACTTACAACCTGACTGCTTAGACGATGTTATGGCTGGGATAGCCTTGTATCGTCCCGGGCCTATGGATTCTATACCAAAATATGTACAGGGTAGGCACAATGAAAGAGAAATTGAATACACTCACCCTGCCCTAGAGCCCATCCTCAACACCACTTACGGCTGCATTGTGTATCAGGAGCAAGTGATGAAAATTGTACAAGAACTTGCCGGCTACAGTCTTGCTCAAAGCGATTTGGTACGCCGTGCAATGTCAAAAAAGCAAACAAAGGTAATGGCAAAAGAACGCCAGCATTTTATCGAAGGCTGTCACCAACGCGGAATAGCTGAAAAAGATGCAAATAAAATTTTTGATGATATGTCTGATTTTGCCAGATATGCTTTCCCACAGCCCCATGCGGCGGCTTATGCTATGATTGCCTATCAAACGGCCTGGCTTAAACATTACTACCCAATAGAATTTATGGCGGCCTCTATGACTTCAGTCATGGGCTATACACCTAAATTAGTTGAATATATTCAGGTATGCAAAAAAATGGGGATCAAGGTGCTTCCCCCAGATATTAATGAAGGTTTTGTCCACTTTAGTGTATCGGATGTTGGGATCAGATTTGCGCTTTCTGCTATCAAAAATGTAGGGCGCGGAGTGATAGATGCCCTTGTAACAGAACGTAGTGCAAATGGCGCATATGCTGGCATTACAAATTTTATAAGTCGCCTCACTGAGGCAAATATTAACAGACGATGCCTAGAAAGCCTTATAAAGGCCGGAGCCTTCGATTCTTTAGGGGGCAAGCGCGCGCAATATATCGCCATACACAAAAATATATTAGATGGTATATCCAACACCCGCCGCCGCACTATCGAAGGACAGATGAACCTCTTTGAAGTAGATGGCCAAGAATCTATCATAGACATTGACGATTTACCAGCCATTAAAGAGTTAGAATCTCGCCAGCTATTAAATGATGAAAAAGAAGTGCTTGGCCTATATGTAAGCGGACACCCTTTGAGTGATTATGAAAATGTGCTCTCTAGATATACGAATGCCGCGAGTTTAGAAATTCTAAATAAAAAGGACAAAGAAAACATAGTTTTTGGCGGAATGATTACAAACCGAAGTATAAAATATACCCGAGCAACGCAAAAACCCATGGCTTTTATCTCTGTAGAAGATGTGTACGGTTCTGTTGAAGTGATTGTGTTTTCTAAGTTATACGAAAAACATGGCCCTCGCCTGATGGTAGATCAAGTGGTAGTCATAGAAGGACAAGTCAGTTTACGAGAAGATGAGGACGCAGTGCTTATTGCAAATAATATCCGTTTTTATAATGAGTTGACTGCTACACAAACGTTTTGGGTGAAGTTGCCAAAATCTGAAGATATGAGGCAAGTTGCGAATATTTTGCAGAGTCATCCCGGGGACACGCAAGTAAAAGTTTATGATGAAATGCAAAAGAAGCGTTTTGTGATGGAAAACGGGGTAAGCCCATCTCCCGCCCTATTCAAGGCATTAAGTCAATTGCTTGGGGATGGATTTGTTAAACTCGTTTAACGAAAGGTGATAGCGATGGAAACTATTTCAAATTTAGCAGAAACATTTTTAAATAGCGAGTACATGGTTTGGATAGTCGCACGCGCTTTGATTATATTGCTTGTTACTTTGATTATAATCAAAATTTTTCGTGCAATTTGGCGAGCGTTTGGGAAAAATACAATCCATCAAAAATTTATAAAAAATGTGTTCAGCGTTATCATTTGGATTACGGGTATTGTTTTGGCATTGGGGAGGTTTCCGGACTTTTCGGATGCAGCAGTAGCTTTAGTAGCTGGTTCTGGTATTCTTGCGATTACCATAGGCCTTGCGGCGCAGGAGTCTCTCGGTAATGCCTTTAACGGGCTTTTTATCTCAATATCCAAGCCCTTTGAGGTTGGGGATAGAATACATCTTGTGAATGCCGATATCACTGGGTTTGTTGAGGACATTACCATCCGGCACACGGTGGTTCGTACGGTGATGAACAGCCGAATAATTATCCCTAACTCCGTCATTAATCAGGATTTAATTGAAAACTCAAATTTTGTTAACCTTCAGGCATCGTCGTTTATTGATGTTATTATCACTTATGATTCTGATTTGGCGAAGGCTTGCGATATTATGGCTAAAGTGATTGGCGAGCATGATGATTTTGTAGATAGGCGTACTGAAGAAGAGCTTGAAACAAAACCAAAAGTGCCCGTGCTTGTGCGTGCACTTGGGCTTTATGGGGTGGAGTTGCGTGCCAGCATGTGGACGGCTACTATATCCAATAATTTTGCGGCTTGCAGTGATGTTCGTAAGCGGATTGTTTATGAGTTTAAGGAGGCCGGGGTGGTTATTTCTTCTAGTGGGATTATTGATGCGTTGGTTCAGAGGGTGGATTAGGCTGGATTTTTTGTGCGTTAACAGCAAAATGTGTTATACTGTAGGGAACGACACCTATAAAATAAAACCAATAAATTTAAAGGAGTGTACTTAGAATGAACGCAATACTAGCAGTAATAGGCCACGACCAAACAGGCATATTAGCAAAAATAGCCGTCGTTTGCACCGAATGTAACGCCAACATCATCGACGTTAATCAAACGGTTATGCAAGATTACTTTGCGATGCTTATGCTCACCGAAATTGACTATTTAAACTGTGATTTTAACGATTTTTCTGCAAAAGTTCATCAGGCCGGGGAAGAAGTGGGGATGACCGTACATGTCATGCACGAGGACATCTTCAACTCTATGCACAGGATATAGGAGGCAAAGATGATAAATTCCAATGACATATTTGAAACCATAAGCATGATACAGGAAGATTATCTGGATATCCGTACTATTACGATGGGGATCTCTCTTTTAGATTGCGCTGACGGTGATATAAATAAAGCATGTGATAAAGTGTATAAAAAAATTACTCGAAAAGCAAAAAATCTTGTGGCTACTGGAGAAAAAATTGAAAGCAAGTACGGTATCCCAATCATCAACAAGCGAATATCTGTAACGCCAATTAGCATGATAGCCGGGGCTAGTAAAGGCGATCCTATTCTATTTGCCAAAACCCTTGACCGAGCGGCGAAAGCTGTTGGCGTAAACTTTGTGGGTGGTTATTCTGCACTTGTGCAAAAGGGATTTTCTGCTGGAGATAAGCCTATTATTGAAAGCATCCCAAGAGCCTTAGCCGAGACAGAACGAGTTTGTGCCTCTGTAAACATAGGCAGCACCCAAGCAGGCATCAATTTAGACGCCATTGGCATGATAGGGAAAGTGATAAAAGAAACGGCAAAACTCACTGCCGATAACAACTGTATAGGAGCAGCTAAACTAGTGGTGTTTTGTAACGCTCCAGAGGATAATCCATTTATGGCAGGTGCATTCCATGGCCCTGGAGAACCAGACTGTGTTATTAATGTGGGCGTATCTGGCCCCGGTGTAGTACGTGCCGCTATCACAAAAAGCAAGGATTTAAATATAACCGAACTTGCAGAGCTAATCAAGCGGACTGCCTTTAAAATTACTAGAATGGGGCAACTTGTAGGTGCAGAAGCTGCTCAAATGCTGGATGTACCATTTGGTATAGTAGACCTATCTCTTGCGCCAACTACAGCGGTAAAGGATAGCGTAGCACATATTTTGGAAGCAATGGGATTAGAAAAATGTGGCGGTCACGGAACAACTCTTGCCTTGGCTATGCTAAATGATGCTGTAAAAAAAGGAGGAGTAATGGCCTCTTCAAAAGTTGGCGGCCTGTCCGGTGCATTTATACCGGTTAGTGAAGATGCAGGCATGATAGACGCTGTACGAGTAGGAGCATTAACGATAGAAAAACTGGAAGCTATGACAGCAGTATGCTCTGTAGGCTTAGATATGGTTGTAATCCCAGGTGATACATCGGCAGAAGTTATTTCTGCAATCATTGCAGATGAAGCGGCTATTGGTATGATTAATAGCAAGACCACTGCAGTAAGAATAATCCCAGCCATAGGCAAAGGCGTAGGCGAAGAATTGGTATTTGGCGGTCTGCTGGGCATGGCACCAGTGATGCCGGTAAGCAAGTACTCCCCTTTAGAGTTTATTAGAAGAGGTGGGCAGGTACCTGCCCCGTTGCAGAGTTTGAAAAATTGATGCTAAAAACTATTTTTTAAACAAAAAAACTTGCGGCCAAACAGGCCACAAGTTTTTTTATTCGCATTTAATCATTAGATGCTGCAAGTGCCTCAATACCAGCGCGACGTTCATCAATAGCTGCTTGTGCTCCAGCGTTAAGGATATTTTGTACTGCAGCTTCCCATAACTCGTCAAAATCTTCAGCAGGGCCCATAATCACTTGGGTCAAAGCTTCAGCCGTCATTTGTTGGAATGTCGGCGCAAACTCGGCACTGATAGGCGTCCTGCCCGGCACGGTAAAACTTGCAGGCGCTCTGGAATTAGTGTGGGCAATAGCAATAGAATCAATCACACGCTCAGCATCAATACCAGGGAAGTTAAATGCTAATAGTGCAAAGTTAGCATCTGTATCACCAACGTCAATATTATTAATAACCAATGTCAAGTCTACATTGTTTGGTGAATACATCCTTCTTTCACTGGTTGCTGCATCCACAGGAAGCATTGCGGGTACCATATGACCCTCGGCTTCACGCATTTCGTGATGATAACCTTCATCACCAATCTGCAAGAATAGCCTGTTTTCCAAACGGCTCATCCAATCAAGATATTCCAATGCGCCAACAGGATTTCTGCTAGAAGCAGGAATAAATACATGGAAGCCAAAAGAAGGATATGCAATCCTCTGGGTGCGGCCAGTTTGTGGGTTTTGGAATGGATCAATGGCTACAAAGCGAGCATTAGGATCCACTTCGTTTAACCTGTTTTGGATATCGGGAGTAGTTCTCCAAGGCTGATCCCAACTATGGATATACGCACCAACCTGATTAGCTATAGTCAAGTTATCTGTAAATTCATCGGTAAAATACAGTGGAAAGTCTGGGAAAATTAGACCTTCGTCAAACATTTGGCTTAGCACCCTCACACCTTCGCTGTATCCGGGAAGTAAGAAGTATCTGTCACCTATGCTGTAAATCCACAAATCTTCATCAGAAATACTCATGTCAATAAAAGATTCTGGAATAGGACCAAGCCTCCATCTGATATCATCAGTCGTTACCAGTGGAACCATATTTTCAACACCCAAAACATCAGCGTAATCTCTAAATGCTTTTAAAGCATCTATAAATTGGTCGGTGGTCGTAGGTAAAGGTATGCCAAGGGTGTTTAACCAGTCTTCACGTATAAACGGAACCATCCTAGGAGTTATAGTACGTCTTTGGTGAATAGAAAATAACTGACCGCTCAATGGGTCTTGATTTTGCCACAGCAGATCATCCAACCAAAAATTAAGATCCGGAAGTCTGTGTAAATGTTCATCCAAGAGTGGAGCTAAATCCGTAATACCGCCTAAGTTGCCAAAATGGTCTACCATACCGGCATTCCAGGTCATAGCCAAATCCGGGGCAGCACCGGCTGCCATAATGATAGGCAACTGCTCATTTTCATCCCAGCGGCCAATGGCCTCAAAGTAAACGTACATGTTTAAATCTTCCAACACACGCTCGTTAATCCATCGGGTAAAATAGTTGTTTGCGGAATCTTGGTGGCCTACGCCGCCTCTATCCCAAGTCAGTACAGATAAATAAGTGCGAGCTGTTTCTGAAGCGTCATCGTTTGTTTCTGTTGCCGGCTGCTGTGCAGGCACTGTAATATTAGCGGTGTCTGTACCTGCTGCCACATCTCCGCCGTTCGCACAGGCCGTAAAGGCAAATAGTGCAACAATGGCAAATGTAAATAATAGCTTATTCATAAATATTCTCCTCTCGGTTTTCTCATGATGCAAAACTTTTATTCTTTGACAGCACCCAACGTAACCCCTGATATAAAATATCTTTGCAACCAAGGATAAAGCAATAATATAGGCACTGTAGCAAACATAACTGTAGCTGCCTGTAGTGACTGTGAAAGTCCTCCAAAATCCATACCGGCTACGCCTTCCATTGCAGACGCTTCTATATTCGTCATATTATTAATCAGCTCAAACAACAGCAACTGTATAGGATAAAGATGCCTATGGGTAGGACGAATAAACATTAATGCGTCGGCAAATCCGTTCCAGCGTCCCACGGCATAAAATAAGGACAATGTAGCCAACACAGGGGTAGACAAGGGCAAATATATTTTTGTTAATATTTGGAAGGGATTTGCCCCTTCCACTTCTGCCGATTCTCTTAAACTGTGGGGTATATTAAAAAAGAAAGCACGCATGATGATGACATTAAAAACGCTTATGGAATTTGGGATAACCAGCACCCAAAAAGTATTAATCATACTTAAATCATTAAGCAACATAAACATGGGAATGATACCGGCATTAAAATAAATTGTAACCAACATAAAGATGGTAAACAGCCGCACACCTTTAAGGTTATCATGCGAAAGCGGATAGGCAGTACATATAGTAAGAGTCATAGACACAAACACAGACACAGCGGTTAAATATGTAGTAAACCATAATGCTCGCACATAAGCCGAATCACTGAAAATCATTCGATAGGCATCCAGGTGAAAGCCAACCGGGACAAGCCCAACCCTGCCAAGTGATATGGCATTGGCTGAACTAAAAGATCTAGCCAGCAAATTAACCATGGGCAAAAAAGTGACCATAATCAAAGCTATAAATAAAAGCACCAGAATTAAATCTACAAAAGACAGTTTGTTACGCGGACTATTTATTCTCATTACATCTTCTTTTTCCTTATGGCGTTTTTGTGCAAAAATCATCTTGTACTTCCCTTCTAAAATAATCCCCTTTGACCGGCACGTTTTGCCAACTGATTTGCAGCAACTAGTAAAATTATATTTATAAATGATTGGAACACACCAACCGCAGTAGCTAAAGAATACTGAAATGTTTGTATGCCTCTGCGGAATACATAGGTACTAAGCACGTCTCCGACATCCATAACCATATCGTTTTGCAGCACAAACGGACGGTCAAACTCTATACCAATCATGCTGCCTACATTTAAAATAAACAGTATAATGATGGTAGGTAATAAGCACGGAACAGTAACATGGATTATTTTCTTAAAACGGTTAGCACCATCTACCTCTGCCGCTTCATATAATTCCTGATTAATGCCGGCAATAGCGGCAAGATAAATAATCGTACCCCAGCCCGCGCTCTTCCATACCCCAAGACCGATGTACGTAATAACCCAATTCCTGCTATCCATTAGAAAGTTAATGCGAGGAAGCCCAATGTTGTTAAGAAAATCGTTAAAAAGCCCCATATTGGTGGCAAAAAGTTGTACCACCATTGCAGATACAACAACCCAAGAAAGGAAATGAGGCATATAAAGCACAGTTTGAGCAAACTTTTTAAACATGCCAAACTTTAACTCATTAAGCAAAATGGCGATGATAATAGGCGCCGGGAAACCCACAACAAGGTCGAGCACATTAAGCATTAGGGTATTCCGAAACGCCGGCCAAAAGTCATGCTGCCCAAAAGCTGTGTGGAAATGTGTAAGCCCTACCCATTGGTTAGAAAATAAGCCATATGCTCCAAACAGGCCTTCTGTTCTAAATATATTAAAATCAGAAAACGCCATCCATATGTACAGCATGGGAACATAGCGGAATATTATAAAGAATGCTGTGGGCAGAAGCAGCATGACATATAGCATCCATGTGCGGCTAAAATAACCCGGAGCATTACTATTACTCCTGCGCTTGCCTCTTCTTTTTTTCGTATTAGCATCAGCAGCTATCACAAGCATGCCTCCCTATATTTCCCAAAATTTTTTTACATCAATTTTAAACTATAATACCTCCTTGAAATTGTAATTGTACATGGAGCAACTAATTTTTTTTTGTATTAACTAAAGAAACGAGTAAATTTGCACGAAAGTGCGCATGCAATAGATTAGTATTTGTCTAAAGTATTTGCGGTTTATTAATGCAATCTATCTAATGTGCTAGGTATTGTAAATTTTTCTCCCTTTTTTGTCGCCTACACCTGTTTTGCGATAAAAATAGCTGTTTATCACATCACGCCATTCTCTGGCATTTTCCAGCTGGGCTTCAAGCCGCTGCTTAACTTGGGTATAAACATCTTGGGGCAAAAGTACCTGCAAAGATTCCCAGCTATTAATAAATTCCTTTACTTCTTCTACCCCTTCAAAATGTGTATCATAAATGTGCTGCAATAAAGTTTTTCCGCTTTTTAAGATATAGTCGTACGGTAATCTATGGAAAAATAGCAGCATATCTTCCGGACAATTATCCTTATATTCATAAAGCGCCCGTACATATGGATGATATTGATCTGTAAAGCCAGTTCCCTTTGATGTGCGGTCTACGCCGATAGCCCGGTGGTCTGCTCGGTGGTAAGTACCCCATTTCATATATTCA
>Ga0123355_10002630_pt1 | contig 25492 bp, 22 predicted proteins | sample TergutEmb28metaG_3_FD_89872 | JGI IMG/M metagenome (GOLD analysis project Ga0123355, IMG submission 89872) | Embiratermes neotenicus P1 segment gut microbial communities from Petit-Saut dam, French Guiana - Emb289 P1 | ecosystem: Host-associated > Arthropoda: Insects > Digestive system > Gut ...
AAGAGAGGTGTCTCTTGACTTGTTGATAGTATACATTAGGTATTCGGACAAAACCATGTAACTCATTCTAAGATTTTGTCAATTTCCAAATATAACAACATATGCAAAACAATAGACCTGCGGGGCATGTGCCGGATAGTATGCCGTGGTGCCAAAATAGCAACGCATCTGTAAATCTGTCACAAAACTATATGATAGGCGTTGATGGATGCCCTGGAAGCAGATGGCTTGGATGTTAACGGATAATATCCAGCGGGAGTTCTCGCAAAGGTAAATCGGGAAACGGTTAGTGTGAAAGCATCCCTCGCTTTCATTCCTTTTGTGTGCCGATTGGCTGCGGCATGGGTGTTCTCTGCCTTATTCAGGAAAATAGTCTATTGCAGAGTTCACAAGGCAGAGACTGTCCCCTCGTAGCCTTGGTTTGAAAATTTAAAAAAATTCAGTTGGTAAGAATTTCGCCACCAACTGAATTTTTGTTTTGCTTAGAATATTCATTAAATTGTTAGAGATTTAAAATATCCTAGGTAATCTTTATTTTTTGTAAGCATTTCTTGTGTTAACTCTTTAATTTCTTGCATAGACAGAACACTAGCGGTAAGTGGATCGAATAGGTTAGCTTGGAATACCTTCCATGGGTCGCCTTCTATTGCGGCGTTAACGGCCATTTCTTCTATACGCGCAGAGTGGTCTATCATGATAGCTAGGTTGTCTGGCAGTGGACCAGCTTGAATGGTTTGTAGCCCTGCAGGAGATGCGATAACCGGTGTTTCTACACAGGCAGAGTCTTGCAGGTTGCTTATTAGGCCATTGTTTAGCTGGTTTCCGTTAAACATAAATGGAGTTCCGTCGCCAAATATTGCATTGAATATGTTGGATGCATATTCTTCACCACGGTCTAGGTCAACCTCTTCTTCAGCTAGGAATTCGTTAAAGCGGGCTTCCCAGGTGTCATTTGCTTTTAGGTATTGGTTAAGAATGTATGCATATTCACCAGGATTCCAGTTAGTGCCGTGTGTACAGTATTTTTCAATGAGGTCTGGGCGTTTTCTAAACCATGCCATGTATTCAGAGTTGTGGCCAGATGATTCTGTTGGATAGTAGCCTAACTGCAAGAACATTTCGTTACGCACAGGTTCTGCTGCTGCAACTTCTGGGTTGTTAATTACTGCGTCGCGAATAAGCGGGTACACGTCTTTGCCATTCCATTTAAAATCTAAATAGAAGGCTTGATGGTTTATACCAGAACATGTGTAGGTTATTTCATCATGAGGCGCGCCAATCCAGTCTGCCAACATGTGCGCTGTGCCTTGTACGCTATGGCATAGACCAGTTATATTTGCTTTACTTACGCGCTGTAAGTAGCTGCACAACATGCCCATCGGATTTGTGTAGTTTAACACGATTGCATTTGGGCAAAGGACTTCTACATCACGGATAATATCTAGCATAACAGGTGCTGAACGTAGGAAACGGAAAACGCCAGATGGCCCGCGGGTGTCACCTACATTAATATCTACACCGTATTTTTTTGGAATTTCGATGTCATGACGCCAAACGTCTACGCCACCTTGTAAAATGGTGATCACTACGCCATCTGCACCTTCTAGTGCTTTTTTGCGGTCTGTGGTTGGATGAACAGTTGCTGCGTACTTTCCGGCATTAATGAGCTTTTGCACAGACTGGGCTGCGTAATTTAAACGCCCCTCATGAATGTCCATTAAGTGAATTTCTGCATCCCGAAAATGCTCAAAGCTAAGGATGTCACGTACCAGGCCATTTGTAAAACCAAGTGAACCCGCACCAATGAATGTGAATTTTTTTGCCATTGTTAAGTCTCCTTTTCTAAATGGGGCTCTGCCCCAAACCCCGCCGCTACACCAGACAAAGCCCGGCTACGCTTCCTCACTGCGTTGCGGGTGCGCGCTGTGCACGCAAATAGTTTTATTTATATTCCTGCAAAGTTGCCAATTTAGGCTGCCCTTGGCTTCCGCCTGGGTAGCGTGTGCTTAAACTTCCACAGATTGTAGCGGATTTCAAGCATTCTTCAATTGTTAAGCCAGATAGAAATCCATATACAAATCCGCCGTTAAAGCTATCCCCTGCCCCAACTGTATCTGCTACAGTTACCTTAAGTGCCGAGCCTTTTATAATTGTTCCATTGGTGTAAGCGTATCCGCCTTCTGCACCGCATTTTACAGCGACTATTTTAACTTTTTCTCCTGCATAGCGCAGGGCGTCTTCTATATTGCTTTGGCCGGTAATAAGCATGAGTTCATTTTCGTTTGGCAAAAAGATATCTATATATGGCAGAATATCTCTAACGCCGCCGTCCCAGCTTTCTTCCGGGTCCCAGTTGGTATCTAGGCTTACGGTTACACCAAGTTCTTTAGCCTGCTTTAGGATTTCTACATAGTCGGACTGTAGGCTTTTTAGCAGGTAAAAACTGCATATATGCAAATGCCTTGTTTGGGGCAGCAATTCTAAAATCCAGTCTTTTTTGACTGTATCCATGTCTCCCATGTAGGTTAAAATTGATCTATCGCTGTCAGACTTTGTTAAAACTGTTGTTAGTGCGGTTTTTTTGTCATTTGTTTTTATGTGGCTGGTGTCTACGCCATTTTGCGATAAACAGTCCATCATAAATGAACCCATGCTGTCTGAGCCTGCGACACCCACACCTGTTGTTTTTAGGCCGAGTTTAGCACATTGGCTGGCAAATATACATGCAGAGCCGCCCATTTCTAGGCTATAACCTTCTACCAGCTTTTCTTTTTGGCCAAACTCCGGCACAGTGTCTCCACAATCTATTAAGAAATCTACGCAAATATCAAAGGCTGTAATTACATCGTATTTTTTGTTCACTAAATTGCTCATCGAGAAACCTCCGTTACCTGTGTTATTTTTTCAATGGCAAGTGCTTTTACCCGGCTAAATCCAGCTTTGTTATATGTTTTAGGATCATACGCACCGGGATTTTCTTTGAGGTAGGCCTTAATGCCATCGCTGTAAGCAATACGAAGTTCTGTAGCAAAATTCACCTTGCATATGCCTTCGCGAATACAAGATTGCACCGCTTCTGCAGATAACCCAGACGCACCATGTAATACCAGTGGAATTGAAACACGCCTGCGAATTTCGACAAGGCGTGGGATATCTAAAACCGGCGTGCCTGAATATATGCCATGGGCTGTACCAATGGCTATGGCTAAAGAACCTACCTTTGTTTTGGCTACAAATTCTGCCGCCATGTCTGGGTCTGTGTAGGCGCTCTCGGCTTCAATATCGTCTTCCTTACCACCTATGCTGCCTAACTCTGCCTCTACTGGAATATCACCGGCCATAGCCACTACCTTGCTTGTACCGTCGATATTATCTTCAAAGGATAGATGGGAACCATCGAACATGATTGATGTGTATCCTGCGTTTAAGGCACTTTGAGCAACTTCATGGCTTGTCCCATGATCTAAATGCATGGCAATTGGCACAGGTGCTTCTGCCGCTAGGGCGGAAACCATCCCGGCAAAAACCGAAGGTGGTGCATAACGCAGGGTAGATGTGGTTGTTTGCAAAATAACCGGGGCGCTCATTTCCACTGCAGCTGCGATAACAGCCTGAGCCATTTCCATGTTTTCTACATTAAAGGCTCCTATAGCAATACCTGCCTTTTGAGCATTTTCAAGCATTGCTTTGGTGTTTACAAGTGGCATATTTTCAAAACCTTTCTTATTACATTCCTTCAGTCGGGCAAAGCCCTTCTTGGGTCAGCGCAAATAATTTTTACACTCTATACTTTACAGTGGATATACCGTTACACCTTTTACAACACGGTTTACAGAACCAGATGGTGATGGATTATCTGTACCAATGCCAAGTTTTAGAGATGTATGCATTGCCATTAGCTGCATAAACAGTAGACCCTGAAGTGCGACAGCAATGTCTTCACCAATTCCATAATCTTTGTTAGAGAAAGGAATTGCCAAATCTGCATTTACACTGCCAATAGATTCGTCATGTAATACAGCAATTCTATTTGTGCCTTTTTCTTGGTAAAGTTCATTTATCAAATCTATATCGTATTTGGCGGTAAACGGCTTATTAGATACAAAGTGCAATGTAAGCGTTGTTGGAGACATTACAGTTTTTGGGCCATGTCTAAACTCCGTAGATGCGTTGTTTCCTGCAACAACTGCGCCGTTGGTAAGTTCCATTAGCTTTAAGGCACCTTCCTGGCAAACAGCAGCAAGTGGACCACATCCCATAAACCATGCACGATCATAGTCCCAGTTTGCACAGGTTAATGCCGCATCTGAAAAGCGACGACCGTTTTCTTCTACATAGTTTGCTAAGGCTGTTATGTCGGCGGTAAGTTCATCAATTTTGCTGCCGTTAAATAGTGCAAGCCCAGCCAACATCATACATGAAACACTGCTTGTCATTGCAAAGCCTTTGTCGTTTGTACCTTCCGGCATTACAAGCAACAGGCCTTTTTCAGATTCTGCAGTGGTTTTGCTTAATTTGCTTTCGCCGTCGCATACAATGGCTATTTCGTATAAATCTTTTACGACCTTGCGTGCGTACCGCACGGCCCCTTCAGATTCTGGGCTATTGCCAGAACGTGCAAAGGAAATGAGTACGGTAGGAATATCTGCAAACAAATAAGTTTCCGGTGCGGATACAATGTCCGTGGTATGCACTGCTTCGCAAAGAATACCACTTTTTGCAGCAAACCCTGCAACACCGCGCCCAACAAAGCCGGAACTACCTGCGCCGGTTAAGATAATACGCTTGTTGTTTAGCGAGCCGATAGAAGAAATAAAGTCATTGATTTTAGACTTATTCTCTTGCAGTACACCTACAAGTGCGCGCCACATGGCTGGTTGATGAGCAATTTCTCTTGCGGTGTGACCGCAATTTTTTTCTGTAAAATAGGATTCCTCTTGCCCATAAAATGGTTTAAACAATTAAAATCACTCCCTATTGTATATTCGCGCCCAATTCTATGGTATAAGTAAAGAATTCTCCACGTACTGTAGAGTGGCAATACTCCACTGGTTGGGCTAAATTGCTGTAAGTTAATCTTTCAATTCGCATAGCAGGTGTACGCGAATATTCTTTAAGTAACCGTGCTTCTGTTACTTTTATTGCAACGGATTTAAAGGTTTCGATTGCGCGTATGGGATTAACCTCCAAAGCACGCATTGCGTTATACAAACCTTCGCTTGATACAAGTGACCCTGTAAGTTTTGGGCATAAATTGCATGGCACAAAGGATGTTTCAACCGCATACGGAATTTTATCTACATTGCGTAATCTTGTAATTTTGAAGACATCCTTTTCAGCACCGCGTAGCATTAGCTTCGTTGCAAGCTCTATATCTGCCTGTACAACATCAAAATCAAGAACCTCTGCCTCTTCATGCATTCCTTTAGACTTTAACTGCTCACTAAAAGAGTAAAATTTTGAAAGGTTATTTTCTATTTGCTGTATTCTTACAAATGTGCCCTTCCCACGATATCGTGTTAAATGGCCAAGCTGCACCATATCTTCTACAGCTTTGCGCACAGTTATCCGGCTAACGCCATATATTTTGCACAATTCCATTTCTGGCGGAATGCGCTGACCAGGAGACCATTCCTGGGTGGTTATTTTGTTAAGCATGTCTGCTCGTAATTGTTCGTAATAGGGTAAATGCGAGGCTTTTAGCATTTGTAACCATTCCTTTTTTTGCATGCGGCAGATATTCAGTTGGTTGCAATTTCTTACCAACTGGATTTTTTCAGCCTCTTATAACATATCATCTTATTGTAATATGTATTTTAGGGTAATGTCAATACAAAATTTGTTTAAGTGGTAAAAAATGAATTGGATTGTAATGTATTGTTATGTGCAGTTTGTATATGTATAAAAAGTTATGTAAACCTGTCAGAACAATACGAATGAAATTAAAAAAGAGCTTGCAAAAAGAACAACTCGGAAGCAAGCATCTTACGATATATTTGAAAGGATAGGTGAGGCACTTCACCCAGCTTCCTTGGACTGCATCATACTCTCTATAAAAATGCCATACCCTTTGGTAGGATCCTGCACAAACACATGCGTTATCGCGCCAACAACTCGGCCATTTTGCAAAATTGGACTGCCGCTCATGCCTTGTACAATTCCCCCAGTTATTTTAAGAAGCTGCAAGTCTGTAATACGTATTACCATTCCCTTTGTTTCGTCTGTTGTGAAACGATTTACGCTTTCGATATAAATTTCAAATTCCTGTACGGTGCTTCCACTCACACTGGTTAGAATTGTTGCAGGCCCTTCCTTTATGTGGGAACGAAGCGCAATTGGCATCGGTTCACGAGTGACGATTTCAGTTGCAGCATGGGAATCAAGCCTGCCATAAATCCCATTTGGGCTATTCATTATAATCTGTCCCAAACTGCGGGCGGCGTCAACTGTTCCTTCAAGCTCGCCAGGTGCGCCACGAGCGCCTTTTTTAACGGATGTTACTGTAGAAGGCATTATCATCCCGCTTTTTACAGACATTAACTTTTTTGTATCTACATCCATTATGCCATGGCCAAGTGCACCAAAGGTACCTGTGCGCGGGTTGTAGTAGGTCAGTGTGCCAATACCTTTGGTAGAGTCCCGCACCCAGGCACCAATATGTCTTATACCGTCGGTTACTGCAATTTCTGGAATGATTTCAACTTGCATTTCCATATCATTACGGCGGAGATACAGGTTTATAGACCCCTTGCTTTCTGCAATAATTTGGCTCAATGTCTCTTTACAATTTATGACTTGGTCGTTTACCTTAAAAATTAAATCTCCCGCCTTAAGAATCCCTTCGCTTGGGCTATGTGTTTCGCCATCTGTACCTAGGAAATTTCCAGTACCTAAAACCATTACACCATCCGTGTTTATGCGCACACCAATGGCAGTGCCTAGTGGCACAATTTTTACTTCAGGCACCACTTCAAATACAATACGCCGCATGGACACACCAAATGCGCCAATTGTCATTTCTGCTGTACCAATGCTATCCGTTTGAATTGTCAACGGCCGCAGGGCACGGATGCTAAAATCCTCTGTAACAGGCAGATCGTTTACCTTTGTTACAGTGGTTGTTTCGCTTTGAAATGTGGCAGAAAGAGGCAGCCCAATATTAACTCTATGGGTAGCAAATTCTGTCATACGTATTTCCTGTGGAAACCGCAGCAAAATAGTGACACTGCCAACGCAGTAGCCAATAAGTATTGATATTAATAAAAATGCAGAAACTTTAAATCCTCTACGCATGTTCAGCCCCCAGCTAGATATTCTATAAAAATATCCTAGCCTAAATGCGCAAAGGTTATACTGGTAAAAATCTTCTTCTAAGTTTAGCAGACGCAAATTCAATCATTAACATCCCAATAAAAATTACCACAATAATTGTTGTCAGATTTGGAAAATTTAATTGACGGCTTGCCCGGGAAATAAGCATGCCAACACCACCAGCCCCTACAATCCCAATAGAAACTGAATCTGATACATTATTTTCTAGCCTAATAGCCACCCAAGAAATAAAAGCGGTGGCAACACTTGGTAAAAGCCCATGTGTAATTATTTGCAAACGACTTGCACCAGTTGCTTTCATTGCCTCTATTGTACCAAAATTTTGTTCTTCTATGCTTGTAATAAATGCGCGGGTTAAATATCCAATGGAGGAAAACATAAGCCCGATAACGGCGGTTGTATATCCAAAGCCAAGGCTTGCAACGACCATTAGAATTAACACAAGGGAAGGCACCGCCCTAATAAGGCTAACCAAGCCCTTTATTACCCAAGCAAGGGGTTTAAAAGGCGCAATATTACTCGCTGCTAAAAATGCAAGCACCATAGAAACTCCCGCACTCATAACCAAAGCGCAAATACCAATTGCAATGGAAATAAATAATTGATACAAAATTTCCGGCAAAATGTTTGGGTTAAAAGCAAAAAGGCGAGGCAAAACAGTACCGGCATTATCCATAAATCGTGTTGCAAACAGTACTATATTAAGATCTAAATAACGAACAGCAAATAAAAACAATGCCCCAAGCCCGACAGCTAATAGTATATTGCAAAATTTATTTAAAGTAGGCGCAAGCTGCACATTTTTTTGCAATAGCCTGCGAATAGTATTTGTCAAAACTTCTGTAATTAACACAAGCAAAACCAAAATGATTATTAAGGCCATTGCACGGCGAAAACTGCGCAAATCTAAATTGTTTTGTATAACAAGCCCAAGACCACCTGCACCAACCATACCCAAAATTGCAGATGCACGTATGTTTATTTCAAAAGAAAACAGGGTCCAGTTAATCCAAGAAGGCACAAATTCCGGCACAAGGCCGTGGAACAGAATTTGCCAATAGCCAGCACCATTTGCACGCAATGCCTCAAGTTTTGTTCCTGCAATTTCGTCAATAGAATCCGCGTAGGAGCGGGCTAAAAAACCCAAAGTTGCCATTACCAAGGTTACAACGCCCAGCATAGAACCTATGCCAAAAATAAAAACTAAAACCGTTCCCCACACAAGCAGAGGCACATTGCGTAAAAATGACATAAAAAAACGCGCAACACCGCGCAATATCGGAAAAGGATTCATTGTACGTGCCATTAACACACCAAAAAAGAACGCCAAAAAAGCAGATATGTACGTGCCTACTACCGCAAACATTAGGGTGCGCCATACATTCGGCATTTGTGTAGATATACCAGTAAAGTTTGGGGGCAGAAAATTATTGTATGCAAAAGAAAAAAAACTAGGAAAAGACATAAACACAGCAAGTGGATTTACATTTAAATATATGAATGAGGCCAGAATAATTGCCAAAACTGCAACAGCTATCCCCCACCCTGTTATGTTTATAGGGTTTCGTGTTTGGGATATTAATTTTGAGATTTGCGAAGGATCATCGTCTGTTCCTGGGGCAGAGGTTGGTCGCTCTCCCTTGTTATCTGAGTTATCATTACCCTCATCCACACTATATATGAACGCAACCATTTCGTCAGTAAGTTCTTCTGGGGTACCATCAAAAACAATATGGCCGCTTTTCATACCAATAATTCTTGTGGCATATTTTTTTGCAAAATCTACTTGATGCAAATTTACAATGCAAGCAAGCTCACGTTCCCTTGTTGCATCTTGTATATGATCCATTATAACCTGTGCAGATGCAGGATCTAATGAAGATATCGGCTCATCCGCAAGCAACAGTTTAGGATGCTGCATAAGCGCACGGCAAATACCCACACGCTGCATTTGCCCACCAGACAACGTACCTGCCTTTTGATACATATGACCTGATAACCCAACTGTAGCAAGTAGCTCTTCGGCCTCAAGTTTATCTTTTTTAGGATATAAACCGAAACAACTCTTAATAAAGGACGTTTCTCCCAAACGTCCGTGCAGCACATTTTTTTTAACATTCGTTCGGGCAATTAAATTATAGTGTTGAAATATCATGCCAATACGCGTGCGCACCTTACGAAGGGTAGAACCTCTTGCCGTATCCACTCGGGTGTCGTCAAAGATAATTTCCCCGTCAGTTGGCTCTATCAATCGGTTTATGCATCGCATCAGTGTTGATTTGCCAGCACCTGAAGGGCCGACGATTGCAACAAATTCACCGGTGTCAACTGTAAGGTCAATCCCATGCAGTACAAAGTTTTTACCGTCATATGTTTTTTTTAAATTACTGATGGAAAGCAGCATACATTCACCTTTATAATTTGAAAAATTTGCGCAAAATACCAAATATAAGTCTATCACAGGCATGGAGGCTTTACAACGAAAAAATCCAAGTGTTTAGTGACAGCACATTTTAACTATAAATCATTCTTTACCTTGTCTTTATATGAATGCTTATTTATACTCAGTATAAAATTGTTATACTCAGGAGGCATTATGTTTGAAATAGATAGGAAAATAACCCCCCAAATTCAAAAAATAATTGGCGATACAGGTGAAATATCTGTACGCTCATACTTACAGGGATATGTCGGACGCGGATGGGTTGATGATTTAACCAATCCATCTTGCGTTCGTATAATTGTTGACGAATTTTGCCATTTTTTTGGCAATCACAAATCCGCCGGTGCTGTAAATCTGGTTAAAGATGCGCCAAGCAATATAAGATGGCTTACAATGATACCCCCAAATGATGGATGGGGCAGTATCATAGAGACAATCTATCAGGAAAACGCAAGAAAATTCCCACGTTATCGAATAAATTTTGATAAAAATAAAATTAACCGCAAAAAATTGCAGTCCTATATTGATAATCTTTCACCTGAATACAACTTGGTTAAAATTGATGAAAATGTATACAACCAAACTTTAAGGGATGAAGTTGCGGAGGAATGGTATTCCTTATACCACTCCGCAAAAGATTATGCCGAAAGAGGCCTGGGTTATTGCATATTTTTTGGTGATGAATTGGTTAGCGGCGCGTCTTCTTGCATGAGTTGTGATAATGGAATTGAAATCCAAATTGATACAAAAAAAAGCTTTCAGCGCAGAGGACTTGCTACCGTTTGCGCGGCAAAGCTTGTGCTTGAATGCTTGGATAGAAATATTTATCCTAGATGGGATGCAGATTGCAAAGAATCTTTAGCACTGGCAGAAAAATTAGGGTATGTATTTGATTGTGAATATGATGCTTATGCGGTTAAGCTTTTTTAATATTAATGAAAATATCAACCCAGTTCAACAAGGAGGAAAACTTAATGGCAATTCATTATTATTCCGGTTGGTTTGACGGTCTATTGCCAACACAGCTTGCAGAGTCTTTACGTAAAGACATCATTGACAAATCGTCAATCGCAATAATTTGGGGCGCATGGGGCATAGATGAGTATGTAGATATTGCAAAAAACGACTGGCTTACCCCTGCAGGTCTTGTTTTTGAGAAATATTATGGGATTGATACGCGTATGAACAAATTAGCGGCACAGGAGGCCGTTAAAAATGCCTCTGTTATTTTGCTAACAGGTGGCTACACGGTGCCTCAAATGAAATTTATTAAGGAATATGGACTAGATACAGCTATTAAAGAAAGCGGCGCGGCGGTTATCATGGGACTTAGTGCAGGTGCTTACAATATGGCAAAAAAATGTGTTGGTGTGGTAGATAACAACTACGAATCCGAAAAACGTGCCGTATATAACTGCCTTGGCCTTGACGACTTTGCTTATGAGCCCTATTTCTCCTTAGCCAATAGGCGGCGACACGCCATAGACAGTTCAAAATTAATTCAAGATTATTTGCTACCACTTTCCCAAGAGATAGATATTTATACAACAGCCGATGACGCGGCCATTCGTGTGGAAAATGGTATGGTGCAGGCTGTGGTTGGAGATGTGCATTTAATTTCCAATTCAGAGATCCATAAAGTATAAGCAGTTCATCTCGTTAAACACATCCACAACATTTCATAGACATACTTTCATAAACATATAAGAGCCCTCATTCTGCACAAAGAGAACTGTGTACGAATAGGGCTTTTCTATTGTTAAAGATATCGGTTTAAAGATTGCCCTAAAGGGCTATTTTTTTTTGACTTGAAAATTTTATAAAAAAAATAGTTGACACATACCTAATAGGTATGATATATTTTCAACACACCTATTAGGTAGATATTAAAAAATGCGAGGAGCAATATACATGCGTACAACAAATGCGACAAGAAAGAGCCAGGGACAGAACCCCATTAATATGGATGCCATTATCCGAGTATCTGGCTTAAAAAAATCTTTTAAAGATAATGCGGTATTAAAGGGCGTGGATTTTGATGTTAAAAAAGGAGGAATTTTTGCACTGCTTGGCTCCAACGGAGCTGGAAAGACCACGACCATTAATATTTTAGCCACATTAACCAAGGCAGACGGTGGAAATGCAGCGATAAACGGCTTTGACTGCTTTAGACATAAAAACGAAGTAAAACGGTCTATTAGCTTGACAGGGCAGTACGCAACTGTTGACGGCTTGCTTACAGGTAGGGAGAACTTAATACTTATCGGCAAGCTAAAACATGTTAAAAACCCCAAAGGCAAGGCGGATGAACTGCTTGAGAAGTTTAATTTGCTGGCATCTAGAAACAAACTTGCGTCAGAATATTCCGGAGGGATGAGAAGGCGCCTAGATATTGCAATGAGCCTAGTCGGTGACCCAGCAGTGATCTTTTTAGATGAACCCACCACTGGCCTTGATCCTCAAAACCGCATTGCCATGTGGGAGCTTGTGCGAGAGATGGCCGACACCGGCACTACCGTTTTTCTAACGACACAGTATTTAGAAGAAGCTGAGGCCTTAGCTAATTACATCGCCATTTTACATGAGGGGAAAATCGCTGCCCAAGGTACCCCTGCCGAATTGAAGAGCTTGCTGCCCGGAGGCGTAATAAAACTAATTTTTTCCGATACCAAAGATGTAGATACAGCGCGGTCAGCACTTACCGGATACACTGCAGCTCGGGTAGAAAAAAAGAGCCTTTCCCTACTCACTGACGGTAGTGTGGATGATCTTGCTGATATTTTAGCAACTATCAAGGTTAGCGGCATCAAGGCTACAAAAGTTGAGCAAGAAGTACCGTCCTTAGAAGATGCGTTCTTCTCAGTCATTGGATATGAAAAAAACGGAGGTAATGAATAATGATAACCATGATACGTGATATTAAGACAATGTTTTGGCGCTGTATGTTAAATACCTTGCGCAACCCTGTAGCAATAGTAATTAGTGTTGCAATACCTGCGATTTTAATGTTAGTATTCATTTATGTATTTGGCGGCTCTATGGACGTAGGCCCATATAATTTTGCCAATTTTATTGTACCGGGGATTTTGGTGAATGTATTGGTGCAAAGCTCCTCATCCACTGGTGTAGGCGTATCCGATGACATGACCAAAGGAATTATCAATCGCTTTAGAGCTATGGCCATTTCTTCCCCTGCTTTCTTATCTGGGCATGTGCTTGCGGCTTTTGTAAAAACTGTTATTACCACTACTGTTACCATTGGGGTGGCCATGATTGCGGGATTTCGCCCTTCTGCTAATGTATTTGAATGGCTGGTTATTGTGGGGCTTATTACTTTATTTATTTTTGCAATCACATGGTTTTCTGTATGGCTTGGAGTGGTTATGCCGGATTCTGCAAGCGTGAGTGGGATTTTAGCCCTTACAGCTTTACTGGTTTTTCTCTCCCCCGGCATGGCTCCAACCGAAAATATGCCTAGATTTTTGCGATACTTCGCCGAAAATCAACCCATGGGGCCATTCATTAACGCGATACGTGCATTAATGAACGGCCATCAAGTGACAGATAATAACTTGATGCTAACCTTAGTATGGTGGGGTGGGATATTGATTTGCTCATTTGCTGCAACCATCATCGTATATAAAAGAAAGTTGACTATCTAATATGGAAGATTTCCTTCTTGGGATACTAATGCCCAACAAACTGTCAGCCTACGAGCTGCAACAGCTCATTAAAAAGAACTATGACAGTATATGCAGCCACAGCATAGGCAATATTCAGCGGGCCCTAAAAATTTTACACAATAAAGGCTTCGTTATCTTTAACGAAGCCGCTGAGGGCAAGGTGGTTAAAAAAATATTTGAAATTACCCCTGCCGGACGTGCGCATTTTATGGGCTGGTTAGGCAGCCCCTTATCCATGACCAAGGCAAGGAACATGGAGATTGGTAAATTTCTATTACTTGGTTTTTTGCCCCATGCAAAACGCCTGGATACTATCAATGGCCAAATCAAGGAGCTGGAAGAAGATCTGGAATATTTGGAATCCATTGAAGCGGCTGTGAGTGCAATGCCTGCAGAATCCATTGCTGCCATGCAAAAAGCCCATGTGGATACAAATAAAGAATATATTGATGCCCTCTTAGACAGTGTGGAAACGAAGGATCCCCTTGTCCTTATGGCGGATATTGGCAAATATGCTCATTTGACATTAAAACTTGGATTGGCTGAACAGCGATTTACACTTGAGTGGTTTCAGACGTTGCGGAATGAAATGTTAAATGATGAAAAAGCCCAGAACAATTCAAACAATTGATGTTCTGGGCTTTTTTTATTTATCACTCTGTCTTTTCTCCACGGCGCTGCTTTTTAACACATTGGGTTAATAGATACTCAATTTGCCCATTTAATGAGCGAAAATCATTTTCAGCCCAAGCGGCAAGCTCATTATAAAGGGACTCAGATAGCCGCAAGGGCACTTGTTTCTTTTTTTCTGCCTTTGGGGATATTTTTTTATCGTCTATCATTTTTTAGTATAGAGAACCGCTATTTATGACAGGCTGGGCTTCGGCGTTTGAGCAGAGTACCACCAGTAAATTGCTTACCATTGCAGCTTTCCTCTCTTCATCAAGTTCTACCACGTTATCTTCCGAAAGGCGCTTGAGGGCCATTTGCACAATATCCACGGCGCCATCAACTATGGTTTGCTTGGCGTCTACAACAGCACTCGCTTGCTGTCTTTGGAGCATAGCCGAGGCAATTTCCGGTGCATAAGACAAATTGGTTATGCGGGCGTCTAATATTTCCATGCCTGCAATTGTTACTTTTGCCTGAATATCTGCCATTAAACGCGTAACTACCTCATCGGATGCGCTTCTTAGGCATTTATCTTCGCTTTGTCCGTCACGGGGCAAGTCATATGGATATTGACTGACGATTGATCGCAAAGAAGAGTCGCACTGAATTGACAAAAATTCAATAAAATTGTCCACATTAAACATTGCCTTAGCGGTATCAACTATCCGCCAAATTACTACTGTGTCAATAATTACCGGATTGCCAAGCAGGTCATTTATCCGTTGCTTATCGTTATTAAGCGTCTTGGCTTTTAAGGAAATTTTGCTGGCAGAGGCAGCTGCAAGCGCCTTAGAAATTTCATCTGAGGCAGAGGGTGTTTTTGTGCTAGTGATATTCGCTGCACCGGTACTAGGCTGCCCTACTTCGCTTTTAAATGCACTAGAAAAAGGATTAACAAAGAAAAACCCTGGCCCACGAAGGGTGCCATTGTACTTACCAAAAAGTGTTAGCACCATGGCTTCCTGCGGGCGCAAAATGCAAAGCCCTCCATACAAAAGCCATGTAGGGATAAGTAGATATACAAAACCTATCACCAGTAATGGTACATTGTTTGCCGCTCCGTCTACAAAACCGTAGATTACCCCAGCAATTGCTCCAAGCATTAACAAAGTGTTAATGATCAGAATGGGCATGCCAGCTATACTCCAAACCGGCTTTTCTACAACATTTACATTTGTGTTTTTTTCATTCATAAAATCACCTCATATTTTTGATATCAAAATGATATCACATTGCAATCACCATGTCAACTATATAAACTTTTAGCAAGAAACCGACTACACTCCTTGTAAATTTAAAAACAAGGGCAACGGTATTTTCGATTACACTTGACAGGAAAAGATCGTTTGGATATAGTGGACCAATGAATATAATTACATATTTATTCACAAAACCAAAAGGAGGATGCGACGTGCCGAGAAGTTTTAGTGAAACTGAAAAAGAAAACATACGCCAAAACTTAATTGCCGAATGCAAAAAAAGTTGGTCAAAATACGGCTACAAGAAAACAAATGTAGGCGAGTTGTGCGCTAAGGCGGGCATATCTACAGGTGCGTTCTACTCATTCTATGATTCTAAAGAGGCTTTATTTTGCGATGTAATGGATGATTTTCAACAAAGCACAAAGCGGTTGTTCGATGAAATATTGTCCTCACCACCAAAGAAAGAAGAAATTTGCCAAGTATTGAAAAGGCTATATTTGGAGTATGCTGAAAATGACATAATCACCAAAAGACATAGCCCCGACTATCAGAGCCTTTTGAACAAGCTTCCAAAAGAATGGCGAGCACAGCATAGCAGAAACAGCGAAGATGGCCTTGCAGCTACACTTTTTGCGCCAAATACTAAGATGAAAGTGAGCAAAGATAGGGCACATGGAATAATTGATACGCTTTTGTTAACCGTCGTAAATAAGGGGATGATCGAAGACCATTACGAAATATTTTGCATGTTACTTGATGGTGTTATTGATGAGATTTATGAATAATTGGTGTTAGACGTTTATTACCAGAACCGCAAATAAAATAAAAAGTAAATGGAGATGATTTAATGAACAACATCATACAACAGGCCCACAACCTATTTAAAACAGCAGGCTTTGACTACGCCGTTTGTGGCGGCTTTGGTCTTGATATGTTCGCAGGCAAAAAAATTCGTGAACATGGAGATTTTGACATTTTAATATTTGGTGAAGACCAACGCCGTGCCGCTCAGTTTATGCTGGACAATGGTTGGCTTCTTTTTGGCAGATTTGGAGAGCATGGCGCAGTTTGGCAGTTTTTGTTTTATAAGGTAAACGATATCACGGACAGCTTTTGGAAGGATTGCCCCAATTTTTGGGCGATAAAGCCAAGCTGCTTGCCACAAGTGTTGCAAAAAATTGACCGCATACAAGGAGAGGTATACACCTATCAAGCGCGCAAATGGCTTGTGGAAAACGAAATTGAGTTTATCGAGATTGGCTTTGACACAAAAGAAGATGACGAATATGTTGCAATGAAAGAACCACGAATAGTCCGTCCAATAGATAAAGCAATTCTATATCGTGAGGACATACCATATCTTGCACCTGAAATCACACTATTTTACAAATCGAGCAAGGTTTCGATGGAAAGTGCCTATGCAAAACCCCGTACAGAAGCGGACTTTAAGGCAATCATGCCACTGTTGACAGAAGAAAGTAAGGAGTGGCTGATAAATGCCATAGAAACTGCTCACCCCGATGGGTATGATTGGCTTAATGGGTTGTTGTAAATCTCCTCGTTAAAACATATAAACTAAACCAGCCATAGGGCAAAGCCACTCGTCCATGGCTGGTTTTTTCTACATTAAACCCGAAGTGCAGATCGAAGAAGTTCCGCTTGATTTCATATTTTCACTATGGTAGTATAACCATGTTGGAAAAATAAAAATGCGGGAGATATCCAGTGAATGAAAAGCTGATGGAATGCCTATCAAATCCAATAAAAAACAAGTTGCTAACGACGATAAAAGACCGAGAGAGGGTAACAACAAAGGAGTTGGCAGAAATCGTAAACCAACTTCCACAAACAACCCTTTACCGCTATCTAAAAAAAATGGTTAATGACGGACTGATAAAAGTAGTTGAAGAAAACCGAGTTAGGAATGTGAATGAAAAGGTCTATGGCATGGCCATAGATTTTGATGCTGAACTGAAGGCAATAGCCGAAGATGTTTCATCTGCGGCATCTATTGCCCAATTTCAACGCTTTGTGAATGGACTTGTTGATGAGTTTAAGAAAAACCTTCCCGAAGGTGAGGTAAACTCCGCTCGTGAAGATTATGGGTTTTTCATTGGGCCTATTCATGCTTCTCGTGATGAGACGAAAGAACTGATTGAAAAAATTAGAGAAGTGATTAGGCCATACGAGCAAAATGAACTTACAGCTGATAGACATTTGCAAAGTTTTGCTATGATAATCACGCCACCTTGCATGCATTAAAGCATAGATATTGCAAGACGAGATCTTCCATATTAAAATTTGAGCATGACACTTTGAGATCGTATAAAAAATACAAGGAGCCTAATACATGAAAAAAATTATGATTATGAGATTATTGCTTTATACACTTATTGCGTTGGCGGCATGCAGCGGCAGTGGTGATGCACCAGAACAGCTGCCACCGCAAATTGAAAATAACCTGACAACTGTTGTTAGCGAAGAAATACCAACCGACAACCTACCCGCCGAAGAATTAAAAATCCAAATTGATGCTGCAACAGACGAATTGCTAAGCACATTCGCTCATCTGTACTATGCAACTATACGCGTGCCTCGGCAGGAGGAAGGTGCAACCCTTGTAGTGTGGGCAAATCAAACGTTATTTAATTTTGCAGTGGTGGCCCTAGCATCGGATTGGTTGGAAGATACTTGGGGATTTAGTCCCAATGACAGTTTTGGCTGTGTAAGCGTGTTATTGCCGGGCGAAGCCTTTGTTATTGAGCATTACGTAGGGGCAGGCACATTGCCCCACCGTGGCATCAGCTTTACCGACGAAACTGGTGGAAATACCAGGGTCTTCTTTTTTCAAGAAAATCATGCGTACCCCGAACATGGCGGCCAATGGATCATTCAAGAGATTGAAGCAGATCGGATTATTTGGGGATTTCCATGTGGATTTGATACGTCAAGCGAGGAGGATTATTCCATTGTCATCAATGGGGTGAGTTTTGCTGCCGAACCGTATCATAATGCTATTGGTGCTAGGTATAGCACCGCTGATGTTGTCTACACAGTTGCGGGCGAACAATTTCCGACGCATGTGACGATGGCGGTGCTATGGTCGCTGGGGATAGATGCCATTCAAGGCGGGAGCCAAATTTCATTACAACATGATGGCGGCTCGATTGGCGTTGGGCTTAGTGTGCATAATTATCTTGCATTTGGCGCAGACAGGGTTACGATCGGTATTGATGATACATTTATGGCAGATGATGGATATTTCACCCAGTATATACCCCTTTCACTGGTTAGCAATTTAGGTTTTGATGTGCATTTCGAAGGCGGGCGTGTTTATATCAATGGTCAATTTAACGCGTCTTTAACAGTTCCGCACCCACTGGCAACAGCTTTACAGAACTTTATTAACAATGCAGCAGGTGAAACCAAGGCACTTATGGCCCATGTTGGCGGTGGTACCGATGTGCTTGCAATAGAGTTTGTTGACGGTTTTGCGGAGGCCACCCTCTTTATCTTTACTGGGCGAGCGGTGATTTACAAAAAAATCGGGAGCATTGAAGGCTTTCCATTCTCATTAGGCTTTGCTCCTGACGGCAACCTTGTGAAAACTACCGGTGATGGCGGAAACATATCTTACACGATGCTTGGCGGTGGAACTAACCTTTCTACCGGGCAGGATGAGATAATTTATACCCTCACTATATATGCAGAAAGAGCAGATGATGGACATATTAACTACTTCCGATTCGATGGCGGCTGGCTAGAGGGAATTGAAGGGGGACGACATTCTATTACCGCAGAGGAATTTAACATAATACGCGATGGAATAGGCGATAGAGTAACCTCTTGGCGGGATTTTTGGGATGAGACAGAATCTATTTTGACGTGGGTTACCAGGCTGCCAAACTAGCCGACGCATATCGGTAACGGCAGAATATGTAGTAAACTAAACATTGCATACATTAGATAAATATGACAAATGGAGGAATAAATTTGGCTGAACTTTGGGATATTCTTGATAAAAATGGCAACGCAACAGGTCGTTTTCACGAGCGCGGTAAGCCTATGTGCGAAGACGAATACCACCTTGAGGTTTGGGTTTTGATCGAGAATGACAAGGGCGAATATCTTATTTCGCAAAGGTCACCGAACAAAACGTTCCCAAACATGTGGGAATGTACGGGTGGCAGTGCGATTATAGGCGATGATAGCTTGACTACGGCATTAAAAGAAGTAAAGGAAGAATTAGGCATTATTCTTGAGCCGCAGAACGGACGAATGATTCGACACCACTTACCCTGCGGCAATGTTGAATGCCACGGCCTGGTTGATATTTGGCTGTTTCAGCAAAATGTAGACATATCAACCGTAATTCTTGCGCCTGATGAAACTTGCAATGCAATGTGGGCAAGCCGTGATGATATTAACCGTATGATTGACGAAGGAACATTTACAACAGGAGGAATATTTACGTACATGGACGAATTATTCGAAGGAATTGATTGATAACCAGATTATCACCAAACAAATCGGGGATGTCTCATCAGACATCCCCGATTTGTTTACAATTTTACTTCAAATACTTATTCATCCAATCCATAATTTCTGACAATCTTTTTTCCCTTAAATCCGGCCTGCCAGAACGAGATAGTTCATGATTTTCGCCATGGAACATAACCAGCTTCGTGTCAACACCTAGCAGTTTAAGGGCTGTAAACCACTGGTATGCCTCTGGGGACCAGCAGCGATAATCTTGGTCAGAATGCAGGACTAATGTAGGCGTTTTTACATTTTGGGCATATTTAAGGGGCGAACGATCCCATAATGTTTCTGCCCCACTCCATGGGTCGTTAATATCCATTTGGTCATTGTCAAAGAAGTAACCGATGTCACTTATAAATGTCATGGACATCCAGTTACATATACTACGCATGGTTACCGCAGCTTTAAAGCGGTCTGTTTGGCCTACAATCCAGTTGGTCATAAAACCACCGTATGATCCGCCTAAAACGCCCATTCGGTTTTCGTCAATGTCTGGGTATTTTGCGATGCATTCATCTACAAATTGCATAAAGTTATCATAGTCTATGGCACCGTATTTGCCTCTGATATCTGCAAATTCATTACCTTTGCCGTCGCTGCCTCTTGGGTTTGAAAACATTACAAAATATCCCTGGCTGGCAAACAACTGCATTTCGTGGAAATAACTTTCGGTGTATGCTGTTTTTGGCCCGCCGTGGATTTCTAAAATTGCCGGATACTTTTTGCCGGCCACGTAATCAATTGGCTTTATCACCCATCCGTCTACTTCTACGCCTTCTGTATCTACGAATGTAAAGTATTCTGGGGCAGAATATTTGCGTGTATTATGGATTTCATCGTTGAAGGCACTTATTTTTTCAAGTTTATTATTTTTAAACTCAAAAATCTCCATTAATTTACCTGGCGGCATAAAACCTACTACGCATCTGCTGTTTACCATATCGAAGAAGTCGATATTACCGCCGCTGTTTGTTATGTTTTTGATTTCGCCGCTTTCTAAGCTAAGTTCAAGTATGTCTGTATGATAACCTTTAAGTGCTAGGAAAAATAGACTATTGTTTACAACTTTGGCAGTAATGCCGCCGCCAAACTTAGAATCCGAGGAACCAGGCTGGCCTATGGTTAAATCAAACTCTGTTAACTTGACAGCCTTTTTATTTTCTACAATATAGAATGGACCATGCTCATGAAGCTTTTGCCCCGGTTCGGCAAAGGAAGCGACTAATTTGTTATTCCAAAAATCGAAGAAACGAACGCGCTTTGGCTCTTCTAATGCTGCCGTTGTTTCAAGTGTTTCAAGATTTATAATGTAGATATTACTTTCTAAGCTGCGAATTTCCGCAGGCGGCAAATCGCCGGTATAGGCTAAATACTTTTTACAGGAGGATAACTTGTGGCCGGAAACGTTTGCAAGCGGCTCGGTAATAGGCGTTAGTTTTCCGTCTGCAAAAATGTTAAGGCGGGTACGCTTTTTATTTGTATAACCCTTGCCATTAAACCAAAATGGAAGTTCGTCTACGACTTGATAGCCTTTTGCTTTTTTAATGTCCTTTAAAATTTCTTGTATTTCTGCTTCTGTTTTGCCTTCTAAACTAGGCCGTGCATTGTCAAAAATTGTGGTTGCAAGAAACTTACCCTGTTCTAACAGCTCAAGACCAGTAACCATTGCATCCACTTTGAAAGCAAGTGCTGCTTCACCGCCATTTATATTTATAGCATAATAGCAGGTGAGTTCATGGCCGTTTTCCAGCTTTTCTTTGTCTTGCTTGTCTCGTGTTTCCGCAAAGAGGATTGTTTCGTCATCTGTCCACAGAAAGTGGCTCACCTTGCCTGTTAGGCTTGTAAGCGGTTTAAATCCACAGCCTTTGTCTACAAAAATAGCCACGTCGTAGCTGTTTTCATTGTTGGCCTTGCGGCCTAAGATCCCAATGTGCTTTCCACTTGGCGATAGTTTTAAACCATCAATAAAGCGGTAATTCCTAAAATCCTCTAACTGCAAATTCTGCATAAAAAAACCTCCCTTATTTGAATGGGCTTTGCCCCAAACTCTGCCGCTATGCTGGGCAAAGCCCAGCTATGGGTGCGTGCTGTGCACGCAAATAGTTTTTATAATTCAATCACTCTACTTGCCACAGTTTGTATTAGCTCCCTATCATGGGTCGTAAACAGAATATTGCCGGGGAAGTCTACAAGGGCGTTGCTTAGTGCCGTTATTGTTTCAAGATCTAAATGGTTTGTTGGCTGGTCAAAAATTAGGAAATTTGCAGTTGTCATCATCATTTTTGCAAACATACAGCGCACTTTTTCACCACCGGAAAGCACGCTGGCACTTTTAAGTGCCTCTTCGCCAGAGAACAACATTTTACCTAAAAAGCCGCGGATGTAGTTTTCCGTTTCGTCTTTAGAATATTGGCGAAGCCAGTCTGCAATGGTAAGGTCGCAGCCTTCGAAAAATGGGGTGTTATCTTTTGGGAAATACTCGTGGGTAATCGTAACTCCGTATTTAAAGCTTCCGCTATCTGGGTTTTCCTCGCCTACCAATATGCGAAACAAAGCGCTTATGGCGTGCTCGTTGCCTGTAAAGGCAATTTTTTCGCCTTTAACAACGGTGAAGTTTAAATCCGTAAAATAGGCTAAACCGTCATCACTTTTTTTCGATAGGTCTTCTACCATTAAAATATCATTACCCGCTTCTCGTTCCGGCTTAAAATGAATGAATGGATAACGGCGATTGGATGGTTGGATGTCTTCTACCACAATTTTATCTAGTAATTTTTTACGGCTGGTTGCTTGGCGGGACTTAGATGCATTGGCCGAAAAGCGCTGGATAAATTTTTGCAGCTCTTGGATTTTTTCTTCTTTTTTGCGGTTTTGATCCCGGGTTAACGTAAGCATAAGCTGGGAAGATTGATACCAAAAATCATAATTACCTGTGTAGAGCTTGATAGAACCAAAGTCTACATCGGCGATATAACTACAAACATTGTTCAAAAAATGTCTGTCATGGGATACGACAATAACGACGCCTTCATATGCAATAAGAAATTCTTCGAGCCAGGTAATGCTGTTGATGTCAAGGTCGTTGGTCGGTTCGTCAAGCACAAGCACATCGGGATTGCCAAAAAGAGCTTGGGCTAAACACACGCGTACTTTCTCTTGCCCATCTAACTCGCTCATCATTACAAAATGTTTATCTTCCGGTATAGACAGAGACTGTAAGAGTTTGGACGCATCGCTTTCCGCCTCCCAGCCATTAAAGGATGCAAATTCTCCTTCTAGTTCTGCCGCTTTTATTCCGTCGGCTTCGTCAAAGTCGGCTTTTTGGTAGAGGGCGTCTTTTTCTTTCATTATTTCGTATAGGCGCATATTGCCCATAATAACTGTATCTAGCACATTGTAACTATCATAACTATAGTGATCCTGCTTTAGAATTGACATGCGAAGACCTTTTTCCAAAAACACGTCGCCTCTTGTCGGCTCTAGTTCGCCGCTTAAAATTTTTAAAAATGTGGATTTTCCTGCGCCATTTGCACCAATAACTCCGTAGCAATGGCCTGGTGAAAATTGCAAGTTTATACCGTCGAACAATTTTCTGCCGCCAAAGTGCAGTGATAAATTTTCTACTGTTAGCATTTTATACCTCATTAGTTTTTTATTATTAAGTTAGTATAGCATAGGATTTAGAGTATAGACAGCCTAAACCTTTAAAGTTTTTAAGCCAACGGCAATCGAATGCTTAGTACAAGCATGTTCTCATCTTTTGCGGCAGATATTTGCCCGCCCATTTTTTCTATTAATTCCTTTGCAATAGCTAGGCCTAGCCCTGTGCGTTTATTGGTTCTTGATGTGTCTGCTGTGTAGAAGCGTTCGAAAATATTATGAACGTCGATTTGGTGGGTTTCGTCAACTGTATTTGCAATTTCTATTATATTGGCAGATAAGCTGACACGCAGATAATTTTTACCATGAATTACAGCATTGGAAATGAGGTTTTGCATTACTCTTTTCAAGGCCTCTTCGTCACAAATGCAATAAACCGGCGCATCTGGAATAGGGCTATCTACCACAAAACCCTTGCGCTCAATTTCAGAATACGCTGCAACAAGGGTATCTCGCAGTATATTGCCGATATTTACCTTGCTTAGGGCCACTTCGCATTCAATCGCTTGTGAAAACGCAAACAAGTTATCCATGAGGATTGTTAAGTCATTCAGCCGACCCTGAACAATAGACAAGTAACGTAACATGGTTTCCTTGTCCACTTTACCGCCTTCAACCATTTGCAAATAACCTTTGGCGGAAGTTAAAGGCGTGCGCAGATCGTGAGAGATATTTGCTATTGCCCGCTTTAGGTCGTCTTCTAAACCTGCTGTTTTTAAGTACCCTTGGCGGCTCTTTTCTAACATGCAGTTAATACTTTCAGCAAGGGCGATTATATCTGAATCGAAGGTGCTTGTGCGCAGGTGGGCGTTTGTCTGTGTTTGAATTAATTCGTTAAATTTTATGCTCAACTGCCGCACATCTTTTTTTAGCGTTATCCACTTAAATAGTACGACAATAAAGCCCATGGCCAAGAGGCCACAGGCTATCCATAATAAAATCACTTTAACTCCGTTCGCTTGAATAATGCGATACCACCAATTGTTGCAGCAAAAATGTAAAATACGCCTACGCCTAAAGTGGTAAGGATTGCACTGGTTTCGAGCTGGCTTAAAAACCCAAGCCGGCTAATCCCCAGCATTACATCAAAGTCTAGCAGCCGTGCAACATTGGGATTTACATCAACCAACAATAATATTACCATCGTCGGAACCAGACAAAAAGCGATATATATCCCATTAACAATTGATGTACGCCTGAATGTAAATACACAAAATATCCCGATGCAGGTTAATGCAATTAACATAAAGGTTTGTGCGCTCAAAGTTTGAAATACATTTAACCAAAAGCCATCGGATGCTGCGCCGCCCCAGCCAAATAACGCTGTTGCCAATGCCATGCCTACCCCCATATAGAATAATACCATCAAAACACACAGCCCGATTGCGATTATTAATTTTGCAAAATATAGTTTGGCTCGTGAAACACCCCAGGCAATATCGTTTTTTATAGTGCCATGGGTAAAGGTTGGAGCAGACGCCACTAGAATTAAAGGCAGTAGAAACCATATCATATTGTTCATTTGAGTATATAAGAGTGTGACACTTCTCATACCATCAAATTCAATATCTGGCATGACTACGCCCACTTCATCAATACTGGCTAAGTTAATGCCAATATTAACACCATTGGCAGCCTGCGCACCTACAACTAAACTGACAAGCAAAAAAATCAGCCCGAAAGTAATGTACAATGCTTTACCTCTAAGTATTGCATATATATCTGCACGAATTATGTTCATCATTATCTGCTACCCCTTTTCCTTTGACTTGTAACCCCTATGGATTCTCCGGCGTTTGCGCCTATCATTTTTGTATAGTATTCTTCCAAACTGTCTCCGACCTCTTTGATTGAAGCAACTCTAATGCCTTCTTGGCTTAACTTAAATGTTACTTCGGCGGGGTCTTTTAAGTATCCATAAATTCGCATTTCGTTACTGGAAACTTGCTTGTAATCGT